>Ga0123355_10018205_pt1 | contig 11128 bp, 11 predicted proteins | sample TergutEmb28metaG_3_FD_89872 | JGI IMG/M metagenome (GOLD analysis project Ga0123355, IMG submission 89872) | Embiratermes neotenicus P1 segment gut microbial communities from Petit-Saut dam, French Guiana - Emb289 P1 | ecosystem: Host-associated > Arthropoda: Insects > Digestive system > Gut ...
AGTATCTTGGTATGACAAATATCGGATTGCGACCAACTGTGGATGATTCACCTCATGTAACAATCGAAACGTTCCTTCTGGATTTTGATCGTGACATTTATGGTAAACATATCGAAACAGAACTTAGTCTCTATGTTCGAGAAACACGTAAATTCAACAATCTCGATGAGGTTAGAGCGCAGATTGACCTTGATTTAGAGCATGTACGAAAGCACTTTGCTAATAAGTAATAGGTTAATATAAATAGGGCTGGAGCAAAATGACTTTATATCATTTTGCTTCAACCCTATGTCGTTGATATAACAAATATTTTCTTACGCCACAAGCGCAATAACCAACATTCCAACAATGATTCCGACTAATGTAAAAACAGTTGGCAAACGGTTTTTACTCATCATTATCGATTGCGGCAATATTTCTGCAAGTACAACATATAGCATTGCACCACTCGCGATTGCAAATGATATTCCTACTGCAACCTCGGAAATCCCACCAATCAATACACCTGCAACAGCACCAATAATGGTTGTTGCGCCTACTAATGCAGTAATTATTATTGACTTTACTTTTGATACCCCACCGACATTAAGAGGTACTGCAACTGCCATTCCTTCAGGAATATTATGTAATGCAATGATTAGCGCAACCGTATAGCCCAGAGCTGCATCATATTGACCGGCTGCACCCATAGCCAGACCTTCCGGTACATTATGTAGACCAATAGCCACAAGCATTATTATTCCGGAACGCAGCATACTTCTTTTTCTTGCAATAACATCACTTGAATGGAAAAACTCTGCAAACGACTCATGAATTTCCTTACCACTATTTTTATTAGAAATTCTGTCAATCACATTGTTCAACACAAAGACCATTGCAACACCTGCAATAAGTCCAATTATTGTTAACAGCATATTAGACAACTCTATCGCTTCCGGAATTAATTCAAGAAAAACAATGCTCAACATAACACCGCCGGCAAATGATAAAAATATACTTGTCATTTTGTCGGTTTTTGTTCCGAAAATTGCAGTCAATACTGCACCAAGCCCCATTCCTATTACTCCGGCAAACAAACTTAATAATATAATATTCAACTTCCATACCTCCTATAGTCATAGCGAGTTAGCATGCCCTAACCAGCTTTTGAGTATAAGTTAGCACACACTAACTCGCTTGTCAAGAGATTTTATTAATTATCTTGATTAATTAGCGATATTATTTCGTGTATCAGGAACATGCGATTATCTAATTCTGCAATTTTATCTGCACATACTACAAGCTCATCGCATAAATGTTGCGGAATATGATCTTGATATTTATACCGGGCCTTATGCTCCAAAGTAGACCAAAAATTCATTGCTTCCGTGCGTATTTGCACCTCAATTGTCACATGCTCAACATGCCCGGAATAAAATACCGGAACATCCAAAATAACATGATAACTACGATATCCGGTTGCTTTTGGGCTAGAGATGTAATCTTTTTCTTCAATAATATTCACATCAGGCATAGAGCGCAGTAAGCCAACCAGATGATGAATGTCTCTTGCAAAAGGACAGATAATTCGTATACCCGCAACATCACTTAAGTGTTTCTTCACATTTTCTGCTGTTATTTCCACATTCAACTTATGGAGTTTCTCTGCAATACTCTCCGGTGATTTTATCCGACCCCTTATATATTCAATAGGGTTAGACTCTTGAAAGGTTCTAAAATCATCATGCATTATATCGAGTTTTGTTAACAATGTTCGTTGACCCCACTCGTAAATATGTAATAAATCTTTCAGTAATGCAAATTCTGTTTCGCTAAATCTTGCTTTCATAAATAGTGTCGTTCCTTATATTAATTACGCAGGTAACATAATTGTAAATACGGCTCCTGCTTTATCTGAATTATTAACTGTTATTTTACCGCCTTGCTGCTCAACAATTGACTTGGCAATAGATAGGCCAATTCCGTGATTGCCATCGATTCCTTTATAAAAACGTTCGAATACATGCATTATTGCATCAGACGCAATACCCTCTCCATCATCTATCACAGAAAGAACAATACTCCCATCTTTCCTATGACATGACAAAATTATTTCAGTGTGCGCATAACGAACTGCGTTGGAAATCAAGTTATCTACTGCTCGTGCAAGCAACTCTCCTACACAATTATATTGTATTGGTATATTATCAAAGTCAAAAGTAAAACGAACTTGTTTCTTATCTGCCACCGCTTCTTGACGCGCTGCAGAATCCCTTAACAAGTCCATTAAATTCGTTTCTGTCTTGGTATAAACTGTAGTGATATTATCAATTTTTGATATATAGAGCAAATCTGTAACCAAATCAGCCAGCTTATCTGTCTCGACCAGGATTGTTTCAGATGCCTGCTTAGGCTCCATGACACCAAAAGATATGCCCTCAGCATAACATTTAATTGATGTAAGTGGTGTTCGCAACTCATGAGATGCATTTTGGAAAAATGTTTTTTGTTGGCTATCATACTCTGCCAATTGCTTTGCAGATTTATTTAATGCTATATTTAAGTCTTCCAGCTCTGCCTCTTGGAATTGAAAATCGTTTTGGCTAAAGTCACCTTTTCCTATATTTAGAGCAAATTTACCAAGTTCTTCAATTGGCCGAGTAAGTGAGTTTGCCAAAAAATATGTTACAATTATCGCCATTAGAAACATTATAGTAATTAAAATAATGGAGATGATACCGACTCTTCCAATGACCCGCGACGCTTCTGCATACATATCTTGATACGCATGAAAGTTTAGCTCTCCCTCTACCGCAAACAATCTTATCGCAAAGTTAAGAATGATTGCTGTCAGCAAAAATGAGAAAAATAAAACAGCAGAGAATGCTATTAAAATACGTGTGCGTATTTTAGTTCTGCTCGTTTTCATCTGATTCTCCATTTCCTACCAGTGGTTTGCAGCACCTGAATGCTTGACGTTCAAATTCAATACGTCTAAAGATTGCCTTAATCCGCATTGTTAGTGCCATAGGACTAAATGGCTTAATTAAATAATCGTCGCTACCCAGTTCCAAACCTGTAGCATAGTCTAAATCACTATCACGCGCCGTTAGCATTATAATCGGTACATGACTGGTTTTGCGTAATTCTTTACAGACAACAAAACCATTTGAACCCGGCATCATCACATCTAAAACTACTAAATCAGCAGGACTTTCTGCAAAGGCTTCTAAAAGTAAATCCCCGGTTGAAAAGTCCTCAACCTCATAGCCGGCATTTTCTAAAAATGCTTTAACAGCAAGCCTAATAGATGTCTCATCATCTGCAATGTATATTTTCTTTGTTTCATTCATATGTTGTTGATCTCCGAAATTATACTAATCGCTAAACTGCACGGGTTCTTGCTGAAGCTTTGGTTTTATATATAACAACTATAATTAATGTGATAAAAATACTAATGCCAAGTGGAACTAAAAATGCAGCTGATAATGGATTATCTATTGCCGCTCCGGCAAATACAACAGGAATCATATATGGGCTGATGCCTAAAAGAGAAATAAATATATACTTAACTAATGGCATATTTAAGGTTCCAAAAAACAGACTGACAAATCCGAGAGGTGTTGGCAATAGATGTGTCATAAAGCATAGCGAGAGCACATTTTCTTTGTTTCCATCAAAAAATTCTGCTATTCTTCTATGTTTTGAAATTATAGCACTAACTTTCTCTTCGCCGAGCTTTTTCCCCATTGAGTGCCCGATAGATAATGCAACAGTAAGACCAATATACGTAACCGGAATTGCCAACCATGTCGGCAATGTTATGCCTGCTGCTATATACAGTAAAGTGGTAGGGATAAACATGGTCACACCTTTTAGTGCGTAGAGTAAAACAATAGCAAGAGCCAATATCCAATATGGAGCTCCCCCATTGTTTGTTATATCTTCAATAAATCGTACACCAATATGTGAAAGTATAAGCAGAAGTAGTACAACAACTGCAATTATGCTTATCCACTTTTTGTTATTATTTAACCAGTTCAAACTCTATTCGTCCTCTTTCGTGATTATGTGAAAAATACTTTCATGGAAACGAGGCCCTCCAACTCGAAACTATACCACATATTCATCATAAAGTCTATTTTAAAACCGTAAATGATGATTTTTCAACACATTACAACGCGGAATGATGATACAAACGATTATTTACATTAAACTATGCATATGATATACTTTACTGTAGAAATTTTTGCTACTTTATTGCACCATCTACGTAGAGATATCAGTACAGAATAAAGTATCAAACAAATCAAAAAAATATATATATTAAAGAATAAACTGGAGGATATTATTTATGGGATTTATTAGAGCATTTACAGGCGCATTAGGCGGAACATTTGCAGATCAATGGAAAGATTTTCTACAACCAAGACCAGGCATTAGCGCAACAGCTGCAATATTTGAAGCAGTTGCTGTTGGAACCAATGCAGGTCGTGGAGCCAATACAAGAGGCTCTCAAAACATTATAACAAACGGAAGCCAAATTATTGTACCGGAAGGCACTGCACTCATTACATTTGAGAACGGTGCACTAACCGGATTTGTCGCAGAACCCGGTGGTTATACTTACGAATCGAACAATCCTAACTCAAGATCAATGTTCTCAGGCGATGGTATACTTGCATCTACAATCGGCACATCATGGGAGCGCTTTAAATTCGGCGGACAACCGGGTGCACAACAACTCGCATTCTATGTCAATCTAAGAGAAATTCCCAACAATCGCTTTGGCACACAATCTGAAATCTATTGGGATGATGCATTCTTAGGTACACAGGTAGGAGCAATTGCCAGAGGAACATATACAATAAAAATTACTGACCCAATCCTATTTGTCAAAAACTTCGTGCCTGCAAAATATCTAATGCCGGGCGCACCATTATTTGACTTTGCTGATATGGACAATGACGCAGGTGCACAACTATTTAGCGAAGTAGTCGGCAGTCTGTCTGCAGCATTCTCAGGCTATACAAATGATCCTGCAATGGGCAATCGTATGTCAAGAATCCAACAAGACCAAATCGGTTTTGCACAATCATTATCAGCTGCTGTAGAAGAAGCATATCAATGGAATTCCGGTAGAGGTCTTGTCATCGAGCGCGTTGCTATTAAAGCAATTGAATACGATGCTGATACAAGAGCACTTCTAAGTGATGTTAAGAGAGCAGATGCTCTTTCCGGAAATCGCGGAAACGCCTTCATGCAACAAGCAGTGGCGCGCGGCATGCAATCAGCAGGAGAGCAAGGTGGCGGTGGCATGGGCATGGCTATGATGGGAATGGGTGCAAATGCAGCTGGGAACATGATGGGTCAAATGCAACAGCCTGTAATGCAGCAACAACCAATGCAGCAAGGTTGGGCATGTGGATGTGGTCAAAATGGAAACACCGGTGCATTCTGTTCTGCGTGCGGAAGTCCTCAAGCGGCACCTCCACCACAACAACAACCGGTTCAACAAGCACCGGTAGCCCCTGCACCTGTAGCAGCGCCAGCAGCGGCACCTGCAGCAGAAGATCCAATTGCAAAACTTCAACAACTCAAAGGTTTAGTTGATTCAGGAGTTTTATCGCAAGAAGAGTTTGAAGCAGCAAAAGCGAGAATCTTAGGAGGACTCGGTATATGATAAACGGTAACGACACTTCTGATATGAAGGTCGTTCAAACCAACGAAGGTGCAAAAGACGGGCAAAATAAATGCCCCAAATGCGGTTCGACTGACATTTCCCTCAATGTCAACACCTCAATGCTAAGATGTAATTTCTGCCGTTTTGAGTTTGAACCCGAACGCGCAGTTGGTTTAGATACTGACCTTAGTCAACTACAAGGTAAAGTTGTAGGCTCAGGTGCAATGAATATCCAAGCCGATGTTTCGGATATCATTACACTTAAATGCACCAGTTGCGGTGCTGAAGTTGTTATAGACACAAATGAATCAATGGGTGCACGCTGTCACTGGTGTAGAAACACACTTTCTATAGCGGAGCAAGTTCCAAATGGCAGTGTCCCTGACATGGTTCTACCCTTCAGTGTCAAAAAAGATAATGCACAAACCGAAATTGATAAGTTTGTTAAAAAACGTCAATTCTTCGCACTTCCAAAATTCAAAGAAGAATTCTGTACAGAAAACATCATGGGTGTGTATTTACCATACATGGTTGTCGGCATAAATTCTCAGGCCCGCTTTACCGGACAAGGTGAGAGACTGGTTCGAAGATACACAGTGGGGTCAGGTAGAAATCAAAGAACAGTTTACGATGCTGACCTATTCAATGTTGAGCGACAATTTGACCTTGTCATTGATGGACTCACCGTCACATCAAGTTCTGACAGAATGGACAACTCAGATGGCAGAACAAATAACATTATCAATGCTATCAAGCCTTTTGACACTGAAAATTGTGTCAAGTGGGATGCGAACTATCTACGTGGGATGGCCTCTGAAAAGCGTGATACAAATGTTGATGATTTAACAAGTACAGTTGAAGTAAAGGCAAAAGATATCGCCAGACATACTGCTAATAACACACTAAAAGAATATGACCGTGGAGTTAGATGGAGTCGAGAGAATTTGAACATCAAAGGTCAACAGTGGAAAGCCTCATATCTTCCAATTTGGCTATACAGTTATCAACAAAAAAGCAATAGTGGACAGAGTCTTCTACACTATGTCGCTGTGAATGCACGAAACAGTAAGACTATGGGAAGCGTTCCTGTAAACAAGCCAAAGCTTTTCCTATTCTCACTTATCGTGCAAATAATCGGCACAATTCTAGGCTTTTTCATGGCGTTCAACATATTCGCCGGTCACGATGAGGGATTGATTGCTCTAGCTCTCCTATTATCAGGATTTTTATACTATGCTTACTATTATAATAAGTATAGGAATAAAAAGGCCCGATTTAAACATGAGACGGATAGTAATGCAACCATGGATAATGTGGTCAGGAACGACAGCTTTATAAAACGCTTGACGCGCCTAAGCAATGCAAAGATGCGAGGTGCAAACAATACGAGTGTCGGCTTTTCATCCGGAGGCGGTGGCGATTTGTCTGATATTACCGATCAGGTTAAAGGCATGTTTAAATAATCAATAGCATCAAAGGGAGAATAAAGCGTATATGAAAATCCAGGAGTCTGCAGAGAATTACCTAGAAACGATTTTGGTTTTGGGACAAAGTGGTAATCCTGTTCGATCTATTGACATTGTCAATGAACTTAAATTCAGTAAGCCCAGCGTAAGCGTCGCAATGAAAAATTTACGTGAGCAAAAGCTTGTGGAAATTGATGGCGCTGGTCACATCACATTGACAAATAAGGGTCGTAAAATTGCAGAATCAATATATGAGCGTCATGTACTACTATCAAACTGGCTCATCCAGCTTGGCGTTAACAGAGAAATCGCTGTAAATGACGCTTGCGGAATGGAGCACTCAATAAGCGAAGAGAGTTATCTTGCAATAAAAAAGCATATTGAGGAGCGTTTGGGTTAATACATTACTAATCACGAAATAGGGGCTGATTCATTATAATGATACAAAATCATTATTTTGACATCAGCCTTTTTTGTTGCTCATTGAAATCATATATGCAATGTTCAAAATACCATCGCACATTCATCCCAAAAGCTGTATTGACAACACTCCCACAGCAATGCCGATGAATGTAAAAATAGCAGCTACATTGCTTTTGCCCATCGAAATAGCTTGTGGTAATGTCTCGCTAATCACAACGTATAATAATGCACCTGCTGCAACTGCAAACGAAATCGCAACTGCTACATCAGAAATCCCTCCTACTAGCACACCTGCTACTGTGCCCAAGACAGTTGTTGATCCTGCAAGCAGTGTTATGCCAATAGCTTTATATTTAGAAAGACCACCAATCAAAAGTGGTGTGGTAATTGCCATGCCTGCCGGAATATTGTGAAGACCGATTGCAACAGCTAATGCCAGCCCTAATTGTGGATTAATAATTCCTGCAGCACCTAAGGCCAGGCCTTCCGGAATATTATGTAATCCAATTGCAAAAAGCATAATCAAACCAGAGCGTAACATTCTTGAATTTCCATCAGCTGCTCTAACTGAACTAGCCAGCTCACCAAACTCATCGTGTGGCTCATGCGATTCGTGTGAATGCGAGTGTGTATGTTTGTGCGAATCATGCGACTTAGATTTATTTGCATGAGTAACCTTGTCAACAATCTCATGTAGAACATAAACCAATGCAGCCCCGGCAAAAAGTCCTATCAACATAATTCCAACATTTGATTTTTCAATTGCTTCCGGTATTAACTCCATGAATCCCAAGCTAATCATAACACCACCGGAAAACGCTAAGAATATGCTAGTCATTTTGTCACTACGGTTTCCAATAATCGTAGTAATAAAGCTGCCAAGGCCCATCCCTGCAACACCGGCAATTAAACTATAAATAATAATGTTCATATGTTGATTTACTCCATTTTTCTGTGGTTAAATCTACGAGACGGCGTCCTCTACAGAGATATTACAAGCTCTCACAATCGCCTGATATTTGTTTATTAGCTTAGATAAACTCGTCGCAATAAAAATAAAACAAACCTGTTTGGCAATATTTTTTTCAGGAAAGTTAACATCCTATAATCAAAGCCGACAGTCCGTCTTGCTGGTGGATTTTTTTGTGAGCAAAGTCTCAATATAACACAAGCAACAGAAAGTGGTGACTTTCCATTAAGCTCATCTTTCTCCATCTTTCCTACTGCACGAACACAATCATCATAAAAGTCAGATATTTCGTCTATCTCATACTTCCTTGCGCCTGTAAAACCTGTATTTGTATCACCCGGCATCACTAAGCTAACTTTAACACCGTATTTCCATAACTCCATACCAAGCGCTTCTGAATACAAATCAAGCGCAGCTTTTGATGCACAATAATGCGATTGAAAAGGAACAGGAAATACACCGCCAACCGAACCGACAATGATACACAACCCGCTCCCACGTTTTCGTAGATGAGGTAGAAAGTAATTATTCACACGGAGAACACCTGTAAAATTCGTATCCATGAGACCATCAATGGAATCTGCATGATACTCCTCCCCGGCACAAGCAATACCAATCCCCGCACAATGTATGACTATACCGATATTAGCCTGAGAAAGAACCAATTCCGCCGCTCTCTCAACAGAATCTATGTCACGAACATCAAGAGCAACAGGAATTATTTCACCACTATCAAACTTGCGATTTTCTAATTTCGGATTACGAGAAGCAGAATAAACAGTATATCCATGTTGAGCAAAAAACTCAGCAGTAGCCATACCAATCCCGGATGACCCACCAGTCAAAAAAACATTTTTACCATAAATATATTTCATAATATCATGTCTTTCGGCTTATTGGAGCTAGTTTAGACAATGGGACTGTCTCCTTGCTTTGACTTCTATTCCCTGACCCCTGTTCCCTGACCCCTGTTCCCTGTCCCCTAACCCCTAAACTAAACTTGCGCAAAAACTTTTTTGAAAATCTCTACTGATTCATCGAGCAACTCTTTAGTGTGTGTTGCTGTACAACTTGTTCGCAGTAAACACTCGCCCTCACTTACAGCCGGAGCAATTACCGGATTACAGTATAAACCATTCATGAGCAACAAATGATGAATCATAAACGTACGTTCAGTGTCATAAGTCATAACGGGTACTATTGCTGTCTCCGACTCCCCTATTGGAATACCCGCTTCACGGAATTTTGCACGCAAATAATCGCCATTTTCTTTCAACTTCAATTGCAAATCAGGCTCAGCTTTCATTATCCTCAGAGACTCCAATGCTGCACCGCAACATGCAGGAGGAATAGACGCACTAAAGATAAATGCACGAGCATGATGCCTTATATAATGGGTGACATTTTCCTTTGCGGCAACATATCCGCCAAGACTTGCTAGTGATTTTGAAAAAGTACCCATTATAATATCTACATCATCATCAAGACCAAAGTAGTTTGCAGTTCCTCTACCACAATCACCAATCATGCCCAAACCATGAGCATCATCGACCATAATACGTGCATTATATTTTTTAGCAAGCTCAACAATCTCGGGCAAACGAGCAATATCTCCCTCCATAGAGAAAACACCATCAGTAACAATCAGCTTACCAGCCTCATCGGGTGCTCTCTCAAGTCTACGTTTCAAATCATCCATATCATTATGTCTATATCTTGTAACCTTAGCAAAGCTCAAGCGATTACCATCAATGATACTAGCATGATTCGCCCTATCAGAAAATATAATATCACGATGCCCGGTAATTGACGTCAAAACACCAATGTTTGTTTGAAACCCGGTACCAAAAGTAATCACAGACTCCTTATTTAAGAAGTCAGCCAATTCTTCTTCAAGCTCATTATGCAATACCAACGTACCGTTAAGAAACCTCGACCCGGAACAACCTGAACCATATTGTCGAACCGCAGCAATCGCAGCATCAATAACACGCTGATCACAAGTCAAACCCATATAATTATTAGAACCTAACATGATTGTACGTCGACCCTCTATAGTAACAACACTATCTTGATATGTCGAAAGCGCATGAAAATATGGATATATCCCTGCCTCAATAGCATCTCTGGCAGCAGTAAATTTTACACATTTATCAAATAAATCCAAAATTATGACACAACCTTTCATAAGCAATATTTTTTAAACAATATAATGTATATATTAGCATATGTTTTTACATCATACAATAAATCTCTTAAGAATTTCTTCATAAATTCATCAATATGTTTGTAAGATTTGTGCCTTATTCTCTCATGTATAAGTTTTTACTATATTGAGAGGATGTGATAAAATATGATCTGTAGAGCGAAATACAGATTTCTTAGATTCTGCGACTACACACAGAATGACGACTCAAAGGGAAGGTACACATGATAAATATACTCATTTGTGACGATGATAAAGAAATTGCTGAGGCAATTGCTGTTTACTTAGATAACGAAGGCTACAAGACACATCTTGCACACAATGTCAAAGAAGCCCTGGTCGTTCTTGACAAGCATGACATAAGGCTTATTATCATGGACATTATGATGCCGGAGCTTGAT
>Ga0123355_10018207_pt1 | contig 11127 bp, 11 predicted proteins | sample TergutEmb28metaG_3_FD_89872 | JGI IMG/M metagenome (GOLD analysis project Ga0123355, IMG submission 89872) | Embiratermes neotenicus P1 segment gut microbial communities from Petit-Saut dam, French Guiana - Emb289 P1 | ecosystem: Host-associated > Arthropoda: Insects > Digestive system > Gut ...
AACGAGGTGTTAAAACACGACCACACACAAACAGCAGTAGCGCACGACTGACCCGACCAATCCAGTTGAAACAAGTATGAACATGTAGCCAAGGTCACTACCAACACGCCAATATACATCAACTAGGTGCTACACTACCAATTCGTACATAGGAAAATCAGTACACTTACTTTTGAGACAGACCATGTATTTGGCAGCAGTACACTGAAGTTTCTTTTTTCCATGCTTTGAGCACACAGCACACCTCCTCTGAGGTTTTGATTTTTCAGTTTTGGGTGCCACTTTTTTCAGAAAACATCTTTCAGTCAGCCGTGGAACTGTGTTGTCAGATGCCTGTCGCCCCGGTCCAATCCGTGTCTCTGCACACGTGCATATTTTGTAAACAGACCTTCCACTAACTGAATTCTATACAAGAGCTGCTGTATATTTTTTCCTGTCACTTGTCAATAACGAATGAATTGAGAACTGTAGAGTTTAATAGCCTTTTGAAAAGTTTGAGGTACCATTTGGTCATTTTTTTCCTCTTGACCATGTACATGTGCAGCAACTTGTCCTTCAAATCGACTTCCTCCATTTTGTGATTATAATCAATCACGCACAAAGGCTTCTCTGTTTCCTTGCCTTTGTTAGAAACCCTGTGTGTCTGCACTGTGGTACGTTGACACTATAGTTACATTTCTTTTGTCACGCCATTTTAGTACTGTGACTGGACCTAAATATCTGGCTATGATTTCCCCCTTTTCCAGTTTCTTATCTTTCACTTCCTTGGGGACGTTCTTTCTGTCCAGTTTCAGTGTGCCAACACAATCAGTGGAATGTTCGATCTTTAGCTTCCTTGCTAATTCTGGACTGTTGAAGAAGTTGTCAATCCACAGAGTATGTCCGTGACCAAACAAGGGTTCTAGAAGTTCCAGTACTACAGCTGCTATATTGCATCTGCTACAGCTATGTCATCATTTTCATTATCACTACTGCTAACACTGTCACTTCTACTATAACAGAAACTTTCGTCTGAATTGTACACAATTTCCAGCACTTCACTGTCTGTCAGAACTTTTTCTGCCGTTGCTATGTCCCCAGTATCACTCCTGAGTTAACAGCTGAACAAAGTGCACTGCCTGAAAACATGCAGGGCGAATACCAGCAATTACAGAACATATGTTGATAGCTACACCAAATGAAAGGCTGAATTATTCTCTGCCTATCTACGGAAGGAACTGACACATGATGTCTGTGCTGACTTCAAGCCAGCAGCAGAAATGAAGTCCATGCAGCGCCGAATAGACGATGACGAAAATATTTCAAACTACAGAACGGAGTGTAGCATTTATGAATGAATCTTTCTCCAACAGCAGAAGAAACCTAAGATCTTAGGCTACAAAGATACATTGTTTAGAATGTAGCTTTATTTCTTTCAGTTTGAGTAAAACAAAAAGAACTCTGGGAGTGCACATTTTTGACAGTCGAAGGTGGACTTTTTTTAAATAGGAAAATTAACTCCTGAATACATAATGCTACATTCTAAACAGATTGTTTTAACTATTATATTCTGAAAGCACAGTTCTTAAGCAATAAAGAGAAACCACTCGCAATTTGATAGCTCAAAAACTATGCATGTGAGTGGAGATTGAATCCACCCATGCAAGGGTCTGTACTACATACGGCATCCAGCAACATGTGAAGAATCCGGGGTCTATACCACATAGATGAAGGCACTGAAGAGGTAGGGAATTTAAACTCCTCTGTCCGTGGAGAAGGTACGAATTTAAATGTCCTCTATTGCTGAAGGGTTAATTGGATTATTACAATAGGACTAAACTGGTTGCTATGTGCTAATGCTAAACATTGATTACCATGGTAGAGCACCTCAGGTAGATAAGTTCTTGCCCTGTTGCTGTAATATTTATCTAGCTTATGCTTCAAGTAGTGCATAATTTTGGAGCCTCTGTTTTATTTGATTTTATAGGCTAGTCCTTCCCTTAGTGATACATGAAGTTGTGAGTTTGATTCATCCAGGCACTGATGCAAGTGAAACCCTAGACCTCAGTACATATGGGTTTCTGTATGGAGTATTTCCAGCTGCTCCAGGTGTGTTTGTGTTTGCCACACAGTATTCAATTGATATAGATCTGGTAAGTGAATATCCTTGTATTCTACCCGTTATATGTGGGTTAGTTTATAAGTTATGGCAACTTTTTTTTACCAGTATGTGACAACACATGAAATGGCATATACACATTTGAAAGTATGTAGCATATATTTAATAGCTGTTGCTAACAGATGGTGGTATATATGCAGAAGCCACTGGTAGGAGACAAGCAAACCACTTGTCATTTCAATCATGGTCTTGTCATTTTATTGTGGAGTACAAAGTGATATGGAACAGAGACTGCAGTGTTGGAGGTGGGAAGTGATATAGCACTCTCCATATTCTCCTGACCTTAGTCCATGTGACTATATTCTGATTCCCAGGCTGAAGCAGACATTGTGAGGCAAATGATTTGCAAACACAGAGGACATTTAAACAGCAGTTGGGTGCGAGGTGGCACAGATTAGCATTTCATGTGACACTGATTGTGTTCACAGCCTTCCCCACTGTTGGCAGCGAACCATAGACATCCTTGGGGACTGCTTTGAATTTGTTAAGAGTTTTTAAGAATAGTTGGTGTTACAGGTTTTTTTCTGTATTTACTCTTTATCCCAAAGTAAAATGATGGAACCATGATTGAAAAGACGTGTGGTTCGCTTGCCTCCTGCCAGTGACTCATGCACATGTACCACCATCTGATGGTAGCATTTATTAAGTACATGCCACATACTTTGAAATGTGTATATGCCATTTCCCACGTTGCCACATTTTGGCAAAAAAAAGTATTTGCCATACCTTATGGAGTGACCCACATATTTTTATACATTCTAATTTCTGCTTGTTACTTAGTTAAGACAGTATTTTTTTAAGTAGAGGAGTCGCTTGACACCATTGCCACTTGCCCTTGCCCTTTAAACTGTTGATTGTTGAGTTTTGAGTGTTCTCCCAACATTTATGGATGTTGTACTGTGCACTAACTACTGGGCTGCCTTGGTTTTAACCATTGTTTGTCATCATGGTTACAGAGTGATTGAAAATCCTTGCTGTACCTGAGATATATGCGTAGTAACATTTCCTATTGACTTACTTAGATTTTTGCTGTCTTCAGTAAATTTCAACATAGACAGTTTTGGTGCTACCAAACCACCAGCACACCCTGAAGATGGGGATGGAGTTAGTTCCTGAAATGTCAGAAAACCTTCACATCTTGACACGGCTGTTAGCCCGAGAAAATTTCATTGAACATAGACATTCTTCAGAGATGTTAAAAGAGGCCATCTCCTTTGCAGCATTTATTCACTCAAGATTGGTTCTACACAAGTCAGCAAAAGAATCAGCACAGATTTCTCCTACCTGTCTGTCTATTAACTACCTCATGTCAGTGCCTTCCCCCACTCCTATTAGTTCCCACCATCTGCTGTTGCATTCTGTGTGTGTGTCTTGTTTGACATTTAAGATCTGATGTTCAAAGAGGGGCTGAGTTGGTAAATTAAAGTGTGCGGAGGTATTAAAGGACGAAAATAACAGACATCTTCTGCCGGTACAGAATGTTATCCAACAAGTGTCTGAAGCCCACTGATACACCAGAATGACTGTGTTAAAGTTAATAAATGAACCAACAGAAGTCACCCAAAATTATTACAAATGTAGTTTTATTTTTATTTAATTAATTTTAGTATTTAATGTAAATGTTTATGCTCTCCTAAAGTCATTTACTAATGATTACAACAGGGAAAAGTAATTAACTAAATTTTCCCCTCCTCCTAAGCTAGGGAGCTGTGGCAAATAATGATCCAGAAATCAAGTCTAACAGAAGAGTACACAATGCAGCATTGTACTGAACCAGTAGACCTGACTTCCAGATCAGGATTTGCCACTGATAGGGAGGAACTGAACTGGTGATATGGCAGCATGTCTGTGGGTAGGGTGAGGGAGCATGACAATCCATGCTCATTCTTTTGCTGACTGAAACATAATCACTTACCTTTTCAGTTGCCTTAGAACTATCAATATTATCAATTTATTTAGAGCTTTAGTAGTCCCAAAACATGCATACATGCAAGCAGTTTGTATGAGACTGAAGTAATATTTCAGTGATTTAATGTTTATTGCTGTCATGAATACGACATATTTAGTATTAGATAATTTACGTACAAATGAAGCTGGTAGACTGCCTAGTGTTTTGCACCCCATACTAGTATTGCCACACACACTGCATTGTACTGTGACTTTCTACTTTTCTGTGAGAACAGTAGATCAGTCAAAATAATTTGTGCTTCATTTTTTCCCTCTAGATTGCGAGCTCCATGGTAGCCTGCACATTCATATCGGCTCCACTGATGTTCGTATCAGCCAAAATGATCTCAATCAACAACCTGAAACCTTCAGATTATCTTCAAGAATTAGATTCATTTACTTTTGATGTCAGCATTGCTGGCATTGTTGCCTGTGTAAGTATAAGTTAAATGGAATTAAAGCCCTTTCATGGCTATCATGCAGATTTCTATGTAGTGTATAGCACATTGTACAGATTTCAGCACAACTGGGTGTCAGTTGTAATGAAAATTCCTGCCATCTTTTCTGTGACATGTTGTATACATAACAAGTTTTGTCCAGAAATACTACAGAGAAGAGGTACAGTTGTTGTGTTATGTTTTTCATATTCTGTGGAACATGTCATAGGCACGGAAAATTGTAATTCTTGTAGATATTTTTCGATGCAGTGTTTGAAAAATGCCATGTTTAGTTTAACATAGTTGTAATATGCACATGAGGATATAAAAGTTGTTGATTTTATTCAGTACACAACAAAATAGTGACTAAAACTTTAGACAGGATTTTAAAATTTTTGTTTGTTAGTAAAGCACTTTTTTTTTCTTTCAGGTATGGATTCTAGTCATATTTGTATGCAGTAAGAAGTATAAACGAATACTGCATAGGGTCACATTCTGCTTGGTTGTTTCTCAGGTATGGTATTAGAATCCCATTGTTATTAACAGAATGAGACATTTTCTAGAAACACATACAGAAAGTCTCTCAAAGTTCTAAGCAGACTGGCTGAGACTGAGCTAGAAGACAAGGGAATTTCGTGCAGGTTTTGTAAAGAGAAGTACAGATTACTGAGATGGAAAAATCTTGCAGTATTTGGAAGGTGACAACTGTACATCACAGTCACATGTCCATTGCCTGTGTCGCATTTAATAACCCATCCTTTGTGGTTAGGAAACTGTTGTAACAGTATTTCACTTCTGCCATATTAATCGACTTTATATTATAGTTTTATTCTGTATTCTGGTGATGAAACCTGAACAGCATATTTACCTGGATAGGAGGAGAGAATTTTTCTTTTCCTAATTCAGCATCTGAAATGTGGCCTGGGGGGGGGGGGCGTCACATTGTATTCAGGTCAATATAGTATACATTGAATTTCTAAAGCACAGCATTATAATGAAATGTGACTCGATTACTGTCACACTGCACCTCCGTGCAAGCTATCCTCTAAAAGTAGCGGCATGATTATATTCTCATGTGATTATTGTTTTAATTATTTCAGTTAATTGGTTGTGTTGGACACATCCTGTGGTCTCTACTAGATCCGACACAAGCTGTTGCATTATACCTGCAGTTTGCTGTATATGCTGTTGGTGTGTACAGTACAAGGCTGTGGACAGCTTTCATAGCCATAGCACTTTTGTTCCTCCAGTGCCGTAGCCTCTGCTTTGTTCTCAAGTTGCAGCCTGTATTCATTGTGCTTGGTTGGGGGTGAGTTCCATCTCGCATACATTTTTCTGAAATACTATACATAAGTTGCAAGCACAAGCCAGTTCATGATACTTGATACATGTGACTTGCCATTGTTAAGATGTAATGTTAGGCGTAAGGTGGGAATAACTCTATTTATAAACTGTAATGATGATAATACAGGGTCCTTATTCTGTCTTAGCCTTCTTGTTGGTCTCAAAGACATGTATTCAGAGAGATGTTAGCAGTTTGTATTTGCATCCATATAACACAACTGTAATTCATGAACGCTGTGACACAGACTGTGAAGCAAGACTGAATTTTGTGAACTGGTGCCTTTTTTGGTTCATGATGGTGAAGTGGGCCCCACACTTGTTCTGTTTAGCATGGTATCTTTGTTTTGCCTCCATCTCTGCACAGACTCGCAGAATAAGAGGTACTTGTGTGCTTGGGTGGGTGAGTGGTGTGCAATAAGGATTATGTACTTTTTTTTTTTTTTGAGACTTTAAAGTCACTGTGATATATTACACACTATTTTCTGAACACTTGTCCAATTACGAGAGAATATGTCCCTTTTTTTGGGAAGACATGGCAACACCTAACACTGCAAACAGTTCTGCATATTGTTTACAAAATATTTTTGGGTGACAGAATACTAAACAGGAGATTATGGCCTCATACACCATATCATATCCTGTGTGACTGTTTCTTGTGGGTCATGTTAAGAGATAAAGTAAAGGTAAAGGTCACCCCATAACATACTGCAGGAAGTACAGAGGAGGAGTAGGAGTGTAGCTCTACTCATTCTTCACCTTGATGCTGGATGGGAATGAGTGATAAACGCCATACCCCAGCCACTTTACCCCCAGTATCCATTGTAGAGGAGGCTGGGTGGGAAGAGAGGGAGTGCATATTAACCGTTTGGTGCCGGAATTATTTTTTTCAATTTTAGCACACTCTGTATATAAAATGTGAATAAAACAGGAACCAAATATGTTAGAATTATGAAACAAACTGCATTTTGAAGAGAACTAAACAGAGAGTATAAACCATGTTTAAAATATTCAGTACCTATGTTTGTTGAATAAATATATAAAATGCAACGTTTAGAGGTTAGCGGTGCAGTATGACCACTACAGGGGTCGTTAGGCGTCAGAGGGTTAATAATCATTGCACTAAGATAATTTTTCGAAAATGCATATATTTTAATGTCTTCATTTTACCAGCAGACACACATCTTTGAGGATAAGAAAACCATTTTGAGCACCTTCTTGAAGTCTGTTGAGTTGTAACCTAGTATTAACTGGAATTCTTCTTCTTCTTCTTCTTCATCAATAGGGCCCGTAGTGAATGCCATGGAGGTACCACAGCCTTAAGGCTTATTGTACTACCTATCCCCCCCCCCGTTTTAGACGTTCCCACTTCTGCTGCCAGGTGCCTCCACGCCCATAATGACGTGAGAGATCCTAGCAGCGACAGGTGGAACTGTGTGGGCGAGAAAGTTCTGGTAATTTTGCCAAAATGATGACTTCCACGCCATTTAGGGATCTTTTACATGCCGCAAATCTACGACATGGGACCGACGGCTTTACTTCCCCTCCGAAGGAAGGCGTGCTGAGGATTTTTTCACCCTGAAAAATCCTGACGGCTTCGGCTGGGTTTGAACCCGCAAACTTGGGTACTCAGAGGCAGCACGCTACCCCTAGACCACCGAAGCTGCTATTAACTTGAATACACTAAAATTAAAATGGGTGGACCTCCACTCACCGCAAACAGGATTAGTGGCAGGAAGTGACAATGATATGGGTCACATAAAATAAAGACATAGGATACAATAGGAAAGCCATTGTGATTGCGTCTGATTAACTCTATGGAGCAGACTTCTTCTTGACAGGCTAATAATTTCTTACCTGGTAATAAATTTAGTACCATCTATGGAACCAAAGTTGTATTTCAGTTAATGCAAGAGGCCATCTATGTACCCTATTTTGAGCAACATGAATCGCATTTACTGCAAATATGTGTTGTATATGTTCTATTCAACTCCGTATTATTAAGAGTAAACAACAAGCCTCTTCCTCACAATAACCAGGAAATGTAATCAAGAAACCATTTGTGCAAGACACTCCATGAACACGCCTGTGGTGAAGTACTCTGGAAGTTGCAACTGTGTATTCAAAGTTTTGTTCCTATAATATTCTTTATATCTCTTTTTGTTGTGTCAGGGCCATGTAGGCCTAATACACCTTTGTTATTCACAGAGGTCCATTGGTGGTGGTAACAGCTTTGATGCTGTCCGTACAACCAGACATTATTGTCGAGAAGAGGAACCCAAACTTTCAGTATGGAGAGGTGCAAGCAGCTGTTGCTGTTTTTATCTTACTGATTAGTTTCATAGGTAAGTCTCAAAGATAGAAATAAAAAAATGTTTGTCTCCACCCCTTCTTGCCACTAAATGAATTCAAGCAGTACTTGTTCTCACTGACATTTAGTCATTTTAGTTAGCAACAAATATATTGTTCATATTCATATTTTTTGTTTGTTGCATTGCTTTGGTGATTGAGGCGGTTATGATTTTACTCCCATGCCATTGGGTTTCTGGTTGAAGCTAAAAAGCTTCAACCAGAAACCCAATGGCATGGGAGTAAAATCATAACCGCAGTTTCATGTTTCCCCAGTGTATGCTACTGTTTAACCCATTTTGTCTTCCTTGAGTTGCATCACTTGTTGAACAGTATGCAACATTTAGGCAAACACAGCAGTTGCTTTCATCAGGATAAATGGATCAGTGAATATAGGTATTAGGAAGGATAGTCATGGAGGGTTCTCCGATTGGGTAGAATTCTGGTGTGGAGTACAGCCCATATAAATCAGCTCTGGAGTTCTGGAAGTGGTGAAGTAGCTGGCTGCACATGTTACTGAATTTGTACCCATCTTTTTCATTAATTCTTTCAGAATTTCCTTTATTGCAGCAGTGGCCTCCCTAATGATACAGGGATGGTAGGTACACACACACACACATATACATACACGCACACACATGCTTATGTTTTGGATTTTTAGACCAGTTGTAGGAGATTCAGGTACTTTTGTAATGGGTTGCATGCTTTTCGCTGTATTGATTACATTGTTAATTATGTGGCAGTTGTCACATTTTATCTGCTGAAATGAAATGGTAGTCATGAAATAATGGTGAAAGTAATACAGCATAATGTACATTTATGTTTGGAATTGTAAATTAGGTATAGAATAGAGGATAGCAGAATTAGGAGATTATTGGTTTTTAATGCCATGATGGAATTGTTAGGGTAGTAGAAAGGAATATGGTCCTTGATAAATGGCACAAGAAATTAATTTAGAAGTTGTGTATGAAAATCTCATATAATATAAACATCTGAAACTGTGAGAAAGAAGATAGTAGTAAACTGGGTTTGAGAGATGTCAGGTGTGAGAGTTTCAACAGGAATGAGATAGCTTATGATAAGTCACATGCACATGTGTAGCAGTGTTGAAATTTTTGGGGTTTTGTATATTAAAATCTTATTAATTGTATTTGCTGAGGAAAGGGAGAATATGTACCCATATATAGGTGCTTGCAGGGAAATCTTGCACATTCACATCACATTGAATGTATGATTTGTCTTTAATTCCAGTTACCATTGGCTGTTTGGTTCTCCATCAGCGATACCAACGTCGCTATGCCCGGTACTTGTTGCTGGTCCAGGATGTAAGCAGTAGTGAACTTGCCAGTGATGTAGACTGTGATGATAATAGTCCAGAATTTGTTCATACTTCCAATGTCAGTGGCTGTGGGTCATGTGAAAGTAAGCCTTCATACCAATGTATGAAATAATTGATTTCAAGTCACAGTATGACATGTTTAACAACAGCTCACTTTCAAAATATGAAGTCTGTCTTTGTAACCAACTAACTAATATTCTCCAGAAAAACCATCTTGAATAGCTAATAACCACTTGGCTGGTGAGGGAATTCCAAACTGTTTATGAAACCTGATGGGTCGTTCATTACTGGCTTCACAAAAACTCATCAGTAGATCCTACCCCCAACTCAAATGTATCTGGTCCACATCCTCACCCTTCTTCTGTAACACGATAATCAATCGATGAGTAGGTGTACACCTATTGTGGCCCCTGATTTTTTGACTACCTGTTTATTTAATCTTCCAGGCAATCTTCCTCTAGAACAAAATTCCCAGGCCTGTCTTCATGTATATAGTGTTGATTCATTTGTATTGTAAGAGCCATTGATTCCTCTAATGTTGAATTTTGTCATTTCAGTGCAAAATTACCAAGACTTCTTTCATATTTTCACTTCATTTTTTTTTATCCAGGAAGGCATAACATACAATATACCTTAACATTACTCTTTTACCTTTGACATATGACAAAGTATATAAGTAACATTTTCCATTATGCACAGTAAAAGTTACATTTTTTGATGAGAGGAATGTTTTTGCCAATTTCATGTGGGTGAAGTGCATGTAATATAGTACACTTTCATTTTAGGTGGATAACTTACAAAAGTAACTGGTCTCACACTGTCTAATGTGATCTGTGTTCTGTAGGAAGCACTGATACAATGCCTCATCCAGTGTCACAGCAGCAAGTAGTGGATATTGAAGAAATAGTGTCCGATAGGGGCCGTACATTTCGTAGTTTACGTGAGGAAGGACATGGTTCCAATCCAGGTGACATCTGTCCAGCAAGGTTTGGTTGTCATTCTTCTCAGCGAGACCAATGCCAGAGTATGGTGAAACGCTATCATATTCAAGAGGCTATGGAAGAGGAACAAGACGGTCATGACCACCAGACTCTTAGACACATAGTGCTGCTAATCTTGCTTGCCTGTTCTATGTTTGTGGTATGTCAACAGAAGAAACTTGAATATTCCCTAACACATCAGAGCAGATAAAGATGGTTCTTTCTCATCACTTTTTATTTACCAACAATTAATGCACACTTTTGTAAGCTATCACTTTTTGACTCCAACACATTTCAGCGTTTCTGTTTGTCATTTTCATTGAGTACTGGACTGTTCTTTGAAACACATCAACATGACACAACTAAAACTAAACTCTGTGGCTTTAGTCCGCGAGCGAACCATACCGACAGAGCGGCCGCCGCCGGTAGGCGAAGTTAGTGCCAACTTTTGCAGATAGAGGGGTGTCACGTGGTTAGCGCAACAAGTCCCCACGGCCGTTAATCTCTGTTTTCTGAACCTGGAGCCGCTACTTTTTTATTCAAGTAGCTCCTCAGTTTGACCTCACGAGGCTGAGT
>Ga0123355_10018208_pt1 | contig 11127 bp, 9 predicted proteins | sample TergutEmb28metaG_3_FD_89872 | JGI IMG/M metagenome (GOLD analysis project Ga0123355, IMG submission 89872) | Embiratermes neotenicus P1 segment gut microbial communities from Petit-Saut dam, French Guiana - Emb289 P1 | ecosystem: Host-associated > Arthropoda: Insects > Digestive system > Gut ...
GGTGTGAAGAAAAAGTTGTTAGTGAAGTTTTGAGAAAGTATGGTGTGCGTGTGAAGTAAGATGATGTTTCTGACACTGCCAGGCAAAGGCATAACTCCACAAACCTTCCCGCTGAAATTTCCTGTGCATACATCACGCCCGAAACAGAAACGTAAGTAAAATAAATTGAGAATTATAAAACTTTTAAATTAACTACCTGCGTGTAGGCACTAAACATTTCTACTGAATCAGTGGCGTACCCAGGAATTTTGTTCAGGGGGGGGTTCAACAAATTCAGTTGAGGACAGAGGAAAGAGAGAACGGGGATCTGTGGGCGGTAGCCCCCTAGTCAGGGGTTCTGTAGGCAGCTGTAATTTGGTACAAGAAATTTAATTTCTTATAGTAAACTTTTCTCAACTTCTGGTACTTTAAGATTATATATGATGACAGCCAATTTATTTGTCATTGCTAATGTAAAACAATTACAAACCTATGTAGTTTTAGAATTCTACTGCCTTTTTTCTGAACATTCTGGAGCGTTGGCATCCTAAATTCAGCAATTTTTAGCAGTTTTCACAATCAGGTTAGGTTTGGCACGATTTTGGAAGGTCTTCCGAATTTCGGGGGGGGGGGGGGGGGGGGGGTGAGAGTCGAGCCGGACAGCAATCTGCACTCCGGACCTGTCAACAAACATCGCCCTAAAAAAAGTCACACCTCGTTTACCAGAAACAAATGATGGCCGACGCGCGAACTGCAGCGACGCCCTGCTATCGATAAAGTCGTGAACTGTGGGGTGGGGCGGCGTATCGCTGTCCGCTGTTTGTCTTGTGGACGGAGCCCGGCGGTTTATTACATGAAAGACCCCGAATAAATTGCAGACGTCGTTGGCATGGACGGACCGCAGAGAAAACTGCTTGCTGGTCAGCCCGTTGTTAGGGGAACAGTCCGTAATATCAGTTGCCATGTCATTCACCTCACCTCACTGTTTGCTGTCAGAAGCGACTGATCTTGTAACGTCTAAATGTCTCGTTCCAGCCTACGTATCGTGGGTTCGTTTCTACGCCAGCTACCGGAAGGATGCTAAAGCTGCTTTCAACTTCAAGGAGGTTCATCTCGGTCACTACGCCAAGAGCTTTGCCCTTAGGGACCCGCCGTCCGCCATTGGAGGTGTCGGAAGGCAACAGTGGCAGCGGAAGAGGTAAAGTTGGTTCCTTCCTGTGGTCTCTGTTTCGAGACTTGTTGCATGCATTGTTCACAGGCGTTGGCTGGAATGGATAGGGTCTCTCTCTCTCTCTCTCTGCCCGATGTGTTCAGATTAATGGGCCGGCTTGCTTGTGGTGTTAATGCGTAACACTGCTGTTATACAGGGTGTACAGTAATGCCGGCTGGCTCATCGCGTTACAGCGTTTTGGAACAGTTCTACGCACTAGATACGCAGCCCGGGCGTACCTTATTTGCAGTAACTGTATGAGTCTTGTCAGGCCTTAGTTGCAAAGTTTTAGGACACCGAACACGCTGTATAATGCACTTGTGCTTAGGTTACAGCAATTGGCCGCGGTGTGTTCGGACCTTAGGTTACAAAGTGTTTGGGTTGCAGCATTCACATTTAAACCGTTCGGATCTCAGTTGAAAGTTGCCGCTTTGTACCGCAGACTTGCCTGTCTGACAGGAACTGCGTTCAGTTACGGAGTGTAGGACTTGCCGAACACGCTGTATAATGCAGACGTGCCTAGCTTACAGTAATTGCATTCAATCTGTTTTTTGTACAAGCTGTGCTACGCTTCAAGCGCCATTTTTCCGCAGTCTAAGCACAACACAGCTTCCGTTTGGTCAAGCCTCACAGCCAACAAGCAGCGTTCCAACCTAACTGCGTCACCAGACGATGCACTTTGAATTCAGTTCCGTTCCATAAATATTACAGATCTAGTTCAGACTGCGGATTCTCACTGTACAGCCTTGGGTGCAGTTCCAGGTGTGTCTCTGTGAATTTATTGGTGGACGGATTAACAATGAAGCGGGTTTTTATCCTAATGCCTTCGGGTTTGCCCTGCCGATTATTCTTCCACCATTGCTTTCTCTGTTGTCATGCCATAACCCTGACCAACCAGCACAGCGATTGGCTGGTGACAATGTGACGTAGCAGATGACAAGTGGACGTTAGTTGTGAACAAGTTAGGAACCAACGTTCGGGTGCAGTGCAAGTTTACAGAATACAGATTGAAGGAACAGACTGCAGGTAGAAAAGCGGGCGGCTGAAGTGAGCGCTGTGTTAAAAACACGTATAATAATAATAATATAATAATAATAATAATCTCTATCAAGAAAAACAAAACTAATTTTGATTTAGCGAGCGAGAGGAGAAAGAAGAAAGAAAGAGAAAGAATTTATTATTTTCGTAATAAAAAAGTGGAAGTATTATTATTATTATTGTTGCTGCTGATGCTGCTGATACTGCTGCTGCTGCTGCTGCTGCTGCAAACGTACACTTCGCGGGTGACTGCAGCCGCAAACACCCTGCACTTGATGGCCAGTGCCCAGTGCCAACCGTTATTCATTTCAAGTTTCTTAGTGCTGTTTTTCTCATTTCGTTTTTCCACCCAAATCTTGCCTGCCCCAGTTCCTGTGTTCCCTGATCCAGCAGCCAGCAACTTGCTTTTGCTACAGCATAAACGCCTTAGCTGAGGGCCCGTGCTGGTATTCTCAAATGAACAGCAGAACACAGAGAGCACAGCGTGTTGAGGTCACACAGCTAATAGAATCGGTGTTGAATCGCACTGCTTATTATGTTTACCGCCTGCTTCAACACCTGAAACTCTTCATTCTGCCCACACAATGTATTTATGTGTTTTGTGTGGATCTGAGAACAAACAGCGATTATTTCCCTATACAACATTAACTGACTGGTTTTTATAACCCAGACAGGGTGTGTTTTCTGCGCGGTACGGACTGGATCTTTATATACCGCCAGTTTAACATTCAGCAATTCTACGTTCTGCCCACACAGTGTACTTGTATGTTTTGTGTGGATCTGAGAACAAACAGCGATTATTTCCCCATACAACATTAATTGACTGGCTTTTATAACCGAGACGCAGTGTGTTTACTGCGCGGTACGGACTGGATCTTTATGTACCGCCAGTTTAACATTCAGCAATTCTACGTTCTGCCCACACAGTGTACTTGTATGTTTTGTGTGGATCTGAGAGCAAACAGCGATTATTTCCCTGTACAACATTAACTGGCTGGTTTTTATAACCGAGACGGAATGTGTTTACTGCGCGGTGCGGACTGGATATTTATATATAACTGTATCATTTGGTATGGACCTCGAGCTGAGAGGGTTAATGCCGCAGTGTGCCGGAATGTGTGTGTCATATGCTGCTGGCCCAACGGAGTCTTTGTGGGCCGCGACTGCTGCCAGCGGACAGCCACTGCTGCTAATTTTCTTTGTACATTTAATTACCGCGCGCGGGTTATCGACGCAACATTTGAGTGTGTCGCATTCTGCTAGGAACATGTATACACGGCTATAAATGGAGATTTCCCTTGGAAAAATAAAAACTGGTTTGGGGAAAATTAGATGAGGAAAAGGGAGACGGTTGCTGATGAAATTTTAGTCCCAGGGACTTGTGTACGCCCTGCGATTCTCTATTGTTTGTTTAGTAACGCACGCAGCGCCCCACCCTTTTCCCAGAGAAATTAGATTTGGCTGTGGCGAGCTCACAGGCCTGCCACTCTTATTCTCTCAATTTCCCGTTCTTTCGGCAATGTCCCCGCATCTGTTCCGTTCAGAACAGCTGCATTTCTGTGCTGAGGGCAGTGTGGCAGGTCGTTGGTTTGTTCCCTTACACCCTCCTCGCTGCCAGTACCACCTAGGCTGCAGATCGACAGTCAATACACTTGGAAGAAGCGACAGCTGATTTGGTCCGTTCCTGAAGCCGGCACATTCTGGTGGGGGCGAGTTGCACGTGTTTGCTCACGAAAACACCCATTACCTTGGCTGCGGTGGCATAGCTGATAGTTACAACTATACGTTAAGCCGAAGTGTAGCCGTATTAGATGCGCACGTTTTGCAGTCACGGGGGCTTGTGCGTCTAGCAGTGCCTGTGTTTTCTCCACGTGCTTAGCTCTGAGATGACAGACCCCACTCAACGCTGTTCTCATCAGTAAGAGACAATACTTGGACGACTGCATGTCGGGTGACCCGCTGCCCTGCTGCACTTGTGCTGCTGAGGTGGGCTGTCAGTGTGGCGGACAGATTCTTACCAGATCATGTTCAGCATGCTGTGCAGTGGAACTTCCATGGATGGTGAATATGTCGTCACTGTGTCAGTGCTATCGATAGGCAAGCCTTAAGGTCCTGGAAGCTTCTTTGATGAGGTCCGTCACTGATCACTATGTGTTGCACGCCACTGCGCCCCATCAGAAGATTAATATTTCTTTACCGATCTTTTGTTTCATTACGGGAGCTAAAAGCAGCGCCCGCGGCTTCCAGTCGTGTAACAGTGTGACGTTAATAACCAGTGCCCTCTCGTGGGTCATCCACTGCAGCAGCAGCACTGTCTGTCTGTCTGTCTGTCAGTGTCAAGTGCCCTCTCTGTGTTCTTCTTATTTCCACCCTCGAGCCTTGGCAAAGCGCGCCTCTTCGCTCCGCCATGTCCGCTCGTCCACAGCAACTGGAAGATACCCGAACAGAAATTCACTGAACTTCATTTCGGCCAGTTTTGCCGACTTTTAGCTTCGGTTGAAATCAGACAGCAGTGGCGGACGCTTTGCATGAAGACCCCCCCCCCGCCCCCCCCGCCCTTCTCTAGCTTGCAGAATATTTACCAGAACTAAATTTTCTGCCGTCGCAAGTTCTATTTTCCGTCAGACGTACGCTGTTCCGCGAGTCTTCGGGTTTGGAGATAATGAGCAGAGGGTAACCACTGCTTGCACATCCTAACTTGTTCCATCCTGCTTCTTAGTCGTTCCTTTCTGTTTTGTCTGTTATGTCCGATTCCTTCTGTCGCCTGTCCACGCTTTTTCAAGTCCTCCATCGCTGTGTTCTGCAGTGGAACGGTCCACTGTTTGTTATTAAATTACTTCCATAATTACTGCCTGCCGGAACGCCCTCTGTGAAAAACTTCCCTCGCCTTCTGTTCGGTGTGCTGTTCGGGAGTCGACCCCCGGAACCGACCAACCACTTCTCTCACTGTTGCTGTGTACTTTTGTTTCAGGGCGTCACGCAATGAGAAGCGTCGGAACTCGCCACTCGGACAGGGGTACTCAACTGCACCACATTTGTTGACGTCAGAGTTCTCCAGCGGACTGGAGTCTGTCCGCAAAAAGAGACGCAGGCAAGCTGTGACAATCAATACAGTGGCTTGAGCCCGTCTGAAGCACCCACCCACACCCCCAGCCTCTTCCTGTGTCCACCTTGCACACTGTTGCAGTGTTTTATGTGGCTGTCTGTACCCCACGTATCGGGTTGCTAATCCGTGAAGAAATGGTCCGATTGCTGACCTTCATGCGGCGTTATAATCGGTAATAAAGCGTGTCAAATGAAAACTAGTTTTCAGGGTAGCTTTACAAATGACACGGAGTGCTATTGTCAACTGTTTACAGCTCACAAAGAGGCTATTAGAGCGCAGGTTAATGAGAGTCTGCTTGATTGATGGCGGCAGCGGCGCAGAGCATCTGGCCACCGGCGGCGGGGGAGCGGGGTTCGCGACTCGGAACGAACTGCGCGGGACAGAGTAGCACTCCGCATTTTATGGAAACCGAATGTTCATCACCGCGTTCACAATCGCCCGTCACATTCAGTAGGAGACCGCCTTACCTGATATCGTAATCTTCGTGGTGTTTCCCATTTCCTCCAGACAAATTCCAGGGAGGTATTGTCTGTTAGTGATGAGCAAAGCTTTGGCCTTGACATCCGAATCGCGATAAAAGTAACGAAATTACGTGCCATGCATAAAACGACTGCACTGCTGCACAGTGATTGCTCCACGACCGCCTGTGTCCACTTCCTTTCCGATTGGCTGTGACTGTTGACCATGTTGCCAGTTTGTGTTACATCCTGAGTTGCTTGCGGTGTTGTTCACTAAACAGAGAATAAATAACTGCCGACAGATCGTGTCACTCATTTTGTGAGAACTGCTTCTTTATCCTCCCTCTGGTGAACACTTTGTGTGTGTTTCTCGCTTCTGTCATAGAACCTCAGCAATTGTCCACGTCATTTCCTTTCAGTTCCACAACCACTTCGTCCCGTTTCGGTTCTAACAGACGTCGGCGTCTTTCCTGCATGGGCCGCACCATTCCAAACATCCCTTGACAAGTTATTACAAATAAATTTGTGCCTGGGTAGCTCAGCAGGGATTTGTTCTTCTTCTAAGCGTACAGACCGGCCCTGGGGTTCAACCGGCGCACCAAAGAATGGGTGTCATAGGCGCTGCACCAGGAGTTAAGGCGACCGGAGCATGGAGCTGACCACTCGCCTCCACCTAATGTCGAGTTTAAAAATGAATGGAGCTTATTTTTGCTCCTCCACGTGTGGACAACTTTATACTTTGATAGGCCGGCCGGCGTCTTAATTTGAAGATACTGGGTGATGTGCGTCTGAGAGTGGTTAACCGTTTTGCGGTGGAGAGAAACCGTTCAAAGACAGTCTTCGTATTAGTCTTCATTCTTCGGGGTTTACAGCGGAGAAGATGATTGTTTGAAAGGGCAGCTGTATTGGTAACTTGCTGCTGGCTAGGTAGCTTGTCTGGTCGGGCTGCATTTGGTGTCTGACAGGATCAGAGTTGGAAAGTCTGGAGCAGACGAAATATTGTGCTGTGCAAACAAAGTGGTGTAAACCGGCTTGTTTGCCTAAACAAAATGGTGTAAACCGGTTTGTATGTGTAAACAAAATGATGTAAACCGGTTTACCGAAAGGAATTGGTGTAAACCGGTTTGTTTGCCTAAACAAAATGGTGTAAACCAGTTTGTATGTGTAAACAAAATGGTGTAAACCGGTTTGTTTGCCGAAACCATACTGTACTCGTGAATCAGATTGGCGCTGCTGTTTATCAGTGTCTTAAAACAGGCCACGACAGGAACTCCATTTAGTTCCCACATTGTGGGTAGTTTGATTAACGGCCGACTGCCGCGACAAATGCTGATGGATTGTATGAATCGAGTATTTTCCTTTTGTGGCGTCTAAATACGAATTCACATTACACTTGGCACGTCCTGCACTGCAGGATACCAAGTTGCAGGACTGAGCTCCGGTACTGCAGAATACACATTTGCATCATAGCTATCGTTTGTACTGCAGAAGGGTATGTTGTGATGACAAGAAAAGGTGCACGTCTGGTTACTGCAGGAAGTAATTTGGGGCCGCTTGTATTAAGCTGCACACGGGGTTAGAGCAATCGCAGCTTGAGCGGGGCGGTGGCACTGAGCAGAAAGGAGGCTCCAGCGGAATTTTGATGTCACTGTGCCCCGATCGTTAGATTCATTCGCATATTTCAGCAGTTGGTCATTTCTGCAGTGTAACTGCAATCCACGATTTTGTTGAAATGTTGCTGCCGCTGTGTGTAGTTATGTTCAGCTCAGCGTTTCTGCAGTGCGCCAGTTCTGCGGTATAGCCATGTCGCCCTTTCTGCCTCTAGTTCAGTTGATCTTACATCTCTGCAGTTTGAAAATCCTGCAGCAAAGCCGAGCCCTGTTCTTGCAGACATTGTTACTTCAGTGTGGTGTTCAGTTCAACATTTCAGCCATTTTGTCAGTTCTGCAGAAGAACTGAGTCTCCTTCTTCCCCCACTGTCATTCCAGGGTTGTGTTCAGTTCAGCAGTTCTGCAGGTTGTCGTTTCTGCTGCCCAGACGAATGCCAGCGCTGTATACCGTTGGACAGTTCTGCAGTTTGTCAGTTCTTCAGCAGAGCCGAGCGGACCACCAGGTGCGTTCAGAATGCTGCTACCACTGTTCCTTCATTGTTGTGTTGGAATCAAACGACTGGGGCCACAATAGGACCTGGAATGCGCGTACTGCTTCTGTTAAAACATCTCCCATTCAGGTTTTTATTGGTTACAAAACATTAATTGAGCCCTGCTAGGAGATTGCCTCCAGCGGCCGCATTGTCTCCAATAATTGAAAACTTTTGTGGGCCCGTGCAACAATGGGGCTACCTGTCGTAGCGCCAATCACACTCTCTCTCTCGTCTAAATCAGCTCGACGGGGGGCGACAGACGTTTGGATTTGATTATACGAAAGCATGCGAGATGAAGTCCATCTTATTAGTGGGATAATGGCGGCAGCAGCAGCAGCAAGTTGCACCAAATTTTGTGAGCAAAGCGGCTGGCCTGCCTGCCTGCCTGGCTGCGACCGTTCGATCTGACGGCAGTTTGTGTGGAATTGGAACTGCTTCCTCCTGCTAGGACCCCTAGCCCTGTCCGTCTTACCCACTCCGCACAGCGGATTGGTCAGTCAACACTCACTGTGACAGTGTCGCCACACAAGTGAGACGAGCCTGCTAATCCTATGCATGGCTTGTGGTCTTTTGTGTTGCACACAGTGGTAACTGTACATACCACAGTACAGTGTTTCGAATATTTTGACCAATGCTCTCAGTGTAATGCAATAACATGCGAATCATAAAACACGATTCGTGACAAGTGTCACTGGTACATGTTTCGGCACTTTGTGTAGCAGTGACACCTGTCATTAATTGTGTCTTGTGATTTGCATGTTATTATATATTATCAAGTGCATTTGTTGGTCAAGCCACTGAATATACGAAAGTGCACATCACAGTACGGTGTTTGTGTGTTTGTTTGTTTGTGTGTTTCGTTTCTCACAAATAACAGCGGTGTGTACTGCGTCGTTGGTCCAGCGGTTGTCGACGTTTCGAAAAACCACACTGCCTTCATTGTCAAGGGTCAAGTGGACCAAGAACTCTTCAACGACACTCCTACGAAAACCTCAAGACTAGCGGCCGTTTGCTTTAAATATTAGCCGACATTTGTAAAGACAATGCGGTCTACTCTCTGGGACGGACAAACCGGTTCCCGTAGAGCCACAGGTTGACACCCCCTGATGAATGGTGCGGCTGATGGTTCAGGACCCAACCAGTCATTCGTCTTTTGTTCACAACAGAAGCCTGGTTAATAGTCGCGGGTTAATTAAAGGCACTCGGAGGTTACACAGGCGAAGTCCTCCCGCTGGAGCTGAGTATACGCAGCCACGCTGTGCTCGACGTGACGGCGGACGGACGCCGCCCCGCAGTCTCCGTGCCGCGGGTCAGGTTCAGTCTGCCGGTAGCCATTTTATTAGCCGCCCATTGTCTTCGCTCGGGCCGAGGAGATAATATGAGGGCGGGCTAATGTGTATCAGGTGCTCACGGCGGTCAGTATGCGACGCCGTCCGCAGCGGTAGGAATGTAGGCGTCATGCCTCGTCTGCTGTGTTTCTTCGAAACATTAGCGACCCTCTGGCAGACTAGGCCGTACCACATCCCACCAGACCGATTGTTAACCGTTCAGAAGCGAACAGGAAGTACTTTTATTCTGTGAAACACTGTCCCTTTCGCGAGAGAACATGCATTTGAACGGTTTGTCCTTCTGGAAAGACCATCACGTAGTTGAAGATGAGAGTGGAGCATTGGTGGAATGCTAATGACAGTGACAACCGAAGAGCTGCGAGATAAACCCGACCCAGCGCCACTTGGTCCATTGCAAGTTTCCTGAAAACCACAACCGATATCCCCTTGCTTGCACCTGACGGTCGGTCAGTCCGTAGCGGTGCAGTGAGAAGAGCTACAATTATTATTATTATTATTTTAAATTTATTCTCGCCTTTCAGTTTCAGGTGGCGGTCTACTGGTAAGTCCATATCTCAACAAGACATAAAAGCGATTTCGCCCAGCACTTACCGAATGCTGTGTGCAGTGCTCATTAGTGTGACTTTCTGTAGCTCTGTGGCCCACAGGTGGCCTGGGAGCAACTGCAGGTTCTGATCTAATCCCTTCTTAATTGTTCCTAACACTGCAATTATAACTGGCACAATTTTTGTCCTCACTTTCCACATCTGCAGGTCTTTGTACTTGCTGAGTTTTTCAGTTTCTTTGTGTTAACGTTTGTATCATCCGGTGTGGTTATGTCGATCAGCACGCCACACAGTACTGTATCGGTCGGTTTGCTCGTACTGTTGGATCTGTGATAACACAGTTGTGCTGCCGCTGACATGTTCACAGTACCTGTCAGCAATCTGTAACATATCGCGCACCTTGTTGTGTCGGCGCTAGTTTTGTGCATCCCACAGCACTATGTGTTCTGTGTTCTGCCTGTCCTGTCAGTTGGTGGCTTACGGAGTTGCTGCGGTCTTGTGCTGCTGTCACTACACTGCAGTTCGTTTATAATGTACGCCTTACGCTCTGTCACCCGTTTTGTCTTGTAGCCCTTCGCGTTGGTTCGCTCCAGATAGGCCGAATTGAGACGTATCGCGGGTCTGAGTAGACCTGCCGGGTGTTTGCGCGCTCTTCGTAGTGGCTGAAGCCGTCCTGCGCGTTCACTTCTGTCAGTGCGTAAGTCATCAGTGGGCTGACATCCCGCGTCACCCACACCTGTTATGCTTACTTCTATATGGGTTTGCGTTTATAAGCTGCTGCCAGCTTGCAGGTGGAGTACAAAACTGGTCTGTTTGGTTCTACTGAGGCAACGGAATATTTACTGCCATTGGTCCATTAATCCATCATGGTCAGCCAAGGTCCGTGGTGTCGCTACTAACCGACCTGTATGTGGCACATCCCCTGCATTATTATTATTATTATTATTATTATTATTGCAGGGGATGTACTGTTGTGTTGGTACGAAGTCAGTGGCGGATCGTCTCTTTGTAAAGGCAAAAACTAAGATTAACCGGAAATATATATATATATATATATATATAAGGTGGTTCAAATATGACCGGGACTGATTTGTGTGTAAACAAGCCGCACTTAGTCCCGGTCATATTTGAACCACCTTGTGTGTGTATGTATGTATATATACAGGATGTAACAGAAGGAACGGACCAGACTTCGGGAGGGTGTTCCTTATGTTAAACTATACCGAAAAACCCCAAAACACCTATATCCAAAGTTGAACGGTTTGGGAGATAATGGCCAGTGAATTTTGAAACTTTGAC
>Ga0123355_10018209_pt1 | contig 11127 bp, 9 predicted proteins | sample TergutEmb28metaG_3_FD_89872 | JGI IMG/M metagenome (GOLD analysis project Ga0123355, IMG submission 89872) | Embiratermes neotenicus P1 segment gut microbial communities from Petit-Saut dam, French Guiana - Emb289 P1 | ecosystem: Host-associated > Arthropoda: Insects > Digestive system > Gut ...
AATCCCTTCAAACACATCATCTGAAACTAATAAGTTTGAACCTTTACCTAAAATTTTAAATTCAAGTTCTAACTCTCGCACAAGTTCAATAATCTTCACAAAAGCTTCTTTATCAGACGGTTGAACAAAAACACGTGCAGGTCCACCTACACGTAATGTTGTATGCTTTGCAAGAGATTCATATTCAGCTAATTTCCCTAATTTTGCACCTAGAAAAGCTGCAATAAACTTTTCAAACATTATCAATCACCACTAAATCAATTCATTAATTACACTCAAAATGCGTGTATTCGCATCAGGAATACCCAACTTCTTCGTCGCTTTCCTCATTGCTATTAAAGTTTCTTCATCGTTTAACAGGCGTGTGATCTCATTATACAACACATCTCCTGTTAAATCATATTCTAAAATTAATGTTCCACCACCATGGTCAGTTACACTTCGTGCGTTAAACTCTTGGTGATTTTCCGCTACATAAGGCGATGGTATTAATATACTTGCCACTCCTAAAGCAGTGATTTCTGATAAGAATGTTGCCCCAGAACGTCCTACAAATAAGTCAATACTAACTAAAAACTTTGGCATATCAGCTATGAATGGCATCACTTTTACATTCTTAAGCGTATCCACGTTCCCTATTTGTTCACAAATTGAGTCATAATGAACTGCACCTGTAACAAATACAACTTCGAAATCAGACTTTTCATATTTTTCTATCATTTCGATAAAGGCATCATTAATTGGGCGCGCACCACGGCTTCCACCACTAATCAGGACAGTCTTTTTATGCGGATTCAAACCGAGTGCAGTTTTTCCTATTTTAAGGGTTGTTGCAACCTCAGTTGCTCGTGGATTTCCAGTCAATACCACTTTATCATCTGCAAAATATTTACGTGCTTCTTCAAAACAAATCAAAATTTTATCTACATAGCGTGCTAAAAATTTATTGGTAACTCCAGGTAAACTGTTTTGCTCATGAATGATTGTTTTAACTTTAAGCTTTGCTGCTGCATACACAACAGGCGCACATACATATCCACCTGTTCCAATGACTATATCAGGATTGTATTCTTTGATATATTTTTTTGCCGTCCTAATGGAGGTTACAAAGCGATATATTGTTTTGAAGTTTTCTAAAGATAAGCTTCTTCTAAATCCTGAAACCCTAATCGACTTAAAATCAATTCCAGAATCAGGAACAATTTTTGATTCTAATCCATCTGGAGTCCCTATATATAAAAACATTGAATCAGGATATTCTTCTTTGATAGCCTTCATCATTGACAATGCTGGATAAATATGTCCGCCTGTTCCCCCGCCTGTTAATAATACTCGCACAATACTCACCGACCCTTTAGAAAACTAACTGCCCCATTATACCATATTTCAAGCTTAATAAACAGTCCTAAATTTTAATTCTAATACTTTAATTCAAATCATATATTTACTTGTATCGACTACTTCACGGAGGTCATCGTTATGGATCAAAAACAACCACCGATCGATTTGTTAATATTAATACTTACAACTACCCTTACTATCTTCGGGTTACTTTTCGTTCTATCGTCTTCATTTGTTTGGGCAAATCACCGCTTTAATGACCCATTTTATTTTTTTAAACGACAGCTTTTATTTGCAAACATCGGATTCATCGGGATGATTGCCTTATCAAAAATCAACTTTAAACTATATAAAAAGCATGCAACAAAATTTCTAATTGCTAGTTTTATTATGCTTATACTCGTACTAGTTCCCGGAATTGGAATGGTGCGTGGTGGTGCACGTAGCTGGATTGGTATCGGTGCTTTCTCACTACAACCTGCAGAATTCATGAAACTATCCTTAATCATTTTCCTTGCTAAATTTATGGCTAATAATCCGGATGAAGCCAAGACTTTTAAACAAGGTGTCATGCCTTTAATAGCAGTTATCCTTGTTGTCTTCGGAATCATCATGCTACAACCAGACTTCGGTTCTGGAATGGTTATTACCGCTGCTGGGATACTGATGCTTTTCCTTTGTGGCGTTCCAATCAAATACTTCCTTTACTTTATTGGTGCTGGGATACTCGGCATTGCAGCACTGGTCGTATCAGCACCCTATCGCTTAGCACGCATCACATCATATCTAGATCCATTAGCTGATCCACAAGGCACAGGTTTTCAAATACTACAATCCCTATATGCAATTGCGCCGGCTGGCTTACTCGGTCAAGGCATTGGTAATAGCATTCAGAAGCACTTCTACCTCCCAGAACCCCAAACCGACTTTATCTTTGCCATCATCGCTGAAGAAATAGGATTCCTCGGTGCGGCATTCATCCTCATATTATTTATATGCTTTTTCCTGCGACTTGCGCATATTGCCCTAAAAATAAACGACCTATTCGCAAAATATGTCGTGTTAGGAATCATGTCCATGCTTTGTGTACAAGTCATGATCAACGTGGGCGTGGTCATCGGATTGTTGCCCGTTACAGGCATTACCCTTCCATTTATGAGCTACGGTGGATCATCCTTAACCATTACCCTATTATCAATCGGAGTCATTTTAAATATTAGTCGACACATAGAATCTGAAACTATTTAAAGGCGGGAAAGCCATGAAAAAAATCCTAATCATTATTACATTAAGTTTAATCTTGTTCCTCGCTTCTATTCCGCTGATCAGGGCAAATTTGCAATGGGAGCGACCGACAGAAGTTTATTATTCGGTCACAATCATTCTCGATGCTGGACACGGTGGAAAAGATGGTGGGGCATCAAGTCGGGACGGTCTAATTGAGCGAGACCTTGTATTTAACATCACACAAATGGTCGAAGAAAGCCTGCGTCTCCATGGTTTTAATGTGATCATGACGCGCTGTGATGAGCATGATTTGGCAAGTGATCATGCAACAAATCGAAAAAGAGAAGATTTGAGCCGACGCGTTGAGATTTTGAATAACAGTGAAAACGCCATTGCAATTTCCATACATGCCAATGCCATTGATAATTCACGCTGGCGTGGTGCGCAGACATTTTATGACCCGAAATCACTTGAGAATAAAGAACTTGCCACGCACATTATGAATGCGATGCGAGCCAACATAGACGGATTCACGCGCGAACAACGACCTATTTCTAACATCTACCTCCTTAGAAATTCCCAGATTCCTACTGCCCTTGTTGAAGTTGGATTTTTGTCAAATCCGGCTGAAGCTCAATTATTAGCTTGTGAAGATTATCAACGCTTGATGGCGTATGCGATTTTTGAGGGGATTTTGTCATATGTTGAATTCATGGGGTTGAATGAGCCTATTTTAGAAGTTGATTTGGTGGAAGTTGAAGAATAGGATAAAGTTACTCTACTATCGCTAAGGGGTGGGGAAGTTATGAAAACGGATAGACTTCTATAAAAAAAGTTGACAAGAAAGTGAAAAATTGGTTTACTTATATGTGAAAGATTCACCAACTTTAGGAGGTTTTCACATATGAAATTAAGTAAAGATAATTTAAACAAAATTTATGAAGGTAAAACAAAAGATGTTTATCAATATCGTAATGATGAAATCCTCCTGTATACGAAAGATGAGACAACAGGTTGGTGGAAAACTGACGCTGTTGGAAATAGGTACTTTGAAGAAGATCCTGGTGGAAATGAAGTAGGTCCAGCTGTTGCAGGGATGGGGCAAAAGAATCTCATCTCAAGCGAGTACTATTTCAAAAAATTCATTGAAGCTGGAATTCCTACACATTATATCGACTGTGATATTGATGAAAATCTCATGCTTGTAAAAGCTGGTGAAATTTTTGGACAAGGTTTCGAAGCAATCATCCGCTTTTATGCAATGGGAAGTTTATTGAGACGATTTCCTGGGAAATACACTGAAGGACAACCTATGGTCGACTTCTTTGAGACAACACTTAAGAGTGATGCAGACAATGATCCACCTATTACAAAAGAAGAATTAGCTGAACAAGGAATTCTAACTGAATCACAGTACGATCAAATCAAGAGAATTTGTCGTAAGGCTGCAGAAGTCATACAAGATGATTTAAAAGAAGAAGATTTAACTTTAGTTGATATTAAATTTGAAATCGGATTAGTTGATGGGAAAATTGTATTAATCGATGAAATATCAGCTGGTGTGATGCGTGTAGCTAAGGGTAAGGTGTCAGTTGCTAACATTTTAAATGAAGAGCAACTTGCAGAGATATTAATCACACGGGCTAAACGGGCTAAGATTATTGAGGCAATGCTCATGAATCAGGACAATTGTTGTATTTAATTGAATCACTTAAAAAGATGATTGAAGTCACAATAACATGTGATTGAAATCATCTTTTCCATAGCTTCTCCAGTTCTTTAATAATCTGAAATGATTTCAAAGTCTTCACAAATTATATGAAAATATACCAAAGAAATAATAAAAATTCAAAAAAAGAGGTCGATTCGATCAGATTAGACAAAACTAGTCATTTTTCGCTATTTACATATTTGTTAAAAATAGTGTATAATTAAATCTCAAAGCTTTGAATGCGTTTGCATTTTGATTGGCAACATCTAAGAAAGGGGGATTTTTAAGCTAAAATGTAAGTAAGTACTTGCTCTACATCGCAATAGAATGATGATGATTGCTCCAGTACTTTGCTTGAAATGTATTAAAAATTTTTAGAAGCGGAAGTTAGATTCGTAACACAATTTTAACTTCTAGCAAAATAGGAGGTTATAATTAAATGAACAAGTTTAAATTAATATTAAAATCTATTTTAGTAGTGGTGATGTTATTTACATTGGTTTTAGTGCCACCAATAACTGCTGATGCTTCGGGGCGCGAGATCGTCGTGAATAATTTTTCAGGAGGGCGTGGTTATCGCTTATTTATCCCATCAGGATATACGCCTGGTGATGCATTACCGCTAGTTGTCATGCTACATGGTTGTGCACAATCGGCTACTGAATTCCGTGATGGTACACGGATGAATCAGTTGGCTGAGCAAGAAAATTTTATCGTGCTATATCCAGAGCAATCAACAGCAGCAAATTCGACTCGCTGTTGGAATTGGTTTGAGCCAGCTCATCAACGTCGTGGTTCGGGTGAGCCACAAATCATTGTTGATATGGTACGCCGAGTACAGTCGGATTTTACGGTCAATGCTGATGCAGTCTTTGTTAGTGGTCTATCAGCTGGTGGTGGAATGGCAGTTAATTTAGGTGTTTTATATCCAGATGTGTTTGCAGCTGTTGCACCATTTGCTGGAATTGCATACCAAGCTGGAACAACTATGATGAATGCATTCCAAGCTATGAGCCCAGGAAATACAGCAGTAGCACCAGCTACTGCAGCTCGTAATGCATCAAATCAAGTTCCTGCAAGTGGACGCAGTATCGTTCCAACTATCATTTTCCATGGTGCTCCTGACTTCACTGTAGCACCACGTGCTAGTGAGAACATTGTCACGCAAATGTTAGAATATAACCGCATTCATGGAGCAACAATCGGTAATACGCCAGAAACACGTAGTGGTTCAGCTAACGGATTAAATTATTCAGTTCAAACATTCCGTAATTCAAATGGTGATAGAATGGTAGAATTCCATCGCATTACTGGATTAGGACATGCTTGGTCTGGCGGAAATGGGAGTATCGCTCATACTGATAACCGTGGTCCAAATGCATCATTATTAGCTTGGGAATTCTTCCAAGAGGTAGCTGGCCTTGATGGTGACCCAGTTGATCCAATTGACCCGGTTGATCCAATTGACCCGGTTGACCCAATTGATCCGGTTGACCCAATTGATCCGGTTGACCCAATTGATCCAGTTGATCCAATTGACCCAGTTGACCCAGTTGACCCAATTGATCCAGTTGACCCAGTTGATCCACCAGTTGAATTCATCTATGTTAGAGCAAATGTTAACCAACATTCATTAGCTGGCAGAATACCAGCTGGTAGATTTAATCACTATTTCATGATTCATGGCCCTATGGGCGCATTTAACATGTATCAAGTAGTCGGAACAAACGTCTGGACAAGTACTAGACCAAGTAATTAATCATGTAAAATTGATGTAGAGGCATTCGCTCTGCATCAATTTTTTCTTACTAACGATTCGTCAGTTATAATTTCTATCAAAAAGCTCCCTACTTTCACAGTAGAGAGCCGTTTAAAAACTCAACATTAAGCAGATTCTTCCCCAAAGTCAAACTGTGAATTATACAAGCCAGCATAGAATCCATCAGCTGCTAGTAACTCATCATGGGTTCCAATTTCGATAATATCTCCCTCATTCATAACTAAAATCATATCCGCATTTTTGATCGTTGATAATCGATGGGCAATAACAAACGAAGTACGCCCAACCATTAGCTTATCCATCGCCTGCTGGATCAAAATCTCAGTCCTCGTATCAACAGAACTTGTCGCTTCATCTAAAATCAATAATGGTGCATCGTTAATCATAGCACGTGCAATGGTTAATAACTGCCTTTGACCTGCTGATAAGCTTACTTTATCTGTCAAAATGGTATCATAACGATTCGGTAGTGACTTGAAGTAATGATGGATACCAACAGCTTTACAAACCTTGATCACTTCTTCATAAGTAACACCTTTTTTGTTATAAACGATATTATCATAGACACTTCCTTCAAATAACCAAGTGTCCTGAAGTACCATACAGAATAAATCATAAACATCTTCCCTCTTCATGGTTGCAATATCAACACCATCAACCATAATTGCCCCGCTATTTAATTCATAAAAACGCATCAGTAAATTAACAATCGTTGTCTTCCCAGCACCAGTTGGACCAACAATAGCAACCTTACGACCAGCTCCAACCGCTGCCGTGAAATTCTTAATAATTGGCTTCTCAGGTTTGTATGAAAATTTAACATCATCGAATAATACTTGTCCTTTGACATTTTCGACTTTCCCAGTCTTCGCTCTTTCATCTTCCATTTCATCAGCTTCAAGAAACTCAAAAATACGATTACTAGCCGCAACACCCATTTGCATCGTCATCATCTGCTCCCCAAGAGAACCTAATGACTGGTTAAACAGACCGACATAAAGTAAGAATTGAGCTATCGTCCCAAAAGTAATCGTCCCGTTAAAGATAAGTACTGCTCCAACTACCATAACAAACACAGCACTAATGTTCATCATGAATCCCATACCTGAGTTCAACACGCTTATTGCAAATTGCCCTTTAAACGATGATATATACAAACGGTCATTAATTTCTACCATCTGCTTCATCATTAAGTCACCAGCATGATTCGTTTTAACAACATCGTGAGCGCCGAACACTTCCTCAACATGGCCTGTTAATTTCCCAAGTTCTTCCTGTTGCGCATTGAAATGTTTTTTAGTTAAAGCTGCTGTAATTCCCATAAAAGCAAATCCAACAATCCCTGCTGCAAGTGCAGTCAATGCCATCAACCAATTCACAATAAACATCATTCCAAGGGTAGCAATAAGCATAATAACCCCTGCCACAATCGCAACAAAACTTTCATTAACCGTTCGATGTAGCGTTCCTACGTCATTAGTAATTCGAGATAAAGTATCTCCTGTTTCCTCAGAATCAAAATGAGCAAGTGGTACACGGTCAATTTTTGCACTCATATCAGTTCTTAGGCGTTTACTTAAAACCTGAGCAATGTCCGTCATGGCGAATCTAGCAATAAAGTCTAGAACGAATACAGCTGCATAAAGCCCAATCAGCAACCACCCAATTCGCCAAATCGCATCCATATCAATACTACTCAACTGCCCTGTCCTCATCAACGATTCAAAAGGAGCTGCAACATAATCGACAATATCTCCAATCAAATTAGGCGACCATACAGCAATGATACTTGAAATAAAGGTCACAACAATAACTAACAAGATCCACCCCATATAAGGCTTCATATATTCACTTAATTTTTTAATATTCTGACCTGCCATTTTCGTATCTAAATTCTCTAATTGAATTTCATTCTCGTTAGCCATTTGCAAGTTCCTCCTTTGATAACTGTGATGATGCAATTTCATAATATACACTACAATTTTCTAGTAATTCTTTGTGTGTTCCAACCCCTACCACACGACCTTCATCTAAAACAATAATCTTATCTGCATCTTTAATTGTCGAAACGCGCTGAGCAACAATCAATTTAGTCACGTCTTTACGCTCTTTCTTAAGGGCTTCCCTTAGATTACGATCTGTTTTGTAATCCAGTGCTGAGAAGGAATCATCAAAAATCAAAATGTCTGATTTTCTAAACAAAGTTCTGGCAATAGATAGACGTTGGCGCTGTCCGCCTGATACATTCGTTGCTCCTTGTGTGATCTCTGATTCATAGGTTTTTTCTAGCTTCTCAATAAATTCAGTTGCTTGTGCCAGACCAGTCGCCTCTTTAACATTTTCCAACTCGCTTTCAAAGTCTTCTTTACCAAAAGCCACATTGGACACAATACTTCCCGATAATAAAGTTGCTTTTTGAAGAGTATAACCCATTTTTTCGGTTAATTCTGCTTCAGTATAAGCTTTTATATCCTTACCAGCAATATTTATCTCCCCTGCTGAGATGTCATAAGCACGCGTCATCAATTTCAAAATCGTACTTTTCCCGCTACCTGTTGCGCCGATGAAAGCGGCGACCTCGCCTACATTGACTGCGAAATTAATGTCTTCTAGTACATAGTCCTCAGCCTCTGGGTATTTAAAGTTAACCCCTTTAAATTCAACTGCAATATTTGTATCGGCGGTTGTAGCAGAGGATTTTTCAGGGTAAGTTATAGATTCTTCTGTTTCTAGAACTTCATTGATACGGCGTGCTGCAACAATGGCTTGTGGCAAGAATACTAGCATGAAGGACATCATCAAGAAGGCCATAACTACTTGGATGGCGTACTGGGCGAAAACCATCATACTCGCGAAAAGGGTGCCTGCTTCTTCAAGGTTGAAATCACCAATGGCGTTGTTGATCAGGTAAGCCCCGATGAGATAAATCGCTAATGGTAATCCTTGCATAATGAGACCAACGACTGGCCACAAAATAGCCATCATTCTTTCTGCAAAGCGATTGGTTTTCATAAATTTATCATTAGCTTTTTCGAATTTCTCCGCTTCATACTTTTCCGCATTATAAGCTTTTACTACGCGTATCCCTGATAAATGCTCGCGAGCTACCAAGTTCAAGCGGTCGGTTAATTTAGGGATAATTTTAAACTTAGGCAAGGCGAAAATGACGAGAACAAGAATCGTTACTAGTAATACTCCTACAGCGACCATGGTTGCAATGGCCCAGTCTAATCCTTGACCAAAAATTCTAGTCGTTGCCCAAACAGCCATAATCGGTGCTCGAATAAGGGTGATAAATCCAACGGTAATAATGGTCTCAACTGTAGAAATATCTCCGGTTCCACGCGTAATTAGACTTGGCACAGAAAATTGATTCACTTCAGCCATACTAAAATTCAGTACCTTACCGAAAACTTTGACACGTAGATCACGACCAAAACCAGCCGCTACACGTCCTGAGCAATAGCCAACTACTAAAGTCGCAAGCATCGCTGCAAAGGCAGTTCCTAACATCCAGAATCCTTGCACCCAAATCTCAGAAACTTCCGTTCCAGGCGTTTGAACCAAAGTGGTAATTTCTCTCATATAACCTGGTATTCTTAATTCTAGCCACACTGCGACTGCGATAAATCCCACGCCAAGGATGATGTATGGTAAATATTTTGCGTTTAAATGTTTAAATATTTTTAACATAATTTATTAAACCTACTTTCTAAACTCTTATTCCCAAAGTTGCAGACAGTGTCTGCACTTTTCAAATTTAGTCATTATTTTTTGTTACAATATACTGTGTCAGCCTGTCTTCACCAATAAACATTGGCTTAGAGGGAGTGGCTTTATACTCAAGATCACTATAATAATATTACCAATATTCCAAAATAAGATGATCTGTTCTTTATTAGCACCAAGTACTGCTTTGTACTGTGCTTTTTTGATTTCTATTTTAATACTTTCAAGAATTTGGAAGTAATCTTTTTGTTCGACTAACATGCTTACACCCCAATGGTTTTCGTCTTAATTTAAAAAGTGCCAAACTTTTCTTATTCTAACACACTAAATATGACATCAGTATGGCAAGTTATACAACTCTAAAACTTTTTCACAAACGAATGATAAATAGGTATCGTAATAAACGCAATCCATGTTGGATGCCAAACTTCCATTATAAATCCAACGGCTAAATAACCTAATATCACCAGCATTGTATAAGAGAATGCACTAGCATTTTTATCCCTAATTGCTTTAAAAAAGCTACTCACAATTGGAATTGTCAAAAATAATAACCAACCTGGATGCCACAAATCCTGTGTGATTCCTAAAAATAGATAACCTAAGAAAACTATTGTCGGATAAGCAATCGAGCTAATATTTCTATCCTGAATTGCTTTGATAAAGCTACTCATAATCGGAATTGCTAAAAATAATAACCAACCTGGATGCCAAAGTGCGTGTTCAAACCCGATCCACAAGTAAATACATAAGATAATTCCCGAAAGTATACCATCAAATTTCCAATTGTAACTAGTCTGCTCCTCACCATTGATCCAAACACCACTACCTTCAGTGACATATATCCCACCTGACTTGTTCCCCCAGTCAAAATCTCCATCATATCCTGCGCCGATTCGAACAGATTCCTTTCCATCTTCTATAATATGGATACCTCTCCAACCAACATGAACCTCATCCCCTCCATCTTTAACATGAATCCCATCCCAACCAACTTTCACATATTCTGGAATATCTTCAGAATTAATATCCTCATCAACGGTTGACCAATCAAAAGATTTTTCATCCTCCTTGATTGGCTCACCACTTTCAAATCTTTCTTGATCAGTATTTAAAAGTTCATCTAAAGAGACATGGTATAGTTTAGCTAATGTAATTAAATTGGCAGTATCAGGTGACGACTCAGCACGCTCCCATTTACTAACAGCTTGACGACTAATTCCTAATTGTTCGGCCAGTGCTTCCTGCGATAATCCCTTACTTTTTCTCATCTCAACTAAGCGATTTGCAATTTCAATATTCATATCGAAACACATCCTTTCTTTGTCCAGTTATTGTA
>Ga0123355_10018210_pt1 | contig 11127 bp, 5 predicted proteins | sample TergutEmb28metaG_3_FD_89872 | JGI IMG/M metagenome (GOLD analysis project Ga0123355, IMG submission 89872) | Embiratermes neotenicus P1 segment gut microbial communities from Petit-Saut dam, French Guiana - Emb289 P1 | ecosystem: Host-associated > Arthropoda: Insects > Digestive system > Gut ...
AATTCCCCGCATTTTATGGAACCCGAAGGTTCATTACCGCATTCACAAGTGCCCGCCACCTGTCCCTATCCTGAGCCAGCTCGATCCAGTCCATACCCCCACATCCCACTTCCTGAAGATCCAAAATAAGTGAGATATATTATCATAAATGTACATTGGTGTTCACGTAAAGTACCCGTTATTCTTGTCAGACTTTAAAAAAAAAATTGAATTTTCTAGACATTTTCGAAAAATACCCTAATATGAAATTTCATGAAAATCCGTCCAGTGGATGCCGAGATGTTCTAGGCATACGGACAGACTGACCCACATGACGAAGCTAATAGTAGCTTTTTTGCAATTTTACGAAAACGCTTAAAAAATACAGATCCTGCTTTGCAGAAAACACCAAGCGCCCCCATTGCAAAAGTCACCCGGTTAAGGCGGGTTAGGGAAATAAGTAAGGTAAGGTAAAGTGCACCGCTGTACAGGCACTGAGGCTCTGTACAGGCCGTACGGCCCATAGGGGGAATGGAGGTATAGTTCTACTCTTTCTTGACCACGGCACTAGAAGGAGGTGAGGGTCAGCTTCGCGCCCCGACCGCTCTTTACCCCCGGGAAAGACCCGGTACCCATTGTACAGGAAACCCCAGGGCCGGTATGGACAGGTGCGGAAAATCTCGCCCCCTACTGGGATTCGATTCCCGGACCGTCCAGCCCGTAGCCAGTCGCTATACCGACTACGCTACCCGGTCCACAGGGAAATAAGTAATCGCCATTTATTTTCAGAATCATGAAAGACACTTAAATATGTCGTGTGGGGACACTACACGTTGTTTCTGAATATTATAGCATGTGGTACGTACATTTATTACTGTGCCGTGCGTAGTTAGCAGACATGATGATCGCGAATATCCTGACCACCTGATTCGACTTGTACTCACTAACGAACCAGCCCAGTAGATGCAGCCAAAAGACTGGCCGCTACACTCAAGCCAGACAAACACTCAACAAGACAAGCACAACTCTAGCCACATCACACTATCCAGCGTTACAGATTACACGCTAACATCATATTTCTTTTAGATCCATTTTAATATCATTCTCCCGTCTGCATGTACGTCTCCAAGTTAGACTTGAACCTTGAGTACAAGGGAAGGGGGGGGGCCCAAAAATTCCCGGAATTGTTAAAACAAATTTGTTTAAAATGTTGGTACAAGTTTGAAACTTTAGTCTCCTGCGTAGCACAATCCTGTGAGTGGATGCAGCGATCACAGCGCCGCTACCACTCCCGGAAACATCGCCTAATCTTCAAAGGCAATACTGTCGAGGGCCGCCAGCCATTCTCGCTGAACTTCCGCAACTTCAGCGAAACGTCTCTCGTTTTGCTACAAACAAAATGGTAGTTGTAACCCACTCCTCATACTCGCCCAACCTCGCGCATTGTGACTTCTTTTTGTTCCCAGGGATGAATCAGGATTTGAAAGGGAGACCGAAATGTTGATATCGAAGGCCTTGAGAAAGTATAAGTTCATATATCTGTTAATCTCGCTAAATTTTCAAAAGCACGAATGTTTTCTAGAGTAATGGGAAAAATACTTTGTTTTGTTATCTCAACGGCAATTCCGTGGGAGAAAATGCTTTTACTCAGATGCTGTAAATGCATTTTTCATTATGGCTGTCATGACAAGCACGAAACAAATGAAGATCAGACAATCGCAACACATTACGTCCAGTCTTAACCCCGTAGAACACCAACCCGTGTGAAATTCTGGCAGTTGCTTGTCTGGTCAATAAATTCTCTGCTTTGTATGCAAACAGGAAGTTCATTACGATATTCATAGGGGCTCACCACACTGGTCCCTGTTCAGAGCTAGAATAATTCAGTGCATCTCCTCTCTTTCCTTTTGTATAAGATCCTTATTAATATTATCTTCCCACCTGCTGCCTTGACTACAACAATTCTCATACATCTGGTAATCGTATATCATGAAACACTTTTGAATCAGGATTACATAAATAAGTTATATTATGATCGTATAAATTGATTATTTCTTTTGTATTTTATATCTTGAAGGCAAACTAACAACGCCAACTCATACAATATACCTTAGTAAAGCATTCCAATCTCCTTCTGTTTTTCCGATGAAATTCCCCGTGTTCAATTAAGTTCATAAGAAACTAACAAAGAAGACAAAGGCATCTGCCCTAATAGTAGCCGGACTCCCACTCCTCATACAAATATACATGGTCAATCATAAGCCGAGACTTATTTGTTCTTCTGCTCATTGTTTCGCCGCCAAGAAACATAGAAGTTGCAGTCTATCAGACAGAAGGAATATTATGAAACTTTTATCTACCCTTTTATTCTATCACATTCAAGTAATGTAAAACTTTTAATGATGTATGTACAGAGGGGACCGCGGTAGCACAGTGGTTAATCGGAAGGTCGCTGGTTCGATCCCAGCTGGAGTCATAGGAATTTTTCATTGACAGAAAATCGTTCCGATCGCACTATGTCCCTGGGGTCGACTCAGCCTCTAACAGAAATGACTACCAGGAGCATTTCCTGGGGTTAAAGGCGGCCGGTGCGTAAGGCCGACAAGTTTACCACCATCCTGTGCCGTTGTCATGAAATCTGAGAACCTTAACTTCCTGGAACCCTCTGGGACACTCCAGGCCTGTAACGGGACTGATTTTGATGTATGTACAGAACGTGTGTTTTATCAGATGGGTATGTGCAGCTGACGTGTAAAGCGTCTATATTTGAGGGACATCTTGTGGTGTATTACATATCACACATTTATGTGCACAATACAATGTTTAGCCGTGTGATGTTGGAGTACAATAAACTCACAAAGAAATTACGTTTATCTGAGGTATGAAAGCATGATAACAGGCCATAGATGCCTGCGATTCAACACGTTCCCGGGTTGTAACACGACAATGTATCAACTACGTTAATTAAAAGCCAAACTAAGGAGAGAATTAAGGACGACGGAAAGGAAAAACTGGTCTGTGGTGTATTTCGACTTATTAATCATCCCATCATTCTGCGATCCCAGAGGCCGCGTGGTCTAAGGCGTGGGTCTGCAGCTGCTCGCTTGCTGGGAATTGGGGCTCGAATCTGTGAATGCTGTGTGTTTTCAGGTAGATGTCTCTGCGAAGGGCTGATCACTCGTCCAGAGGAGTCCTACCGAGTGTGGTGTGTCTGAGTGTGATCGTGAAGCCCTGACAGTGAGGAGGCCCAAGCCCACTAGAGCCTGTCGAGTCATAAAAAACCCATCATTCTAATTGAAGAACTAAATAAAATCACTAAAATAGCAAATGAACCGAACAAGGCGGTCCAGTGGGCAGCAGTCCTGGTTGATTTATATTCTGTAAGTCCGGGATACAAATCTCGGGCCGAAAAAAACAATTTTTCGCGTTTTTCCTCATTTCTTTCAATTAAACGCCGATATAATGCCTACAAATCAGTAACGACCGCTTTCTTCCTCATCTCTCATCTTACCTTCGGATGCTATATGGTCTAAGTTAGGCCTACCGACAGCACGGCTACATGAACCAAACATAAATAAACATATGCTATCTAAGCTGGTACCGCAACTGGACACGAAGCTGGACCACAGCGTGCGTAATTCTAAAGTTAATTAAAGCCAATTTTTCCAACTCCAGAGATTCGAATTCTCTGCCAGACTTGCTTTCAGCTGACGAAACCGGTCGTGGCCTATCTAAAGGTCTAACGCGAGGCGGACACAACACCAACACATGACACACACACATACACACACACACACACACACACACACACACACACAGGAAGCGACAGAGCTTTGATCTGTAGAACGGAAGTGACGTCTACACAGAGCTGTGGAATGATGACAGACTTACACTGGCCTAAACAAAGTTCGAATCCCGGCATGAGTATCACTCTTTTGTTGATGGACAGAACATGTAGCAAGCATGCCTAAGAACGTCATGAGAACAGTCTGAATGCTTTTAACACATGAGAGCATAACGTTAAGAAGCTAGAAGAGGTGGAAGAGGAGATCCACATGTGGGCCTGACTGGTAACAGGAGTTAGGGATTTTGATGTTTTGTTGACTGTGCATCGTGATATAACCGTACAGTAAGAACCAACGGGTTGCACTATTTACTTTCAATTTATTTCAGCAACAACCTTTACATGTTTCGAGCAGGCTAACTGCTCATCTTCAGGAGGTACTACTCTGTATATACAGCAATGTTGACTGACTGTTGGCAGGACCCTGCCAACAGTCAGTCGTCATAAACGTATGACATATACCAATGGCTGCATGTACAGAGTAGTACCTCCTGATGCTGAGCAGTAAGCCTGCTCGAAACATGTAAAGGTTAATTATTGAAATAAATTGAAAATAAATAGTTCATCCAATTGGTTCATATTGTAAGGGTCTAGAGATATTAATGCGCTGTGTAACGCAGCACCAGTCAGAAAATATGTGGCGGTGCTAAATACTTCGTAAGAAAGCTACGAAGGTGAAGGTAATGGAGGCAATTCCGGCAGCATTAATGAATGGACTTTTCAATAACTTTCTTTGTTTTGTCGGCTTCACCTTCACTAAAGGTAAAATTATATCAGCAACCAACAAGATGCAGCAAAATTTGTTGTATTGATTCTTTTAAGCTTCTTCTACATGTTTCGGGCGACAGTTTCGTCCACCTTCAGAGGCACTTTGACTGTATATACAGCTTTTTGGAACAATGTCTCTGCTGTCTCTGCTGTCTGCTGCCTACCGGTGACACACTCACCGGTAGGCAGCAGACAGCAGAGTCGGTATTTTTGGAATTGTATTTATACACATACTTCATGGCACAAAAATTTTTTCAGAAATAAAAATATATTTAAAAAACCAAAATTAAGACTAAAGAACACACTAATAGACAAATCTCTAACATATGCATCAGAATCCTAGATACTAACATAGAGATAGAAAGCAAATAAATATTTTTGAAAGAAAAATATATAGAAGAATTTTACCCCCACTATATGACAAAAAAAAAAAACAAAATTGGAGAATATTAACCAATAGAAAAATTTATGCGATGGTTAAAAAACCCCACTATAAGAGAGACAATAAGGTTAAATAGGTTACATTGGTTTTGGCATGTACAGAAAATGGAAGAAAATAGAATTCCCCCCAAAAAAGTATATATAAATTTGGAAACAACAAGGCTGAGAGGTAGACCAAGAAATAGATGGCAAGATGAAGTGAAGGAGGATGGAAGACTAGTTGGTGGAAAAGGATGGAAGGAAAGGGCATATAACAGAGAGGTATGGAAGAAGCTCCTGAGGACGACAAGGAATCGTCGCATTCTGAACATGGCAATGGAATTAATGGAATATTTATACATTTTTATACTTACAATATATATGTTTATATTTTTTTTATGGATATGATTCAGCTCCTCACTCACAAGCTTCACCCCTGGAATAGAATTTATGTTCTCTCTCATACCAATTGCAGTGGCGAAATTAGCACGTGGATCCCGCCAAACGGTGGATTTCTCTGTCAATTTGACATTACGGAGCTCTCTGGACACAGTCCAAACAGAAGTGGCTGCTAATGGCTTCGGTTCCTTCAGAACCTAGCCCTTGGATAAAAATACCTTTTTAACTACAAAATTAACTGCAGCAGAATTTGAGGCAGTGGCGACAGACATGCTCACAACTTCCGGAGGAGTGAAAAACCCATCATTATCTACCCCAGCTCTACCCATCTCGACACCTGTGACTTAAAAGCCAATTGCCGGACCCTCAAATGAAGACACTCAGTCTGTATCGCCATTTGGCATTCGTCCGTTAACTGTCACTAAAGTGGTGCCAAGGCATCATTACTTCGCCATACACCAGGAACTGGCTCTTCGTAAACAAACAAAAAACGACTGCGACGCGAACAAAGCAGCTAAACTTTGAACGAAATGGCAAACGTCGCAGAAAGTTATCAGAAACACGACCTGTTTAAAATGAAATTGAAAATATAATTATTTATGTCAGGGATGGCAAACTAGATTTGTCTTCTGGCCAAAAGAGGACTCAGGCCGATGACTTCTCTTGCCTCCATCGAGACGCATGTTAGAAGGAAAATTGCGCATGTTATTACTGAGAAAATGTGTCGAGCGTTCCGGTAGATAGATAGAAATCGTGGAGCTGTTGTGCACCCAGAATAATTATACATCTAGGTATTTAATTTTATATTGTTCTTTTGTATTAGGCATTTCGTAAAATTTAAAAGGTAAAGTTCGACCTAGAACAGGACACGAAGGCCCAGAAGGGGGGGGGGGAGTAGAGTTATAGCTCTACTCTTCCTTTAACCTCGGCGCTAAATGGGGTGGGTTGTCAACGCCACGCTCAGCTGCTTTACTCCCGGGAAAGACCCGGTATCTATTGTACAGGAGGTTGGGTGGGCTCCAGGGCCGGTCTGGACGGGCGGAAAATCTCGCCCCCAACGGGATTCGATCCCCGGACCGTCCAGCCCGTAGCGAGTGCTATACCGACTGCGCTATCCCGGCCCGTAGGCATTTCATAATGATTTAAAAAATATTTCCCTCTTCTAGAACGTTATTTTTTTAATATTTTCGCCAGATTTTTATTCGACGTCTTTGACTGACACGACTTACTCAAAGGAATCTCTTGGGGATGTGGCGATGATGCGCAGCTGTAGCGTAATTACGCATATGTAGGGGCGAGGATTAAATACTGGCCTTTTGTGACGATGGTGATGAACCTTCAGGCTCCACCATATGCAAGGAACACCTTGATCAGATGAACGACCGTCAGCTGCTAGGACAGGTCCTGTAGGCCTGCCATCACGTAGCTGGTTGAGTAAATGGAACACTTCCCGAGCGCTGGCCAGTATGTAGAGGCAACACGATAACGGGATTTACGAAGTTTTTGTACATTGATTTGTAAACTTTCATGGAAAGCAACTGTTTGAGTAAAATACTGAGAAAGACGCAGGAATGATGCCAACAGGAACATTTTTCCTGTTGAGAATGTGTATCAAGGAAAGTAAACCTAAAAACCTCCAAGGCCGACATCACTGAAATAGATTTACCTTCCCATCTGGAAGTACTAAAGCACCGTTATCACGTTATCACGTGACTGTGACGTCACTTCCGTCCCAAACGGGAACTCTTACTGCTGACGTCTGCTGGTAACCAATATTTAGACCAGAATTCTTCGGCAGGTTGAGTCGTCCTTGTCTGCTACAATGACGATTTTCGCAGTTTACTACCAACAATGAAGCGTCATTATTAAAGCTGTAAATCCAAAACAATGTTCTTGACACAAATGTTTTTTTCTTTAGCAACTGAGGAAAAATTCTTGCCATTATTAACTCCCCGCCCAAATGACACACTATATTTGGACCTTCTCCTCTATGCACATCCTAAGCAATATTAATGCCATTCCCAGCGACAGGACTCCAGCAGACGCTCAGTTACTATTAGAGCCGACTGTACCGCTGGTATTATGATACGGAGGCAAAGCAAACTATGTGGAGCACCAGCATCACACTTTTGGCACACGTAATTTTGAATGATACAAATATGGGTCTAAAAAGTGGTAACAACTGCGCATGCTCGCAGCGTTGATGCCAAGGCTCATGCAGGCTGAAAGGCGTGTAGCCCTTCATACAAAGTAGAAGTCAAAATGATCCGATCTAAACAAAAGTGTTATTCTCCTGTCATCAAATTTCACAATTTTCCTTTCAGCGGTTCTCGAGCTGTTACACACGTCCAGTGGGGCACAGTCGTTTGATAGATCCACCACGGAGATGAGAACGAAACTGAAATGGTAAAGTAAGCACAACACCATAAAAACTTATCGGTGAGTGGAGTTACAGGACCACAAATTCTATATTTGGCATTAAGTGCAGGAATGTTGTCAACTAACAACAGACACTTGGCTCTGTGCCGCCTCGCTTAAAACTCTCCATGAATGCAGGGAAAGTAGCCGTCTGTCAAAACAGATTTACTGTAGCGTGTTTCGGCTCATGTATAAGGATCCATCATCAAGCTGAAGAAAAGTGATAATTTAAAACACCTTGCATCATTTCACACGGTGTAGATCTGCGACTGAAATCTCAGCTTAAAATGTCATAAAAAATATATATAGGCCCGAACTATTGAATTCGAAACTATAATAAGTGTATATAAAACAATAAAGGATTAAAGTGGTTTTAAACTTGGTGTAATTGATAACAGTGCGTTAGTACTTCCAGATGGGCGCGTAAATCTATTTCAGTGATGTCGGCCTTGGAGGTTGTTTGGTTTACTTTCCTTGATACACATTCTCAACAGGACAAATGTTCCTGTTGGCATCATTCCTGCGTCTTTCTCAGTATTTTACTCAAACAGTTGCTTTCCATGAAAGTTTACAAATCAATGTACAAAAACTTCGTAAATCCCGTTACCGTGTTGCCTCTACATACTGGCCAGCGCTCGGGAAGTGTTCCATTTACTCAACCAGCTACGTGATGTCAGGCCTACAGGACCTGTCCTAGCAGCTGACAGTCGTTCATCTGATCAAGGTGTTCCTTGCATATGGTGAAGCCTGAAGGTTCATCACCATCGTCACAAAAGGCCCGTATTTAATCCATCGCCGCTACATATGCGTAATTACGCTACAGGTGCGCATCAGCGCCACATCCCCAAGTGATTCCTTTGAGTACCTTATGTCAAAGTGAACGAATTTCTCATTACCTCAAGTGTAGTACAGTAAATGTCCTGTCAATCTCGCTGGTGTTTGTTTAATGGGCTAAAACAATGTTATATAAAGGCAAAAGGTAAAGTGATCCCGTTACAGGCCCGGTGTGGTCCAGAGGGTGGGTAGAGGTATAGCTCTACTCTTCCATGACCGCGGCACTAGAAGGGGGTGAGTGGTCAGCAGCACGCCTCGGCCGCACTTTACCCCAGGGAAAGACTCGGTACCCATTTTACAGGAGGCTGGGTGGACCCCAGGGCCAGTCTGGACGGGCGGAAAATCTCGTCCCTACCGAGATTAGATCCCGGACCGTCCAGCCCATAGTCAGTCGCTATACCGACTGAGCTACCGGGTCCACACATACAACATTATATGAAAAATACAAATCACGAAGGGTATGATTATGTAAACTTCTCCTGCTCTTCGTTAGGTCTAGTCTTCGGCGCATTATCACGATATTACTGTTGTTTTTCTTACTAGTGCTAATGGTGAGCCTGGATAGCCCAGTTGGTATAGGGTATGGATCTCCAATCCGCTGCCCCCCAGCTTGTGTTTTGCGGCCCGCAGTCACATTTTTTTTTTTTTTTACACAAATATGCTATAAAAATTTCAAAATTAATTTTGAAAGTTAGTTCTACCATCTATTGTTTATTTTTACAAGTGCGACACGTAATCCAGCCCACAATGACGGTTGTGGTCCATTTCCGAAAAGGTTGGACACCCACGAGCCGGATATCTGGAGAATCGCCGCTCGATGCTACGTACATGCAAGACGCTTCTATATTCTCTAAAGCGCCCAGACCTGATCTAGGGCCCACACAGTCTCCTATCCAGTCGACTCCTTGAGTTCGTCCCCGGGGGTAATACGGCCGGAATGTGAAACTGACCACTCACATACATCAATTGATGAAGTTTATAATGCATGGAGCCGTCACGGCGTGATTCTGAATCAAGCAAAGGGACAAGAATATCCTTACCTTTCATTATTCTGTAGACAGTCATACGAGTTCTGCTCTGTTCATTCTGAACGCGCGGTCCGTCATTGACTTACGCGTGACGCGCCATGTGACGTCACCACCGAGGACTTAGAGTGTCTGTGCATCCATCCTGTGGCTTCGTGACGTCACCATCGCCCATGGCGCTAGGAAAGCTGAGAACTGCTGAACATCGTCACGGAGTCATTGCCAAAATATGATCCGGTTCATGAACTTGCAAATCGCGATGTGGTTCTTGAATTTGCAGTAACTACCTATTTCATGAACTTTCAAAGCCACGAACTGGTTTGTGAATTTGCAAACTCACTGTCTTCTCTATGCACCTTCAGTGACATGATCTAGCTTCCGAACTTGCAAGGTGACTGACTGGTATTTGAACTTTCAAAGTCACTACCTGGGTCTTTAACTTGCAAATTTGCTATCTGTTTTACGACTAAATTTCGAAGTCACGATCTGGTTTTTGAACTTGCAAAGTCAAAGTCTGGCTGAAGAACTTTCAAAGTCATGGTATGGTTTTTTTTTTTAATTTCAAAGTCACGATTTAGTTTTTGAATTTTCAAGATCATTAGCGGGTTTATGATATTTCCCAGTCCCAATCTAAGTTTCTTAATTTTCAAAATTGTTATCTTGATTATACACTTTCAACATCACAATCTGGTTTTTGAAATTTTCGGGCAACCAGCTGGTCTTTGAACTTCCAAAGTCACAACCTGAGTCTTGAACTTGCAGAGTCACAAGGTGATTTGTGAATTGTGCAAGCTCACACTACGGTTATCAGGCTCCAATGTGCTTTTTGCAGTTCGAAACATGATTTTAGATAGTCCAAATTTAAAGAACCGTTGCACTTTTTCAAAATCCACGATCTGATTTCTCATCTCGAAAGTCTACAAATAATTCCATCAACTATTTTGTGCCAACAGTCGACTCACGCCATAATCCGTAATTGATGATTCGTTCTGAACGTCTGAACTACACGACACGATACGACACACTGAGATTTACAAAGGCAACCGGTATCACAATCGCGTCCAATTGGTTGTTCTCCGAATACTTAGATTGGAGATGGTTATTTACAGTGATGTCTGTGGAGAAGACGTTTGTGACGAAGTACAAAGTGCGAGCGTCCGTTCTAGAAACAAGGGCAGCCACATAATGTGCCTCGCTGTCAATGCAGATGGACTGTTGCCCGGCACATTTTCACTGCTGTGGCACTACCTACGGGTCGAAACGGGAATGGAATACTGGGTAGTGCCTCTTGAGCTGGCCGAGATCAAGAATAAAACTGTCACCACCACCGCCCCCCCCCCCCCCCCCCCCCCCCCCCACCCCCCCCCACCCCCCGCCCCTCGGTCTTTTTTCTCTTCATCCTGTACTATTTTTTTTTCTCTCTTTTTTTTTTCTTTCACT
>Ga0123355_10018211_pt1 | contig 11127 bp, 3 predicted proteins | sample TergutEmb28metaG_3_FD_89872 | JGI IMG/M metagenome (GOLD analysis project Ga0123355, IMG submission 89872) | Embiratermes neotenicus P1 segment gut microbial communities from Petit-Saut dam, French Guiana - Emb289 P1 | ecosystem: Host-associated > Arthropoda: Insects > Digestive system > Gut ...
AATTAATTAGAAGTTTTCTTTTTTTTTTCCTAGGTCTTTATTTAAAATTTAATTTTTTTTTGCTTTAATTTTTTTTTTTTTTTTTTTTTACACGTAAAATCTTAACTTGAGGTACGCGAATCTCTCACATTAATATTCTCGCATATTTTGGTTTCTTTACGTTCGTAACACATTTTCCCTCGTCTCTGATTAGTCCTGTGTCAGTTTCTAGGGTAAGACATGAAAAAGATTCTTCCTGTTCTTTCAATATTATGCATACTAATTACTAATTACGTGTTATTAAGGCCTGCGTCTGCCGTTACTCTTGTACGGAGTGGTAGAACAGCTGTGCTTATATTAATATTTTGCTGTTCATTCTGTTCGGTTCTACGCGTATAGCACTTGATTAATGGAGTGACGTGCACTGTTCATTTTAATAAACAGCCTGAACTGGTATAAACCAGAATTTTGTAGACCATATTTAACCTAACGTAACGTAACTTACGATTAGTCACTGATATTTCCTCCATCCCACGTGTAGAGTTTACACCGCTAAGGATCGGCGCCAGCTCCAGAGCTGGACCGGAAAACAAATAGTCGCTAAGTTGACTAAAAATGTTGCTCCCCTCTGTTTAACCCGAATTTCCTTTATATTTTCCACAAGACTGTCACATTAGATGCTTAAGCCAGTTTAATCCATAAAAAAGTCCTCTAATTCCTTGATTACTTGGACACCGAATATAAAAGCATTACGATCCTTCGAAACGTCGGAGACCACACGCTCAACTAGACATTGTAACACCCCTGAAGACCGGAATGTTAATACCATTCTACGAACGTCCAATCTCGTACTCTTTGGACAAGTTAATAAAATATAAACAGATCAAAATTCTATTGCTGAAGAAATTAAGAGAAGACTGAGGTCAGGAAATGCTTGCTATCATTCGGTTCACAATCTTTTGTCTTCCAGGTTGCTATCCAAAAATTTAAAGATCAAGATATATAGAAATATAATTTTGCCTCTTGTTTTGTATGGGTTTGAAACTTGATCGCTTATATTGCGGGAGGAAAGGAAGCTGATGATGCTCAAGCATCATCAGCTTCGTTGAGGAGAATATTTGGACCTAGGAAGGACGAGGTAACGGGGGAATGGAGGAGTCTGCATAACGAGGAGCTAAATGATTTGTACCCCTCACCCAATATTGTGCAGGTGATAAAATGGAGAAGAATGAGATGGGCTGGGCATGTGGCGCATATGGGTGAGGAGAGGGGGGTGTATAGGGTCTTGGTGGGGAAACCGGAGGGAAGGAGACCACTGGGGAGATCTAGGCATAGATGGGATGATAATATTAGGATGGATCTCCAGGAAGTGGGATGTGGGTATATGGACTGGATTGGGCTGGCCCAGGATAGAGACAGGTGGCGGAGGCTTGTGAGTGCGGTAATGAGCCTTCGGGTTCCGTGAAATGCGAGGAATTTCTTGACTAGCTGCAAACCAGTTAGCTTCTCAAGAAGGACTCTGCACCATGGAGTAAGTAAGTATAAATAGTACATGGGTCTACAGTAGTACTTAGTTCACTTTGGTACTAAGGCAGAATACAGAATGTACTCTCGAAGGTACACACGAAAGGCTAGAGAAGGCGAGTGTGTTTTCATTACATCGGTGTGACGTGTATACAACGATGTCTTAGTAAGGATTGCCACTGCTAATGTAGAGTAAACGTATTATTAAGCTAAGTTTGTACAGAGGATGAAGACTGGATGCCTTCAGAAGTTTGATGTTGTCTCAGTTTCATACGTGCAACATTTTAATCTGCCCTACTGAACGCTAGTTAGGAAACTTGTGTGTCTTTGGGGAGTAACGGGCACAGCGAGCAACCAAAACATTTATCTCTGGCTTGCACCACGGTTAACGTGGAGAAACCTTTCTTGCACAACGGTTAACACAGAGAATCTGTGATTGTACCGCGGTTAACGTAGAGATTCTGTGCTTGTACCGCAATTAAAATATAGAATCTGTGCTTGTACCACGGTTAACACAGAGAATCTGTGCTTTGTACCACGGTTAACCTAGAAAATCTGTGCTTGTACCACAGTTAACACACAGAATCTGTGCTTGTACCACGGATAACGTAGAAAATCTGTGCCTGTACCACAGTTAACACAGAGAATCTGTGCTTGTACCACGGTTCACGTAGAAAATCTGTGTTTGTACCACAGTTAACACAGAGAGTCTGTGCTTGTACCACGATTAACTTAGAGAATCTGTGCTTGTACCACGGTTAAAATAGAGAATCTGTGCTCGTACCACGATTAACACAGAGAATTTGTGCTTGTACCACGGTTAACGTAGAAAATCTGTGCTTGTACCACAGTTAACACAGAGAGTCTGTGCTTGTACCACGATTAACGTAGAGAATCTGTGCTCGTACCACGATTAACACAGAGAATCTGTGCTTTGTACCACGGGTAACGTAGAGAATCTGTGCTTGTACTACAGTTAAAATAGATAATCTCTGCTTGTACCACGGTTAAAGTAGAGAATCTGTGTTTGTACCACGGTTAACACAGAGAATCTGTGTTTGTACCACGGTTAAAATAGAGAATCTGTGCTTGTACCACGGTTAACACAGAGAATCTGTGTTTGTACCACGGTTAAAATAGAGAATCTGTGCTTGTACCAAGGTTAACACGGAGAATCTGTGCTTGTACCACAGTTAACGTAGAGAATCTGGTCTTTCTGGCATACGAAACCGTGAAGCATAGTAGGTGGCAGGCTTGTTTGGCGTTTCGAAGTTACCTGCTACCGCCGTCTTCACTTCTGTAGCCGCGTAAGGTGATAAAGAATTCTGAATTGTACTTTTAATGCCCCCCGCTTCGAGTCAGGGTTTGCATGTGGACTGTTTTAACATTGTTTTGGTATTCGTCGCTTTCTACAGGCAAATTTCGGGATAATGTGTTAAATTATACCACACCCCCCTCCTTCACTGTTCACTGTCATCCTGTCGTTCAACAGGGTAAAAAGTTTGAAATTTGTGACGTTGTTGATCATTCACTGACGCTGGCGTTTAAATTCCAACTCCTTCCGAAAACCGAGGAGTTTTGAAATTCTGATAACCTTAAATGAATTCATGACCGTACGGTACACCGAGGACGGCAGAGTGTGACGAATTAAAGGTCCGTACAGTGCACCGAAGCTGGCATTGAAAAGTTCAATAAACTAAACATACTTTCGAGGCTGGGGTTTTTCACAAAGGTCTCGATGAAGATTCCAGTCTTATGTGACGTCATTCCGTGTCGAATAGTAAACATTTACTGATTTTTTCGGAAGCACCAGGCCAAGTCAATCAGACACAGAAATGTCAACCAGAATATGAAGACATCACGGCCCTGTCTGAAGTCGGTTAACAGTTTACCGGTCGATACGGCTTAACATTACAGAAGAATAGAAACTTCGTTTGAATTAAACTGAATTTTAAGAATAAAATCCAATAGATGCCACTTATTACTCTGTTATGCTTATGTTAGGCTCAACATGTTTCGGGCACCATTATGCCCATCATCAGGAGCTCACGACGATGGCGTTGGTTACCACATAGGCCGTCTGGTTCTCAAGTTGCTGCTGGTTGGTTGCTGAAGTGCAGGAAGGATGGATGAGTGTCCGGACCGAAGGCTGTAACAGCCTTCGGTCCGGACACTCATCCAATGTCTTACACAATTTAGCGCATTATGTTTGACTTCCTTACAGAGTAACGACAAAATGTAATTCACAACTGTATCTATCCGGTAGAATCCCTACATTTTATGACGGAATTCCAAACTGTAAGATGGGACAATGCAATTGTTTGATACAGCGTGTTTTACTAAACACAAATTAAGATACGTACAATTAAGCCACTACGTCCAATTCCCATTTGCCTGAGCCTTTTAAACTTTGAGGCTCGGTCGACCACCAGTTTTATCGATAATAAATTTTACTTTCTGCTCACTGTGTGTTTATATGCTTTATATGGATCTCAGAACATACAGCGATTATTTCTATGTAAGGACTGATTTTATAACCGAGATGTATTGTTTACTGCGAGGTACGACCTGAAACTTAAAATCTTATTCAGTAATGTCTGGCGGTAATTAGTTACAGTAGGTGCATTGTGGAAGGCAGTTTGACCTACCGAAAGGTGCATTAGGTCGATCGTGTTAATGTGCACTGTTACTGCACCGTTATCGATAATCTTAAGGCACGATGAAAGATGATCATCATGAGAGATATTACAGTTATGTACCTTGATTGTCGTTTGGTACTATAAATCTGCGATTAAAGGTCTTGTTACAAAAAAGCTTGTGTTGTCTTTGTTTTCAGACATCTTTTGTATGAAGGTCAAACCGAATTTATCTTTGTTTGTCCATCTTAGAAGGCAGGGATGCACAAATCCCGGGCGCCCGTTTTATTATTATTCTTCTTATTATTATTATTACTACTACTACTACTACTACTACTACTACTACTATTGAGTTGTCACTCGGTGGCAGTAGTCCTTACACTAGTACAGACAAACAAATAAGAATACATATACATAAAGGAAGCAGGACAAAAAAACACAGTACAAACAGTACAAAATACAATAAATACAAGTACACATTTATATATATATATATGGGTCCGTGCATCGTGAATCGAATTTAATAATTTTCCAACAAGATACGACTTATTCAGTTTATTACATTTCTGTCGGCAGCTCTACATGTTTCGGCTGTTGACACCCATCATCAGGAGCTGGTACAACTGTAATTACAGCTTGTGGTATTGATTAACCGGATCTACTGCCATCCGTTCTCGTTGTTGAGTTGGAACTGATTCATGTGTATCGTACGGTGGGTATTCATTTGTTTGCTATGTTGTTATAACAAATGAATACCTACCGTATGATACAGATGAATCAGTTCCAACTCAACAACGACAGCGGATGGTAGTAGATCCGGTTAATCAATACCGGAAGCTGTAATTACAGTTGTACGAACTCCTGATGATGGGTGTCAACACTAAAAAATAAATTGAAAAAAGTCGTATCTTGTTGGAAAACTATTAAGTAAAAGTACACATATTACCAAAACACCCACACATTACAAAACCCACACGTACACACTCCTACACATTAGAAAACAGGGCGATTAAATTATGTACAGTGGCGTGCACAATTATTTCAGTTTTTGTCCCTTACATAAAAATATGCATGAATCCACATGAACCGAGCAGGGAGCACCACATACCTGCGTGGTTCACAGATGTTCTTTTTTCCCCCTTGTACACAAAAATGTGTATCATTTCACCTGCACCGTTTAGAAAAGCGTCGGATAGCGGCTGGGACTTCCTTCATGTCAGCCAACTGGCCCCTAGGATCTGGAGCTGGCTGCTAGATTTTTAGAGAATTTGTGGACTCGTGGCAGGTATAAGGAACGGCGCTGTTGACGGTTTACAATTTTTTTTTGAAATACAGGGTTATTCGAAATGATTGTCGGAGTTTTAACAACTGCCACCTCGTTCTCCAGATGAAACTCCATGTGATTTCATTATATGGGGTTACGTCAAGGATCAGGTTTATGTTCCTCCTCTTCCAGCAAGTATCCCGGAACTGAAGGTACGAATCAGAACCGTCATTCAAACCATCACCGCTGACATGCTACAAACAGTTTGGAACGAACTCGGTTATCGTGTTGATGTTTGTAGAATCACAAAGGGTGCACATACAGAGCACCTGTAAGGTATGTAACAAAAACTTGGGGTGTTGTTCTGTTAAATAAAAAAAAACATATACTCATATTTCAAGCGTATTGTGTATGACAAGTTGTTAAAACCCCGACAATCATTTCGAATAACCCTGTATTTTTCGTTGTGGTTGTCTTGTCATTAAGTGCGCAATGAATCACATACTTTCCCTATTTTCACAGGAAGCTGTGCAACAGATATGTTGATAACAGCGTGGTCTGCAGTTCCATGCGGTGGCCAGATTCGTTCATGCGAGTGACCACGGTTGATGTTCGATTTACAACAGATTTCACTACGTGTTATGTCACTAATTTTCGACTCCTGTTATGCTATTCGTTTTCTGCGAAGCTCTAAAACCCGTTGGGCTTCGTGAACGCAAGCGATTAGCGGTTCGTCACAATTCCCTTGTAACCGAGTACCGTGCGTTGGCGGTAGAATTTATTGGGAGTACGGAATTTAATTGCTCTTTTTGACTGCCGTAGATGGCTATGTGAAGGACTGTAGCTTCACAGGGTAACAGTAGCCAGGTTACCTTAATGGTATGCATAGCGGGCAGTTCTCTTCCTAATCGCGTGTCATTATCTAACCAACGTTTAATGCAGCAGTTCTTTTACACCACGTTACACTGTATAGCTATGGGCTGGTTATCTCAGCCTGTATAGCGACTGGGTACGGCTGGGCGGTCCGGGGATCGAATCCCGGTGGGTGCGAAATTTTCCACACCTGTCCAGACCGGCCCTGGGGCCCACGCAGCCTCCTGTACAGTGGGTACCGGGTCTTTCCCGAGGATAAAGAGCGGCAGGGACGTGACGCTGACCCTTCACCCCCTTCTAATGCCGTGGTCAAGAAAGAGTAGAGCTATACCTCTGCTTCCCCTACGGGCCGTACGGCCTGTACAGAGCTTCAGTTCCTGTACAAGGGTGCACTTTACCTTTTTTGCACTGTTTAACTAATACTCCGACGCGTTTCGGAGCTCGTTGGCGCCATCCTCTGACAGGTCCGTCTTAACTGTTAAATATTTCGACACATCAGTTGGCCACAAACACTTGTCCAACCGTACATCTTCACACCGCCTCACATTATCTGACAAACTTCATGAAGGTCGCTTCGAAGATTAATTTTTGAAATCTTTTATTTCCCTGTGTTATGGCATATTGCGACGGTTCAGTGATATAACACTGAAGAGTGTTTGAAAGGTGTTTATGTAATACCAGGTACGTGTGGACTGTGACGTTGCTTCTCTTGTTTTTAATAGAGCCTTTCACATGTCGTGGGATGTCGTAACAGCCTGAAGCTGGATGCCATTTTTAAAATTCAATATGTATATTTAAGTAAATGTAAAACTTGTGCTTAGGTATGTAACGTGTACGTGGTATTATAAACACACCTTTGAAACACTTTTAAGTGTTTCATCTTTTACCCATCGCAATACACGACGACATAACACTGGAAAATTAAATTTTAACTATCATCGAAGCGACCTTCATGAGGTTTGAGAAGCAGTTCTGCGATGTACGGTTGGACAGGTCTTTATCTCAGTAATTAGCCAACTTAATGCACAAATTCCTGTTTTATAATAAGTTTATTGTATGCCTCTACATGTTTCGAGCACTATGTGCTCATCATCAGGAGGTCAAAATTGTATTGTACAGCATCTGGTATCGTCACACTCTGTAGATGGCCGTCCGGTGCGCAGGTTGAGAGGCGACCTGTGCACCGGGCGGCCACCTACAGGTTTGACGATACCAGATGCCGTATAATACAATTTTGACCTCCTGATGATGAGCACATGGGGCTCGAAACATGTAAAGGCATATAATAAACTTATTATAAAACAGGAATTTGTGCATTAAGTTGGTTAATTACTAAGATTATACTGAGATGCACGGTCAGCAAAACGTAAAAAAAAAGTTCTACAGGTGTTTGTGGCGGCCATATCTGATGTTTCGGAAAACTTACCAGTTAGGACGGAAGTCCCTGAGGATGGCACCGACGAGCGCTGAAACTTTTCGGAGTATTAGCTAAACAGTATAACTTGGTGTAAGAGAAGTGTTGCGTTCAGCGTTGGTTTAATGAAGACACACAGTTAGTGGTCTGGTCGTTGATCCTTACCTCCATTGCGCTACAGCTTCTGATATCGGGGAAATTCCATGTTACTTTTCCTGCAGTAGTTTATCCTAGAGTGTATGTTTCCTAACGACTCAGAACAGAGGAAGGAAGAAATAAGGGACGAAGCAAAGAAAATCCGGTTGTATACCTCTGCATGGTGTATCCACATTTCGCTTTTATAAAACGTAAAGTTTCACCCCGTGCGTATTCAGACATAAACCCAACACTGTGATACAAACAGCGACGCTTCTTTCTTGTACACGGAAAATATCCAGTTCGATTCTGCGCCGGAACTCTGGTCTGACTGAGACGTTGCGTGGTATTTCCCGCTACGTTTTTGCAGATTTCTGTAGAAAAACCCTTCTGCATTTATTTCACTCCGTTTTACATTTTCCACTGCAACGAAGCTACATTCTACATTCTGAGCTACTGACAAAGTAAGGGTTTTAATTACAAACAAATACACAAAATTATCTACTTTCCAGAACAGGACTTCTGTCTTCTGGAATGTTTCCCGGCGTAGTCTGATAGTTGGCTACCGATGTTTCGGTAAACTCTGTCTATCCTGTCTTCAGAGTTCGAGCAGTCTAGCCATAGCAGACCCGTATTTTATGTGTTCCATACACTTGCATTGTGGGCCGGATACCTCAGTCGGTATAGCGACTGACTACGGGCTGGACGGTCCGGGATCGAATCCCAGTGGGGACGAGATTTTTCGCCCGTCCAGACCGGCCCTGGGGCCCACCCAGCCTTCTGTAAAATGGGTACCGTCTCTTTCCCTGGGGTAAAGTGCGGCCGGGGCGTGCTGCTGACCACTCAGCCCCTTCTAGTGCCGCGGTCATGGAAGAGTAGAGCTATACCTCTACCCACCCTCTGGGCCACACCGGGCCTGTAACGGGGTCACTTTACCTTTTTACCCTTGCATTAGACAATAATATTGTACTGAAGTAACAAACCATTTGTTGATTTGTTACGTAAGTATAGGAGTTTGTTCTTTTTGGATTGTTTGAGCCTTGAATTTGGGACTGATAGACTGTCCCGAAACGTCTGTAACCTACTATCCAGCCTATACCGCAGAAGAGCGAAGGCCAAACCTATACCGAGGCAAAAGCAACATTTCGCCAACGTTCTGTAGTTTTGATTGCCACCCAGCTGGGTGATATGTGATATTTGTGTTTTTGATGGGAAGATGTCCGTTCTGACGACTGAGGTGTCGCGTTGTACTGAAGTGCTGAAACATGTGTACCAAAACACACGGCATCACATCTACGAAGGCAGGCAGTAATATTTGCGTGTATTTTGTTCGGTACCCAAGCCTGAAATTTCATTACTGTGTAAGTATATAAACGCTAAACGGAACTGACATAACGAGGGAATAGAGAGAGAGAGAAAGAGAGAGAGAGAGATAAAGAAGAAAATATGTTTCATTTTCTTGTATACCTCGTAATATGACCAAATGCGAAATAAGCTATGAATACTGTGACGGTAGAAAGGGAACACAACAAACGTTTCATGCAGCTATGCTGTACTTAATAGAAGTGAAAGGAGATAGCGGGGACACAAAATTAAACTTTTATGACGTTATATCCAGTCCCGCCCTCCTGTACGGGTGCCAAAGTAGGGTTACAACATAAAAGGATGAGAGTGAAACACAAGTAGCAAAAGTGAATTCATTTTTTCTTTCTTTTTTTTTCGGAATGACGGGCTGTAATGAACTGGATACCAGCAGCAAAATGGACATCAGAAACGAACTACAGATATGCGAATGGAAATTCTTGCAAAATGTACATTAGATGGATGATGTACTGCACAGACTGGACGGTAAAGTAGTTGCGATGCCCGACGGGGTTATGTCGAGGGACGCCACAAGACGAAATGGTCATGTCTTGAAGTGAATAAGAAGAAGAATTGCATATAATGTATTTACCGGACCAAGAGAATTTGTAAAAGGTGGAGAGGTAAAGTTGTCCTTAACCAAGTCATGAAGGCGTAGAAGGGGAATGGAGGTACAGAACCACTCATTCTTAACCTTGGAGCTAAATGAAAGTGAATGGTTAGCCTCTCGCTCAGGTCGCTTTACTGTCGGTGTCCATCGCATAGAAGGCTATGTGAGCCCCAGAGCCGGTCTGGACGTTTGACAAAACAGGAAATCTTCTTATCCTTGCCCGGAGTTTTTACTGATAAGAAGTCGTGAAAGGAGAGGAAACGTGGGAGAATTCAGTGCAGATGAGAGGCTTCGATAAATTTTGTTGGTCCGTAAGTGTTCTTTGCGCGTGGTTGCTTTCGTCAAAAGTGGAATTTACAAGGACCAACGTAGCTTTACCTTAGGGCACTCTCTGTGTTTGCAAGAGTATCAAGTGTCAGCAAGAGTTTTCAAGCACCAACAGACGAAATGTAGTAGGGAAGAGTGGAGACAGTTGGCACCCTTGTCACGTAGCCAACTACCCCCCTCGCCCCTACCTTTCAGTGTGTATATATAGTATTACGTCGCTGGTTCGATTACCGATGGTGTCATTAGAAATTTTCTTCCGGCCGTACTATGGCCTTGGGTTCGACTCAGCCGATAACAGGAATGAGTACTAGGAATATTTCTTTGGGGGGTAAAGGCGGCCGGTGCGTATGGCTCATAACCTTACCACTATCATGTGCCGATTGTCATGAAATGTGGAAGCCTCAAACTCATGGAATCCTCAGGGCCTGTCCAGGCCTGTAATGGGACTGCTTTGCCTTTTATACACTTTTCAATCATGATAAGGTAATGGGTTAAAGTGAATCTTTCAGAAACATTGCGTGAGTTTGTGGACTGGAATCAGCGGGGTTCAGTGGAAAGGTCTTGTGAGCATTATGAAAACCTCCGTGTTGAATAAAAGGCTGCTAATTTTGCGACTAGCTGATCAACTGTTGATGACCCAAAAACGACTCGTTTCCTTAGAATTAGTTGTGTAGATGGCGTGTTTACAGCACATAGTTGAAAACAATTCATACTGAAGAAATTAGCGTAATTGGGATGTACTGAATTAGGCCAATGACGTTACTACTCCTTTACAGACGAAGCGCAGACTGCTTTATTCAAAGACCCAGTTCGTACTGCGCAGTAAACATACTTCTCAGTTATAAAAACCAGTCAGTTAATGCTGTATAGACAAATAATCTGCCTAAAAGCAAATGCTGAGATGGTTCCCAAGATTCCAAGTTGCCACTACATGCTTCTCATGTAGCCTTCCCGACTTAAATTTAGTAGTAACCAATTTCATGTTTTGTTTACATGTAAAATA
>Ga0123355_10018213_pt1 | contig 11126 bp, 3 predicted proteins | sample TergutEmb28metaG_3_FD_89872 | JGI IMG/M metagenome (GOLD analysis project Ga0123355, IMG submission 89872) | Embiratermes neotenicus P1 segment gut microbial communities from Petit-Saut dam, French Guiana - Emb289 P1 | ecosystem: Host-associated > Arthropoda: Insects > Digestive system > Gut ...
AACCACACCGAAACTCCAAAACACATCGAACCGAGAACAATACGACCAATGTGGCAATTCAATAGAATAGTCGCAAGCTCCTGATGATGGTTATATTAATGTCCGAAACATGTTGAGCACATACGAAGTGAAATAAAATAGCAAGTGAAATCCAGTTGGTCTTTTATTCTTCAGCTATCACGATGATGCACAGTCCAATAAACATAAGATTCGTTATCAATTGTTTATATTTGAGAAATTTATTTGAAACTGTTGTGGGCTGCATGCGTGCTCCATGCTCGTGTTAAGTAACTAGTTAAAATGTGTAAGTTGAAGGGAATTTTGGGCACGAAATTTTGAAATGCACAATACTAAAGTCCTTGGTATGTTACGATTTAACACGTCTCACTTTTTGTTCATTTCCTTCACAAATTGATGAATTAAGTAATTCGAGCATTGTAGAGTCCAGAATATAACAATGGTAGTGGTGATGTTTGAATATCCTAAGTCAATAAACTGAAGGACTTTCTCCAGTCGAGCTGAGAAATTAACTTTTCTGCAATGGAGTTGTATTTTGCAATGACGCGCAAGAGCATGTTTTTTGTAGGGTTGTTTCTAAAAATATTCATAATTTTTTTACCATGTAAGTTTACTATAAAATGAATTAAATATTTGCAGTTAAGTACGTGTGTAGTGTATAAAGCAGACATCTATAAAGAAGGCAGAAACCTTCACAAGATTGACTGTAGGAGGGGAAAACTTCCGATGAGAAGTGGATTCGGGGAACACTAATGTCAGAAGTACTGACATAAACATAATGCACTTGAACGAAATATAACATGAGTGCAATTCACGTAGCTGCAGTTTAACAAAGCAAAAGCCTACTTGATTATTAAATATGATCATTCGACAAACTATATTTCATATAAGCCTCTTGTTTGTACAATGGCACAATGTAATTCGCAGCTGTGATTAACTAACAATTATCTTTAAACCTGTCGAATTATATTTAGTTATTACTCATTTTTATTAGCATGAAAGGAACACAAAGATTCTCTCTTGGTAAGTGATAAATCACACAGCAGGTCTGATGAAAGCTGTGTAATAAGAGACTAGGATGTTTAGAGTTTTGTCCCTAATTCATGTTAGTTACATTCTTTGCATGTCTTTAACCTAAAAGATACTGACTCAGATATTGTTTTGCAGCTCGTCACATAGCTGCTGATTTACCTAAGAGTGACTCCACAAACAGGACACACACTGCCGTTGGAAGTATATGCAAAATAATGCGCGAATTGTGTAATATAATTCCGAGAATATACAAGAATTACAAGCTATGACCATTGATATAAAGTTCCCGATATTCTGATTCTGCACACTTCAGTGCAGCTTGCCAGTATCAGGTTTCCTGCAAATCCGATGAGCTGATTATCGATTTATAATATACAGAGAACCATAGCAATAATTACAGGTACGTTATTGATATCACAAGTAATACAGAAAACAAAAAATTCTCTTCATTAATGTTAAATATATATTTTTCAGCATGTCGCCATCATCAGAGACCACATAAAAATATACGCGGAGCCTCTTAGACTACTAAATTTAAGTTAAGATGAGAAAAATCGTTGGTAAAGTTAGAAAACCCCTATAATAAACACAGATTTGAAAATTTTAAAAACAGTTACCCTCTTAACTGCGTACATCAGAGTCTTACAACTGTAGGTGTTATGTGTTTATATAGGGTAAGCTTATGTATATACATGTGCATAAATATTACATAAAATATTTAAGATTATTTAATTATTACCTTAAAATGAAAGGATGTGTAATTAGTTAATAAGTACAAACCCTTCACATAACCTTAATTTCAGTCATTTTAGCAGCAAAATGTTTCGGCCCTTCGAAATATGTTGCTGCAAAGATTACCGAATATAAAAGTGTGTTAACGACTTTTACTTATTATCTAAGTATACGTGCCAAAGCACAGCAGATGTGTAACTTCAAAAGGAATTAAAAATAGATGAATAGAATGTGACAAATTGCAATGGAAATCCGTCACCTAAGCATCACTCTGCTCTTGTACAGTCGATGGATGTGTAGGCTACGTTGTGCTCCTCGTCGCTGGACGCCCGCTCAATGCAGACGAGAAGCTCGAAAAATATTCCACTTTAATTACGAAATAGGTATTTCAATATGAAACCTCGGAAACACCAAATTTTACGTTTAAAATATTATTAATTCTAATTAAACAATTCAATAGATATTTTGACTTATATTTAGAGATTTTGCTGATTAGAACAAATAAAATTTCCATCGGATTGCTTTCCTTATTTAAAAATAAATTAATATTTAACCAAGTTCAATAACTTATATACAACTATTCTCTTCATTTTTCCCTACAGTTTAATTTTCTTGCCCTTCGTCACGAAATCCCGTGTTTCGCTTGCGCCATATCCTCCAAATGTTTTGTCTTCTACTATTCTTTTGCAGTCTTTGTTCCCCTTCATTGCACGTTGATGTGTTTCACAGTAGAAAGTCAAATGCAGAAGCTCCAGCATTTCATTTAGTTTGCTCTGTACTTCCTAGGTTAGTTGAAAGATAAAGGTGCACCATTTATGTTAAGCAACGGAGCAAACTCTGATAATATTGTTGGAAATCAGGACAATGTGTGATAAGTTGTATTAGTAAACCAGATAAACGTTTTGTTGTATAAATTAAAAATACAGGGTGAATGAAAAATGCAAGGCCAGCATTACGGAACTTGAATGTACACTGCAATAGTAAAAGAACAAATGTTTTATGGCTTCTGAAGTGTGGTTTTGGATTTGCGTTCTTCTGAGGATTAAAGAAAGTGCTCAATGTCCACTTTAACTCTCAAAGTGGGAAGGTGCTTGTCTGACCAATGATTGCTTGACTCGTTAAAAAATTCCAGGTGTTGTGCGAATCATCTCAGATCCATTCTGTATTCGTTGTTGCAAGTCCTGTGTGTCACTGAGTGATGTAGCATTGACAGTAGACTTTAGATTTCCCTAGAAGTAAATAGCTATAGGATTTAAATCACGGAAACCAGCAGACCATGATGCTGGTACACCTCTTCCCATCCCTTGTGCCTGAGACGCATTGTTGAAGATTTCCCGAAATGAAGAAGAAAATGTGGTGGATCACCTTCGTGCCTGCACTTTAAATGAATCCTAGTATGCAGAGCCACATCTTGCAATAGTTCTGGCAGGAAATCGTGGTAAAAGCCCCAGCTACAGGCTGTGGAAAAAAATACGATCCCAGGAGCCTGCATCCTGCAATTCCTGGAAGGAATCTTAAGGTTGACACGCTGAGCGTTGTCTCCAATTATTCGGAAACCATAAATCAGATACCATGCTTCAGAAGGCCCAAATTTATTTCTTGTATTGTGGTGTTGGTTCACCTTCTGTAGGTCTAGTCTTGCATTTCTCGCTCAGAACGTGTAATCACAAATAGGCTCAAGGAGATTTTCTTTGGAAGGTTGAGTAGATGACAAATGAGATATGAAATATGGAATACGTAAATGAATACTGCGGAGAAAGAATGAGAACTTGTATGAAGAATAAAATGGTTCTAGTAAAGAAGCGTGAGAACTCCTCAAACCTTGAAGTGGATGCCGCTATATCCTTTCGAAACGTCCGGAATCAATACCCCGCTCCTCACTCTAACAAGCCATAAGAGCCGAATCCTCAGCGTCAACAATATGAGGATCTTAAGTCTCAGATAAAAGACAAAATATTGCAATATAGGAAAATGTTGGTTGAGATCTGTGAAAATGAATGTTATTGAACTAAATTCTAGATGCTCAAACCAAGGAACAGTTGCAGCTGTCTACCTGAACTTGTTCCACTCCAAAAGGGAGGCTGAATGGAAGAGGTCGTCTTTTCCAAGATTCGAAATTTCAGCTTTAGCTTTCTTGTCAAAATCCATACTTTGTGAAATATAAATACACATACGTTCTTGCATAAACAAGACAGGCAGTCGGCAATTCCGCGCCTTTTATGGAAGCCGAATTCGTATTATCCTGTTTACAAAAGCCATATTGCAAGCTTCATGGCGGTAGTCTAACTTAGCGCACCTTTCCTTCTTACACGTAGTTTACTCTCGCCGTCTTAGTGTGTGCACACAAAGACGCCGTAACTGATATTACGTGTTTCAAATTACAATTCGTAAGTTTGTCGGTAAGAAATTTTTCGAAATTCTGTAAATAAAACTACTTGGAACAACATTAACCGACCTTCATGGTTCAGTAGTTAGCTCTCCTACTTCATATTCAAAAACAACTTTTTAAATCTCAAACCCTAGAACTACTAAAAGCACAAGAAATTCGACATTGATTTTCTCAGTATCCTGACCGAAATTTCAAGTATGTCGCAGCCACTACCTTCTACAATTGAGCAGCTCTTTTTGTACACGTCCGATGCCCTATGTACATATATATAAGTGAGCATGTATGATTGTATATAGGTGTGCACAGAAGTGCACTCGGATAACCTAAAGAAAAGATAAGATTTGGGTCATCAAGACGCGCGTAGTGTATATTCAGTGAGATAATGATTTCAGTTAATGTGACAAAGAACAGGTAATAATGTCAGACTTTTATTGTTGCGGTAATGTACCTTCGGGTTCCATCAAACTGCATCCATATGTTCACCAATAAGAATGACTTTGCTTTTTTTCAAAAGTACTGTATTTCTTAGAATAAGTTGGTCTATGTTCTTAATTCTCGGAGTTCATAAGCAGAAGGGCTTGACTCCTAATTTGTATTGGAGTTAACACATAATTTTTCTTACTTAATTTTAGACTTATTCCTTTTTAATTCTTGTTCATGTTACACTGGGACAGATTTTAGACTTACAAACATCTGAGTCTGAAAGAGCTTGCAAATGAAATAAAAATGGCGTACTATCTCAAATATGATAACACTGGACTTATAACCCTTCTGCTTCTCAGGTCCAGATTTTATGAATCCTTCTTAACAAAGCATTAGAAAAGGCTCCGAAGGAAATGGTTGCGATTTACTTCAGAATATGTTCCGTCTTTCCTCTCGTAGAACTGATTAAAGTATCAGTTATGTCAGCAGGTTTCCTGCGTTTATTTTCGTCAGGTAATTACCGAGTTACATTTGTAGGTTAACCTTCAAGGCAGAGTCACGTTCCTCGATTTTGCTTCTGCAGTGGGAAGGGACTTATTCCTGATGATGAATAGCCGATGTTCGCGGAGAGAGTGGAGCTTCTGGTGGCTAAAGAAGACGCATTATTCAATGATCTGCCATTGCAGATGACACGAGCGGTATAGCCTGGAAAGGAGAGGGGGACTCAAGTGGGGAAGTTATTTGGCTTAAAGCCGACGGATGTCATACCTCACAGGCGTATAAGTTCATTCTAAACCAAAGTTTCTTCAATATAAATTGGACGCTTCGCATGTCATCTCATCTTCCGAGACATAACGTCGCTCGAGGATAAATTGAAGCAGTCCCCTTACTTGTGTAATGCTTGCAGTGATGTCTTGGGCCGTAACCCTCTGTCTTCAAGAAACTTCGTGACAGAGCTTCATTAACCCTTTCAAAACTAAGTGGTTAGTGTATATACCACTGCATTTTACGCAGAGAAAGTACTTCAGGGTTTCGTATATTTCTTAGAGTAGTGCAGATTTTATTCCTAAACATATTTTATATATTGATGCTCCTAATTGAAGAACACAGTGTTCTCTGTGAGGTGTGATATGAATCTTTTTGCTAATATGTAAAATGTCGATTAATTTTAGCCTTAAGGTAGTTCATAATCTGAGATACTTGCAGCTTCCGTAGAAGACTTCCCTTCTTGAAGTTTGAACTTTTAATGACGTTAGGGGTTTAAAAACCAACTACTTTCCAACACGGAGGTTTATTCATTTATATTAGCCGTACTTTTGTTTACTGGTGTGTGGTGCATCGAGGTTGGAATTGAATGTTTAATTTGAATTAAGTCATCCCGTTGTGTTATCTGAATATTTGCTTTATTACAATATATTTTCGTTAACACAACTAACATTTAAGTATAACATTAATGCAACATGTTTCGACTTGTGACAGTCATCATCAGGCTGATCTAAGAAGCATTTAATATTTCACAGGTTTTATTTTGTGCATTTGGGATCCCAAATGCACAAAATAAAACCTGTGAAATGTTAAACGGTTCTTAGATCAGCCTGATGATGACTGCTACAAGTCGAAACATGTTGCATTAATATTATACTTAAATGTTAGTTGTGTTGACGGAAACATATTGTAATAAAGTAAATATGAATGTTTAATGTTTATGAAGTCACGAATCTTTCAATCCAAAATAATGTAACAAAATCCAGAGGCAAATGCCTGAAAAAATACGTTAAAACGCGTGGGAGAATTTTTTCCTTGTATTTAATTCAAGGGGTTTCACCGTGTTTATATAAACCGGCAATTGAACATCGTCAGGAAAATAAATTCAATCAACAAACACACACATACACACACACACAAGCACTATTCCTGAAAACCAAAATTTAGCATTTCTACCCCATAGGTAAATGTGTAAATCCTCCAAATTTACAATCTCAATAAACTATTGATATTAACGTTATCCACGCTTTTCTATTTACCTCACGTGTTTGACACACCATATCTATATCATCCAAGAGATGTCTGGTGAAAATTTTAAATTGTAAATTGTGGAACGTGTTGTTTATTTCATTCCTCTTACTTTGAAAGCGTGTGAAGCTGTCTCAGCATTTATGTTACTACACATTGGAACCATTTATAACACAAACTTAAGTATGAGACTACCGTCCGTTCAAGTGTGCAGTCCGTTTTAACAGTCGCATTTGACAGTAGACTGAATTAAATACTGACCTTTTGTATTTTTTTTTTTTTAAGTTTTGCTGACCGTGTATCTCAGTATATTTATCTCAGTAATTAACCAACTTGATGCATAAAATTTTTGTTTCACAGTAAGTTTATTTCATGCCTCTGCAAGTTTCTCGTGCACGAGACGGCCACCTATAGGTGTGATGGTACCAGAGACTGTGTAATGCAATTTTGACCTCCTGATGAACACATGTGCTCGAAATATGTAGAGGAATGAAATAAACTTACTGTGAAACAAAAATTTTGTGTAGCAATTTGGTTAATTACTGAGATAACTGCCATATGTATATATATATATATATATACTGTGTAGGTAGGTAGGTAAATATACGTTGTGTTTGCAGTTAAAAGCATCCGTAGTCACTGTAATACTAAATAAATTTAAGCCATTCATTATTAGTAAATCTATCTGTATTCTCTATTATGGATTAAGACTACGTAGCTCAGTTACATGTTCTCGTACCACGGCATAGTACGAGTAGAAATAAACGGAATATTGTCCAGCATACAGTAGAGACCTTTTCTGGGAGGATGCTTGTATTACAAAATAATGATGATTGTTTTACTAAGTTCTTTTCTCGCTATTTTATGCAAACGGCGAAATTTTCCAGGTGTTTGCACTTTACTTAAATACAATGAGAAGTCCGTGTTGTTAACGTATGAAATAGTTACAACTTCACATGGCTATAATACTAAACAATAGTGCAACGGTCCAGCTCTGATATCGATTTGCTTCAGTGCAGTATATAACAAACGATAAACAAGTGAACAATAGGTGCAATGGACTATAACTTAACGGAGTTTCAAGTTAAAGTAATACTAGGTTAATAATTGTCCAACGAGATCCAACACAAAGCAGTCTATTTATTATTCTGCAAGTTCACTCTACATGTTTCGGGTGTCAACCACATCCACCATCAGAAATACATAAAAGAGTAACTACAACCTCCGGTACTGGTCATAATTTTGTGCAGCTACCTCCCTCCAACGTGGCCAAGCTATGACCTGTACCGGAGGCTGTAGTTACAGTTTTGTGTACTCCTGATGATGGGTGTGGCCGACACCCGAAACAAGTTGAGTGAACTTGCAGAATAATAAATAGTGTGTTGCTTCTCGTTGGACAGTTATTAATATAGATCAGCGATGCACGGAACCATAAACATAAAATTCAATTAATACTTTCTCGGCTAACCTAACAGACCGATACCATTTCTTTCGAAGAGAGCACATTTATGGTGATTTGTTATCGCAGACAAAACTAAATGTAAAGTGTCCGAAAATTTGGTAAAGTTTCAACTAAACCAGGATCTTCTCTTTAGATTTTCCTAGAAGTCTCCTTTATCAAATTCCACGGAAATCTGTCCAGTGGGAGCCGCGCTGACACATGCGGACGTATGGGCAAACGGAGAGTCAGGCAGATGTAGAGACGGACAGACGGACGGACATGACGAAGCTAATAAATAGGTGTTCTTTGCGACTAGGCCAACGGACCTAAAAATCACAGAACTCAACAAAGTGATAATTCTCTTTTAGTTTTCGTGACACCTCTATTAATGAACGCTGTTTTATATTCCTGTCTAATGGTGAAAAACATACAGTCACCAAAAGTTTTAGATTTTTTATATTTTTTCGTAATAATGGCAGATTTCAGATAAGATGATTTTTGAGCAGTAATGATATGTAACGAATGTCTGTTTTATCCGTTAAGAAATAAAATGAAATTGATTGCTTTGAACAGAACACGGGTTTTTTGCAGCTGCATTATTATACATTCCTTGAACAAGTGGATCTCAGAGTATAATAAAAATGTTAATGCCTCACAAAAAATAAGCGCTAATTTTTAATTTAAAATAATCAAAATATTTTATATGCTTGGAAATATTTTGTGTATTTTAGTGGTGATAGTGTAATATGCTTGCATTTTTATGTGTAGAAATATTTCGTAAATTTTAGTGGTAATAGCGTAACATGCTTTCATTCTTTTATGTGTGGAAATATTCCTTTTATTTCAGTGGTGATAGTGTAATATGCTTGCATTCTTTTGTGTGTGGAAATATTTCATGTATTTTAGTGGTGATAGTGTAACAGGCTTGCATTCTTTTATGTGTGGAAATATTCCTTTTATTTCAGTGGTGATAGTGTAATATGCTTGCATTCTTTTATGTGTATAAATATTTCGTGTATTTTAGTGGTGATAGTGTAACAGGCTTGCATTCTTTTGTGTGTGGAAATATTTCGTGTATTTTAGTGGTGATAGTGTAACAGCCTTGCATTTTTATGTGTGTGGAAATATTTCATGTATTTTAGTGGTGATAGTGTAACAGGCTTGCATACTTTTGTGTGTGGAAATATTTCGTGTATTTTAGTGGTGATAGTGTAAGATGCTTGCATTTTTTAACTTTATTATTTCCGTTATTTTACTATTTTGGGTTATTCAGTGCAACATATCCAAATTCCAAAGGCAATAATTCAGTAATAAAAAATGTAAGTGCTCTACATGTATGTTATAACATATGAACTACGACTCGCACGTATAAAAATTTACATTTGTGTACAGGCTTTTAATACGTTGAATATCTAATGTGTAAATACTTGACTCGCAACTCAATTTTTTTTTCTCGCACGGTCTGTATCAGGTTGCTAATCTTGGAGTATATTCTTAAAAGAATATTACGTAATACAATAAACTAACATCAAACATTCCATATTTCAGAATAAGAAACACATTTCCAGAAGCCGACAATAATATCACATAAATATATTTTGTCATGTTCCTCTTCGTTGGATATTATTAAATATCTTATACGCCCGAATAAAACATGGATACTCTTCCTTTGGAGAGGACGTCGAAGGCTGTAACTCTCTTGGTGTTCTTCTGTAATCCAACAAAAGACTCGCATTGAGCGATTTAGGGATCCGAGTCTTCTTTCAACAAATCCCCAACTAAGGAAGACTTTCTTTTTTTTTCACTAAGCAGAACTTGCGACTCACCCGTGGAAAACTTCTCAGGGCGATTCTGTTCCTAAGGATAGCTAAAGGATAGGCTGTCGAGGTAGAACAGTAGTCGGCATCTGAAATTGCACTTCGTTCTCGGTTGTCTTTTCATTGTATTCCTGCTTGAAGTTGCTTTCCTATGCTTTTTACGTTACGTGACCGTCCCATGTGTTTAAGATTCAGCCAGGGATTGAAGATTTACTCAACTCAGGATTTAAGATTTGTTATTCAAATTATGTCTAACCATTTGAAGTACGTGAAAGGAAACGACTGCATTCATTAAGTGTCTAAGTTTAAAGTTTGGAGAAAAGGTCGCAGACACGCGACACAGTAATGTAGAAGTACAATGTGCGCAGCATTTGTGAACAACAGGGCAGAGGTTAAATGTTCTTCGTGCTGGGTTTGTCGATCTTTGTGTTATTATCGTTGAGTGGTTGGTCGGTTGTTCTTTTGGTTGGTTGTTTTGGTTCTGATGTTCTTTTAGTATTTTGGTTGGTTTCAACGAATATGAAAGAGAGATTGACAAACTTTTCCACAAACGGGCAAAGCATTGCTCAGAATAATTATCCCGAAATCCTATGTTTCGGAGAACTGCGCTCTTCTGGTTTATCACGCAGTTGGTAGTGGTTATTTCTCTAAGAAATTTCCACTACTCGCTGTGACATAACCCAGAACAGCGTAATTCTTAGCTACTTCGAGACCGAAGCCTGAAATCACATATATTTCGGAGACTCTCACTTTCTCTCTTCTTTCTCAGGAACAGCACAAAGAAAACCTAAGATCTAACTCCCGCTACATAAAATAAACAGTGGAGAAAATCCAGTGTACAACAATAATGTTAATAATATTAATATTATAACAAAGACAAACAGCTGAATTATATGATGAAAATGAATAAAAATAGAAAAGTAAATATTTTGTAATTTTAGAAGAAAAAACTGGCCACAAACAACGAAGATGTTTAAATGAAGATAGACAAAAAGCCAGAGACAGTAACGTGTAGATATGGATATGGAGCCAGCCATAGAAACCTGTCGGGGATGGTCACAGAACCAGCCACAGTAACGTCAAGAGATGGATACAGAGCCAGACATAGAAACCTTGTGGGGATGGTCACAGGACCAGTCACAGTAACGTCAAGAGATGGATACAGAGCCAGACATAGAAACCTTGTGGGGATGGTCACAGGACCAGTCACAGTAACATCAAGAGATGGATACAGAGCCAGACATAGAAACCTTGTGGGGAT
>Ga0123355_10018214_pt1 | contig 11126 bp, 8 predicted proteins | sample TergutEmb28metaG_3_FD_89872 | JGI IMG/M metagenome (GOLD analysis project Ga0123355, IMG submission 89872) | Embiratermes neotenicus P1 segment gut microbial communities from Petit-Saut dam, French Guiana - Emb289 P1 | ecosystem: Host-associated > Arthropoda: Insects > Digestive system > Gut ...
CAATACGACCAATGTGGCAATTCAACAGAATAGTCGCAAGCTCCTGATGATGGATATATTAATGTCCGAAACATGTTGAGCACATAAGAAGTGAAATAAAATAGCAAGTGACATCAAGTTGGTGTTTTATTCTTCAATGAACTGACTGGTTTGTATAACTGAGACGCAGTGTGTTTACTGCGCGGTACGGTGTTATTATGTATTTCAGGTTAGTGCCAGTCTTTAAAGGGTTAACAAACCGTTTCAGGAAGTGGGTCTGTTTTCGTCATCGAGATTAGAGGTCAGTACCCAGGTGACCTGCATAGCTGGGACGGACTGTTAGGTTATATTACCCACGTTAACACAGAAATTTGTTTTCAAAACACACCAGCCCGAGTTGGCAATAAGTGGACTGTGTGGCCTTGGCCCTCTATGGGTTAGAGAAGTTCTGCTTCTCTTTTGCAAACCTGTTTGTCCCTCAGGCATGTGCTCTCAGATGTCAGCTGCTGTCTGAAGTGCTCACACCGCCATGTTTTGTGTGTTGCAGGCCCTCACCGCGTCACCCGGCTGACATGAAGGTCCGTCTGGTCCTGCAGCTGCTGAGCGCCACTGTCGCTCTGTGTGCGGCCGAGGATAATCGCTTGGGGTGAGAAAATCGACTGTGAGTTTGTGTAATCTGTGACGGCAGTGCCAGAGTTATGAGAGCTGGCTGTGGGGTTGGTACGCCTGACTCGTTTCCATGTAGCAAGACTGCAGAATTAGTAGGCATACCAGTCAGAAGGACGAGTGAGTTTGTGTAGTTGTTATGCCTGTCGAATGTCTGTTTGTAAGCAAACAACCTACAGTCCTGTTCTGACCCGTTTGTCTTGCCATGATGGAATTTAATTGATGACAGCTGAACGTTGATAACGGCGAAGAAACTGATATGCACACAAAGTGCGGCAGTAAGTAAGATGTGTCGCTCTTCTGCGATGTTTCGCGGCTTACATTGATAGTTATTTGCCGACGTTTCGGGACAATCTGCCGATCCCGTCTGTAGGGTCAAGCAATCTTACACTGCTTGACCTATGAAGATGGGACCAATATGTTGTCCGGAAACGTCTGTAACTGCCACTCTACCCTGCGTAACATCGCAGAAGAGCGACTATCTCATTTGCACAGCAGCAGAAGCCTGAAATTACGACACTAAACTTCGTAGCACTGGAAACCGAGGCGTGACGTCACTGGGAACTGAAAAAACAAAGGCAACTGAATGAGGTTACTACAACCACTACTATCATAAGCCATGGCTGGCTGCAATGACCAGTGCCACTGCCCCAACACTAATACAAAAACTGTTCCTCGCATTTCATTGCGTACTTTTCCGGACAGACAGACGGCCACTAAGCACTAACTGTAAGTCCGGCTGGCCAGAGCTGTAAGCTGCCTGCAGTATATTCATATTGCTGCTGTGCCTCTGGACAACTCGACCACTCACATTTAGGTGCTGCCATTTCCTCCACCAATAAGTAACGAGCCGCCACTGCTGATGTGAAATGACGCAATGCCATTAAATTGCGCTACATTACTGGCATTGCGATCTGATGGTGCGCCACCGGCAGCACTCTACTGCTGTTCATGACAGTGGGTGCCAACTTGCGATCTGATGATGCGCCGCTGGCAGGGCTACTGCTGTTCATGACAGTGGGTGCCAGCACCACGCGGCCGACGCCTCTTGCAGACGCTCCTTAAGGCAGTCGTCTTGATCCTGAAGATGCAGGCGCTGCACTCCGTCGTAACATCGGCACAGTGCGGTCGCAATCTGACGGCACTGCGCGCAGAACGGATTGCAGTCGCTTTAGCGGGACTCATGCGCAGGAGGTTCCGGAGGGGTTGGTTACAAGCAGCTGTAGAGTGATTATCGCACTGTAGTGCCCGCGTTTGGCCAATTGAACCGCTGTTCTGCTGCATGGAGTACCATACTGTACCGTGGCATTGTGTAGGCTAGGAAATAACGGAATTTTATTTTTTGTAGTAATGGTCAGACATGAGGATCAGTGTTTGGACATGCTTGTCAGAAGCGGCAATTCGCAATAAAAACCCTGTACGAAGGTAAAAACACAAACGCATATTTTTAGAAACAGAGATTATTGCGTTCCCGGCATATTCGTTTCCTGCATCTGACCCTGCTCTGACCCGCCATCCCGTCATACACTACGCTGTCAGTAAGCTACTCGCGCACGCTGGTGCCATAAGATTGCGATCGAACTCTTTTAATAACCTTTTTATCAGTCGGCAGACGTAATATTTTGTATTGACTTCCACTAATGGCATATTCTGTTTTCTTCTCCTCAGTTGGCAATGGACTTGGACCTGTAAGTCGGCCAGGTGCATCAAGTCGGAGTACCCGGTTTCCCACCCGTATTCTTCCAGTAGGGGCATCTCAAACATCACCAGGACTTCCCAATCGGCTTGCCGCCTGATATGTGGCCAGTATGGGGCTCTATGGCCCCGCCCCACGGGTCCCACAACCATCGGAGAACAAGTCGTGACCTTCCATCCCAGTAGGGTCCGGTTCGACCTGCAGGCAGTGGTCGCGTCGAACCGAGGACCGATGGAGTTCATGGCTGCCTGCACGCAGTTGTTTCTGGACAACCTGCTGGTCGAATGCGGCGCCAACTGCTCCGTGGAGCCGGACACCGACGTGCATATCCAGCTGGTAACCAGGTCGGAGGACCTCTCCCTCAACTGGGACACTGACGAAACGTACACAGTCGACATCGTGTCTAACTCTTTAGGTTGGTAACACTGCTGTGTATTCCGGAGGTCGCACCCTGGCTTAACCTTCTAAATTTTAGAGGTTATTGTACCTGTTGTGGTGTTTAACATGCAGCCCACACGTTTTGTGTGCCTCCTTCCGTACGTTACGCACTACAAATGGCGGTTAGTTCATTGAACCGCGTTAACAGAATGTCCGTATTGGTGGAAGCACATTGCGTTCTCTGTGAGGTACGAACTGAGTCTTTGTGGATCGTGTAGATTAATTGCGGTAGTTGGTGGTTTTCATGGTTTTCTTCCGTAGCTCCAAAAAAATGCCACGAAATGAAATTAATTAAACGTTGATATACGTCATGGAATTATTGACTGGCTGCTGTCAGAGTTCTCGGGTTGTCTGCCAGCTCAGGACCGTTTCCCGCTACCCAATTCGACAGCTAACGCAAAACGCAACACAGACTCACGCATGCAGACGTGCCGGTGAACGAGAGCATTACGAGTAGCCCGCGACACTCCGTTCAGTGCTCTCTTTACAAAGCCTACCAAAACCTTAAGAGCTGTCTGTCGGGCTGAACCCAGCACTAGCGATCATTTTGTCGCAGTCAGTTTTGAAATTTCGTCAAGTTCTGACATTCCATTTCATTCAGATTCGTTTAATATTGACATTTATGACAGCCGAACTCTTCCAAATTATGTGGCGCTTATGGGGAGAAGGAAAATATCCATAAATTGTTTTGGTATGGAACCTGAAGGAATGAGGCCACTTGGAAGACCTAGACGTAGATGGGAGGGTGGTATTAAACTGGATATTAAGAAAATAGGTTGGGATAACGTGGACGTGATTCATCTGACTCAGGATAGAGACAAATAACAGGCTGTTGTGGATACGGTTATGAACAAAGGGGCTGCATAAAGTGCGAGCTTTTTTCGACCAGTTGAGGAACTGCCAGCTTCTCAAGCTGTCTCCTTCATGGAGGTAGCAGTGTACTATTTGCTGAAGAGTTAGTTCTGGCGACAGTAGAGCGCCGTACATTCTTACCTTTCTCACATGGCCTCGTCTGTCCACCGCCCAGTGAACAGCGTCGCGGTGACCATCCGGGCGGAGACGGTGTATGGCGCTCGGCATGGCTTGGAGACGCTGAGTCAGCTGGTGGCGCGGGTGCCTGCTCCGCTGGGGGTAGCCGGCAGGGGCCGCAACGCACCACGCAAGCACGTCCTGGTCATGGCCAGCAATGTGCGACTGAGCGACGCCCCCATCTTCCGCCACAGAGGCCTCATGCTGGACACCGCTCGCAACTTCTTGCCCTTGCACGCCATGCAGCGCACGCTAGACGCCATGGCGGCCTCCAAGCTGAACGTCCTGCATTGGCATGCAACTGACTCCCAGAGCTTCCCGCTGGAATCGCCCCGCGTTCCGCAGCTCGCCAGGTGGGCACAGTCGGGGTTTAGATGCTGGCCGAATGGCAAGGCAGGTATTGCTAGAGACACAACTAGCAAGTAAATTGGACGTGGTAAGGAAAATCTATAGAGCGTGTCAGGTCCAGGGCCGTCGGAACCGCCAACAGTGCAGGCCTAAAGGATCGAAGTGTTTTCGTGTCAGTGTTAGCTTCCTTCTGCACTATAAGTGTTTGTTTGTTCTGTCTTTCGCCGTAACTTAAGGACTGTCGCGACCAAGCTGGCATGATGTTGGCTTACTGAATGTCTTCACCAGAACTTCAATTAATGTCGTGTTGGTCTCATTGCAGGTTGTGTGCAGATTTATAGAACGTTTAACGTGAGTGCAAGAAGCTTAGTTCTAGCGCTTCTCTGTATGACGCCATCCGTTGTGGCGGTACTGCCGCTGTTGTCAGACGGCTTTAAATATGATGCCTTAGTTTCGGGTAGAAAGGAGATGTGGATGTAACAGGTTCAGGTATCAGACCACACGGTGTTACAACCCAAAATAAAACAGCATGGACCGCCAGTTTTGCCTGTAAACAAGTCGTGACGCCACCTTGTAGCGTCGCCCGTTACCGTATATCTTTAGTTGTCAGAACAAAAACCAACAGACAGCACCGCTGTTAAGGAGATAGCCCATGCCTTCCATGATCAGCCACTGTGGGCCACTGTCAATGTAGCTACAAACATTAGTCCTTACACTTGCCACTTCAATACCGTAGCTGCATGGCAACAGCCTGCAGGGGCCGAAACATGTAGCAGGTTACTGATAGGCAACTGAAACTGGTGCGTTTTTTGTTCTGAATTTGTAACTGACTTGTGCTGTGATTGGAACAAGCCAGCCTGTTTACACGACGCTGTTCTCTGGTCTCGAGACGCAGGTTCGGCGCCTACTCTGCTCGCCAGGTCTACTCGCCGCAGGATGTTGAGCAGCTGCTGGAGTACGCGCGTCTGCGTGGAGTACGCATCATCTTGGAAGTGGACGCTCCCTCTCACGCTGGAAACGGTTGGCAGTGGGGCGACGCTGCCGGTCTGGGGCAGCTGGCGGTGTGCGTGAACCAGCAGCCGTGGCGCAAGTACTGCATCCAGCCACCCTGCGGACAGCTGAATCCCACGAACCCCAACCTGTACCGCGTTCTGCGAGACCTTTACCGGGACATTCTGGACGTCTTTCCGCTGGGCGAAGCGTTGCACATGGGTGGAGACGAGGTACTGAGTTCGATATTCTTCTGCGGCAGACGGCTGTGTCGGGTGAATACGTTGTGAGGCGAGCAGACTGCGTCTAAGTAGCAGACTGGTCATGCAAACAGCATTGGTTAGCCCTCCGTAGCCCAGCGGTCACTACATGTACCGCCAGGTTTCACACTAAAATATTCTACGTTGTGCCCACACAGAGTAGTTATGTGTTTATCTTTTCTGTATGGATCTCAGAACAAACAGCGATTATTTCACTGTACAGCATTAACTGACTGGTTTTAGTCGCTTTCGCAAAGCTGCGAAAAGCGACTGTGAGCTTCATATCTGTCCGTCTGTCCGTCTGTCACAACTCCACTCCCACTGGACGGATTTTCAAGAAATTTTATATACGATTATTTTTCGAAAATCTGTCACGAAAATTCAAGTTTCATCAAAATCGCACAAAACAGCCAGCACTTCGCGTGAAGACCAAAACACATTTATTGTCGCATCTCACTCAGTTCTTCCTAGACTGAGAAATGTTTCAGACAAAATTTGTAGAAAAAATCAATCAACAAATTTTACAATCAGTGACATTTTTCGAAAATCATACCGTGGATGAGATAATGTGGACAAATATTGTGCAGCCGAATAGGCACTGCATGCTGGATATCTAAAGCTATTGACACAAACTCAGAATGTGTAATATTCATTGCTCTTGCACTGCAACAATGGTTGCAAGAACGCGCCTGAGTGTTACGTTTTGCGCACATTGCCTGTCTTGTTATAACAGGACGGAGTGTGTTTACTGCGCGGTAAGAACTGCATCTTTATGTTATTTTAGATTAATTTTTGTCTACGTAAATTTAAAGGCCCATCATGTTGGCTTGCGTTTAGCATCAAATATTGTAAGTGCAATTTTGTGCCTGAAACTCAGTGCTCTCATTTTGCCATTTTCGTTTCGGTAGTTGCATGCAACTGCATTTCCACTTCGCATGAAAATAATTGCTTGAAACCATCCTGTTCCTTGCGCGCCTCCTTACAGTAGCAGCATGCAGCACTGCATCACGCTGCTGCTACAACTTCACTCCAGAAGCCCCGCAGTTCAATGCGAGCAGCAAGCAAGAAAGTGGGTCCACAGTATGTCACAAGGCATGTAACACGGATAGTGACGTCTTGCCCAGACTTGCCAAAACTGTACGGATGTTGGCAGGTTTACTTTCCGTGCTGGAACTCTTCAGCTGAAATTGTAGACTGGATGGCTACCAGAGGTCAGGGCCGCACGCAGGATGATTTCCTGCAGCTGTGGGCAGACTACCAGTCCACCGCTCTTCGGACGTTGGACGAAGAAGCGGGAAACTCCAACACCCCCATCATTCTATGGTCCAGCCACCTCACCCAGCCGGACATCATCGAGACCTTCCTCAGCAAGGACAGGTGAGGGGATCTCCTAACTGCTGGCCCTAGCGAACGGCATGCCGTCTGCTTAACATGGTTGAGGAAGTGGGAAACTCGAAAACCTCCAGTTATTCTTTTATTCGGCCTTAGTAACAACTATGTAGTCATCAGGAGCTTCCTCAAAACACCGGCATCCAAAACGTGACATATAGCCCAGTGGAACTAAGTAACCTCTCTTTAACCTGGACGACAAATTGGGCGTCTTTAAAACTCAGAATTTTCACTTGTCCTCCTGCTTTACCGATTGCGAGGTCATCGAGACCTTCCTCAACGAGGATAGGTGAGGATCTTCTACGAATTAGACGTATCAAAGGACACACCCCCTGTCAGCTAGACCCACGAAATGACATACTTTCTCGAGTGTATGAACTGAACCTTGAAATCTAATTCGGGTTAAACTTATGGTTTATTACCCGTTTGTTTAGGCATGTTACTGGTTCAAATAATAAAGACTGGTCTTATGTTATCCAGGTACATAATACAGACATGGGTGCCAGCTTCTAACAGCCTGCCAACAGAACTTCTAGCCAAAGGTTACAAAGTTATTTATTCAACGAAAGACACCTGGTACCTGGACCACGGTTTCTGGGGCTCAACCGTATACCACAACTGGAGAGTGGTATATGACAACAAGATCCCACGCAAAGCCGGCGTGCTCGGGGGCGAGGCGTGCATGTGGTCGGAACTGGTGGACAACCAGTCGCTGGATGTGAAAGTGTGGCCTAGAACAGCTGCCATGGCGGAGAGGCTGTGGACAGACCCGGACGGCAGGAGCTCAAGTGCGGAGGCGCGATTCTACAGACACCGACAGAGGTTGGTCGCCAGAGGCATCAAGGCGGACGCCGTGGCGCCGACATATTGCTACCAGAACGAAGGAGAGTGTCAGTAGAGTTTGTAAAATAGTCAATAAATAATATATTCCTCAACACGGCCCCTTTCATTTACTGCAGATATGAATGGGTGGTTAAAAAATTGCAGAAGGACTTGAAGTTCATCCAGCCATCCAAAAAGTTAACTGAAAGCAGAGAACACATGATTGTGTGCGTTTCCATAACTCTGGAAACTTCCTGTAAACACCACCTACACGTTTCGACGTGTGATTGTTATGCTGTGATATCTGATATATCCAACTGGCTCTGTTTGCGACATGTGCAAGCCGACAAACGTACTTCTGCAGTATTTATATTATGTAACAAACCAACAAATGCACACCAATAAAATAAATTTTATTTTACTGTATATCATTATTATTCACCCACGTGTTCTAGAAAACAGAGCCACGTGTTAAGACACACGTGCATTAAGTAAAAAAGGACATGTAAGAAATTCTGCAGTTATTCAGAATCCACGCAAAATTTCGGTAAACTTCGGCGCAACCGTACTTAAGCTGTTTGACGGTGCAGTTTATTTACGATACGTGTGTTGTGGCGCCACGTCGTTGGGATCACAGTCCGAGTAGGAATGTACTTCTTGTCCGGCTGAGTGACCCCGGTCGGAGACGAAGGCAGATAATCGTTCTAATTGCGGGTAACCTAACCTCAACGACACAGTGTAACATGCTAGAGGAACGCAGTCTTTGGCAACGCCGACATGTGCACTGAAATTTCGCACCAATGTTGCTTGTTTCTACTTACGTGGAGCTCATTGTTCTTCGCAAATACTCACTCGCCTTTGTTACCTTGATCATAATGTCGGTAAGTTTATGATCAGAAGCAGCAGTCCAGCAATGTCGCTGGTTGCGAAAGAGCAGAATGGCATTTTGTTACCGTATTTATTTAGTACTGTTGGATTGTTTTATCGAGCTCTCCAGGGTCCTAATTTTGTCTAACAACTATCGGTTTTCACTTCCCACCACTATTTTATCTTGCGTGCGGGCCGTAAGTTAAGTGGGTTACGTTAATAGAATAAGCGAGACGACAGGAAGTGACAAACGATGTTTATGGGACGAAATAAGAAATCTCTAGCATGCACACGGTTATCGCTCGACCACTGCAGAAACGATTTTGTACACGTCTGTGTTTTAAAAAGGGGCAATAATATATCGCGTTTCGTTTTGTAAATGTGTTAAAACTTTGGTCCAGCAGTGGCAGAGTTTTCGTGCTAACCGAGTGAACCCGGTTAACATGGCTAAAAGCAACTCTACGCAAACGCTATAACTTAAACGCATCTAAGCATTCAGTACAAAGTTCATACTACGAACCATTTTTGTATGTTAAAATTATGAACGTTACTGCAGTGCAAAACTTTCAGTGTTATTTCAGGCAGTTTTGACACTGCTGGAATCAGCAGTAGTGTAAACTGCGGGCTGAAGTAATTGTGTGCCTATTAATTTGACTTAGAAGTAACCCCGTATGCTGTTCGTGCGGCATGCGCTGCACGACAGATGATGGCGGGTACTCGAATCCCAGACATTCGAAATTAAAAAAAGGGCGTATTTCAACGCTATTAAAAATAATACTTAATCCATGTAAGAAAGAGTGTCACGCAGGCTGGGAACTTTGGGTACACAAGGAGTGACTGCTTGTGCCATCTGTTCATCCATCTCAGAACGTTATCCTATAGCTTATCGATTCTGTGTGTAACCTCGTGTTGATTTCATATCGTTTCACGATAATAATCGATTTACAGTATGGCCGGCAACGTAAATAAAGGGCGTTGGGACATTTAAAGGAATAATAAGCGTCACAAGCGTGCCTCAGTTTAAAATTAATGGATTTCAGATGACATATTGTGACAAGAAAAGTATGACTATTAAGTGGAAGAATGCAAGTTTTTACAACACGCATTAAAACTGAAACGAATGGCTGACATAGAAGAAAGTGTGTCAACTTTTAGGTTAATCAGAGGTTCTTTGCCAGTAAAATTGAACCTCTGCAGTTGTTTACTGATGGGAACAGCTTTATTATGCATTGGCCTGCTTCTTTACGAATGCAAGGACTACATAAAGGCTGTGTTATTATGGGCAGAAGCTCAAGAACGTTGGTTAATCTGTGTTATTTTTGTAGGGATGTTTACTTTATTATCATTTCCTTTTACATGGGGTTACAGTCTTTTAGTAATTGCTTCCGGGTATTTATTTGGAGTTTCTCGAGGCCTTATGACAGTTGTCGTTACGGGAAATCTCGGGGTTGCCATTGCACACTTTACTATGAGAACTTTTGGTGCAAAGTTTGCCTTTGCAAGAATTTGTAATAATGACAAGGTGCATGCTATTTTAATGGTTGTATCAGGACCGCGTGCATTTAAAGTTGCAATGTTTGCTCGTTTAACACCAATACCATTTGGACTGCAGAATACAATTTTTGCTGTAAGTTAATTAATCTCGTAATAAAAAGTAATTTATGTGCATTTTATTGGAAAGATAGTGTACTCTAATAATCCACAGAAGAACTAAATAAGTGAATTCACTACAGTACACTCCTTGTTGCAGTAGCTAATGCAGTGATGTTTTGATGATACTGAGTTAATACAAAGCTGGTACTCTTTACAGGTTAGTAATATCAGTACAAAGAAATACTTAGCTGCAACATTTTTCGGGCTTTTCCCAGCTCAAGTCATTAATGTGTATTTGGGCAGCACCTTTAGATCCATGGAAGAAGTTCTTTCCAATAAATCAACTGCAGCTACTGGTACCATCGTGTTCTTCCAGGTTAGTAGAAAATAGTATTGCACATGTGTGAAGTAATTGTATTGTTAGATCCCAGACTTATTGTATTGGTCTGTCATTGTTTCTTATTTTCATGTATGTTATGGACGGTTTTAAATACAATTGAATATTATGGTCAGTTTCTAGAATTGTTCATCTTTCTAAAATAATAATCATTTGTGTTAGGATGCATCTGCACTAATGAAATTGAACCCAGTTGAGTTGAATTTGAGTCTGACTTGTTAGGATGCTACACGGGCAGACCCTGAGCTTCACATGACTCAGTTTGACTTGACTGTGCAGTGTGACAGAATGCCATGCAAAGCAAGTGGGTTTGACTTTGGAGCATCTTGTGATTGAAACTCTGTTCATATGGTGTGCCTCCAGTCATATGGAGACCTGCTGTATCTGTGGACTGTACATAAACTGCATTGTTCAACCGCTGACCAGATTTTAAAGACGCTGTGTTTATGTGCAGTATGTGATGGTGATGATGATGATGATGATGATGATGATGATGAACTCATAATGGGCAGTGGACAGTTGTAATTTTCTGTCAAGTCATGAATGCAGAACATTTTGAAATGTGAATTTGAAGAACTTTGATGCCAAAGTACTGCTAAAGCTTATAATTTGTATAACAAAACTAAAATTTATAAAATAATACCAAATTAAG
>Ga0123355_10018215_pt1 | contig 11126 bp, 3 predicted proteins | sample TergutEmb28metaG_3_FD_89872 | JGI IMG/M metagenome (GOLD analysis project Ga0123355, IMG submission 89872) | Embiratermes neotenicus P1 segment gut microbial communities from Petit-Saut dam, French Guiana - Emb289 P1 | ecosystem: Host-associated > Arthropoda: Insects > Digestive system > Gut ...
AACTCTGTACATAGTTTTCTCCATATAGGCCTATTTGCCTTTCTATTCATTCATTCATTTATTCATTTATTTTCACTCTGTAAATCCTTACAAGGTCAAGTTAGCCCCTAGGATATAGAGCTTGTCATAAGAGATATTTTAGCAATTGTATATACATGAGGTGTACCACAGTAATAATACTAAGATACAGATCAACTTAAGAACTTCTATAGGTTCTTTGAGTCCTTCATTATTAAACACTTCTAGTCTATACTCTGCTTGTATGGCGAGAGTGGTTGAAAGCACTGTCTGTCGTTAATTCATTTTTGTTTCCCCCTGTATGGCTAACTGATGTCGATTTTGAGAGTTGCTCGTCCCCCCCCCATTTTGACTACCATCCTTACTGTTTTTTTTTTTATTATTCAGGGAATGCCATGGTGTTAGCGTGAAACAGGTTACAGTTTCTTCCTCTCAAGCCTTTTCAATAGCACTGAACTAGATCATTCTCTCATGCGATTCATTGCTAACGATCGTTGCTTTGATACTGCATAGTTGAATAACCTATGTGCCTTCCATTCATTTTTGCTTCAGACGTAGTTACCTACTGAGGAGCTCTGAGGAGTAGGAGCGTATGGCTGTGTGATTGATTTAACGTTAATACGAAGTTGTCTAAAAATGAAGTATGGAAATTATAAGCGAAAGAAAAAACATATTGTTAGAAGGAGAAAAATTCGTTTGCAGCGACGTTTGCAACTGAACCAGTATGTGTGTGTGTGTGTGTGTGTGTATATACATATACACGTACATACATACATACATACATGTCTTCCGGTGATGTATATTTTTGAATCTATGTCGTATAACATTTTTAAGGAACGCTTATGTCAAATGTGGTTACTGGGAACATATTTGTGTCATAAATCTTGTCGTCATGCTCATTATACACTCCTTTCCTTCATATGCGCCAGTTGTAAGGGGCGGTATTATTTAGTGTAGCGGATGTTGCTGCGACAAGAAGTTGTGCACATGAAAGAAAGCAGCCTAGCTTGTTTCTATATTCCAGTCCGGTATTTTTTTTTCGTTACTTCATTTTCATACGGTCTAAGTCACGTTATACGCAACAAGCATGCACTGAAGTCTGCCGACGATAGTGGATTTAAAACCAGGACACGTGGTTCTCTCATGTAATTGCCAATTTCACGTGCTCAGTTCTGTTATTTACCCACTTTGTAGTAAATATCCTCGAATAAACCTTCCAGGACAATTTACAAACCAGTCGTTTACTGTGCGTTGAACACAGCTACCTTTCTTTATTTAAATACATGCATAATTCAGTATTAATTTTTCCTTAAGACAGTGCTAGTCAAAGTGAATATTTGCATTACATTTTAAAACGCTGCGTTTCAAATTCTTGTACTGGTTGACGATACGAGCCCGACTTGCTAATACTAATTTTATGGAGTACACCCTATTCGGTTTATGGAGCATTAAAAAACAAATCGCTTACTATGCGTCGAACATAACTGCTTTTCTTTATATTGATAGAACACTTTATTGTGAATAATCCAAATACCCCCTTCCCCACTTCAGAATGAAAGCCTCCTCTTCTTGATTAATCATTCGTAATCACCCTAAGCTTCATTAATTTCTAACCTCGACATTAGATGCAGGTGTACGGTCAGTTTCATGATTCGTATACTTTACACCCAGAGAAAGAGGTTCCATGTCCATCGCATAGGAATTCCGATAGGTCCCTGAGCTGATCTGAAAGCAGTGAAGAAAAGTAAAATCCCTACACTTGTCGCCCAACCCGTACTCAAGGTCTTTCCTATCATTCCGCTATTCTGCGGCATCTAATAGACATTGGCTGTCCAGAAAACCAGTCTGGATAATTACAGTGTATTTGGCTGTAACCCGTAGAAATGTTCGTGCTTGTAAACATATGTATGGGTAATTTACAATGCATAATGGTTTCAGTCAAGGGCTTGTATTTCACCGTTGCTTCTCATCGATGCTTAAGTAAGGTGCAAGTGAATGGGTGACTGTTACAATATTAAATTAAATAAGAGTGGTCGTTAGTATGTGTCATATGTTGTAACATTAAGTAACCTCATTTTTCACACACGCATTGTTTACGGGTACCATACGATTAACAGAATAAACAGCTATTATGACCCTAAATGTCATTAGCCAGTTGGTCTTTGTGGTGTAGAATCTGTTTTCAAATAGCAGCTGAATTTTTTTTTATGTAATTCTGATTAACTTCAGGCTTTAGTGTACACCGTTGTGAGGATGTTTGATCTAGAAGCTCCACTTATTGCTGTCACGGTTTAGACATAAAGAAGAGTAGAGAGATAAGTTTGTAACCTAAGGATGTTGGTCTAAAAACATGAGCAGATATAACGGGTCGTATTTGATACGTGTCGTCAGTAGAACACTGCATAAAATCGTGATAAGGAATAGTTAATGAATTATTTCATAGTAATAGTATCGCGAAGTGCAGATACTTAAGTACGACAGTAGCAAAGCGAGTGATACTCCTAATGAAATGAAAGATCTGGCTAAAGTCGTGGAATGATAGCTAGAGTTCATGTCAGGATTTTTTTTTCTTATTTCGCGGCGTCCTCAAAAGTGTAGGGATTAAAACACGCTAATCCTCGAGGCTTTTACGTCAAATACGTTACAGTTTACAGGAAAAGCCTGCAGCGATTTTCCAACAGAAACCGTGCTGCTCCTTCGGCTTATCTGTGCATACACTGCAGAGTAAATGAGCCTGTCGCAATCTACGTGATGATTTCAGAGCGACTGTTTAGTCCGACTGGAAGTGTAGATGTGGAGGTTGTTTCCATACTTGAAAAGAAATGTGGCTATTTCAGTCGTAAACCCTACTAAATTTCGGGGCAAATTATTTGAATGTCAGCGCAGAGTTTTCATTGATGTGCTGAAATTGGAAACATTAATAGGTTTATGTGTTCTCTTAAGCTGACGAAGGAATAGTTTCATTCAGTGGCGTAGTTAGGTTTTTTTTTGGCGCCCAGGGCGAGCGATCACAGTGGCTGCGGCTAACAGAAATTGTGAACCTTAAAAAACACGATTATTTTTTTAATTTACTTTTTTGGCTCAATCATTTAAAAAAAATTTGAACGCAGGAAGTCTTGCTTTTATTTAAAATATTCATTTTGCCACCTAGTTTGCCGCATCTTGGCCTCTGGTGCTTGGCCCCCCCGCACCCCCCCCCCCCTCCACCAGCTACGCCCCAGTTTAGTTTGTCAGCATCTGTGAGCAGCTAGTGTGTTTATAGATATGATGCTTCTCAGTTTTATTGGTCTTTATATGTTGTTTTCTGTAGCCTTAAAACTTGGTCTCTGACAATGCAGGAAGAACGTAGTTATGATGGTGTTGAACAGCGGGGTTTGTACGATATTTGGAATTGAGAGGAACTGGCACGAGGCTGGAGAAAATTACATAGTGAGAAGCTTCGTGATTGCTGTTTCTCATCAGACGTTATTAGGGTGGTCAGATCGAGAGGGATGAGATGGACTGGGTGTGTGGTACACGCTGGAGAAAAGAGATAAGCCTGAAGGGAAGAGACCACTTGCACCACCTAGACATAATTGGTATAGTAATATCAAATTGATCGTACAGAAAAATACCTTGGGCTGGTGTGAACCAAATTCATTTGGTTGTGGATAGAGACAATTGGCCGGCTGTTGCGAGCACAGTAATTAACCTTCGGTTACCATAAAACGCAGAAATTTTTAACTGCCTGCGAAAGTATTTAGCATCTCAAGAAGAACTATGCAGGAGCCGGTATAGTGTAGTCGATATAGCGACTAGACTGCGGTTTGGAGGATCTGGGGTTTGAATCTGGTGTTTGCAAGATTGTCAGGGACAGGAGATTTGTATCTTCTCCAAACGTCCAGACCAGTTCTGGGGCCCACCTGGCCTCATGTTCAGTGAATACCATTGTTCTCTTCACAGAGATAAATCGGCCGGAGCGTGAAATTGACCATTCACGACCGTTAGTACCGAAGTTGAGAATGATTGGAGCTGTACTTTTGTTTCCCCAATATGCCTCAGTGGCATGGACAGGAAAAAACTTTGATTTTTAGGAGTTAAATTTTGCTGGTGTCCAAAATGAGATGGGTTTTTATTGTTTGGCAGGGAGTATCCGTGTGACCATTATACGGCTGTCATCAACGTGACGCTGATGAATACAGGGTGTCCAAGGACTCTAGTGCATGAAACTGCTCTTCAGCTTCTGCAGGTGTTGGATAAGCGATTCTTCGGAACAATAGGTCCATTGCCGGCAGAAGGGGATGCAGGTAAGTCGGCGATTTAATTTGCTTACACGTGGGTTTGTCCTGTACACGTATTCACAGTATACATGAATTTAGATATGTTAACGCATCATTAACTTACAGGACTTGCCTTGGCGAGCTACCAGAAGTGATTACATTTTCTCTAATGTTTATGAATGGGCCATTTGTTTTTTTATGTTTAGGAATAAGAAATTCTACTCCCTTTTTTGTGTGTACAGATTAGTTTTGATTTCCGTGGGATAGTTTTAATCTCACCAAGGCTTCAGAGCTCCGGTCTCTTGACAGTTCGTCATCCCATCTGATATACGTACATACAATCTGATAATACAGTTCCATCATAATTTTTAACCAGTTAGACGTTTCGGACATGGAGTCGACTTTCTACATTACTCCATCAACATTCTGTGAATCGTTAATTTTCCCACACTTCGTCCCCACACATGTAGCGATGTAAACCGACATCACTGTTCAAGTACATATTTACCTTAATTTTCATCTGTTTATATTTAATCAGGTAAAAACCTGGAGATATTTGGACGTAAGCGAAAGTAACGGTGGAGTGGCAAAATATGTAATGCAGAGATTAATAAATTGTAGCTACTGATTAACTAGTAATAGATTCCGTTTGACATTCTTACAACGTTTTAGATGATCAAAAGTTTCACGCCTTTTATGCACCACGAAGGTTTTATGATCTTATTTACAATGTCCCACTATTGGTTTCCCTATCTTGAGCCGGATGAATCCTTTGAAGCCCTCACATTTTTTTTTTCTTGACATATGTTTTAATATTGCCATCTACGTGGTAAGTCTAGATCTCCCAGATTGACATGTTTTTTTCAGGCCAAAATTCTTTCATATTTGTTATCTCTTCCACCATCAGAGTCCGATATCGGGGCGCAATTTATTACGTTTAAGTAGTACGCCATCCCGTTGACTTTCGAACGACAACAGTTTGTTATTGTGCTTGATTTTGGTCACTAGAATTGCCAGCCAGCATATTAATTACCACCGCTTTAGGGTCTCTGCCATTGCAAAGCTTTAGTGTGTCGACAAGCTATTACATTTTATTGTAGTTTGAGATACTTACAGCATTGTGACACATGAGTTTGATTCAATGCCCAGTGTGATTATCTGAAGTCTCATCGTAATCACATTCTGTGGGACACACCTATTCATCACTTGTTGGTAAATTAAATTATCATAAACAGTGCCCATGCAGGCCTGACGAGCAGCACTTACTCTGTCCTGCTTATTAAATATCTGGCCTAGTGTCATTAACAGTTTTAACTAGTATGTGCTTGTACATAAATGACAGCTAAATTGATTACGGCTGTGCATTACTAATTCATAATTGAACGTGACTGAAGTCAAGGGCATTAATGTGTCAGCTCAGTTTCGCCGTAGGCTGTTATCTGAATAATGTTTATGGCTGTTATATGAGCCCATAGTTTTTATTTAGAGGCATTCAGAACATATTTTCACCTGATACACCCACAATGACTGGTGCTGATATGCTTCTCGTCTGAAACACAGCTTAGACCCTAAATGATGGGTCGGCTGTACCACGATACTCGTAATTTGGTGTCTCATCAGTCCCTCTGAAAATTGTGGCCCTTTTTGTTGTTGTTGTTGTTGTTGTTGGACAGGCCAATTAAAAAGACTTGACTGAGTTATCAAATGTGTGAATGCCGATTTAAAAGTATCCGACGAAGTGTAGCTGTAATAGCAGTTTTAATTTTCTGTAAATGTGGTGTTAGCAGAATTGAGCAAGAAGGATCGTGAACAGTCTGAACCACCACTCCATGACGTTTGGTTTTTTTAATTCCCTTTGGAATGGTGGTTATATTGTGAAACGTAAGGATTAGAGTGATCTTCAGGAAGCGGGATGTGGGGGTATGTACTGGATCAAGCTGGCTTAGGATAGGGACAGGTGGCGGGCCTTTGTGAATGCGATAATGAACCTTCGGGTTCCATAACATGCGGGGAATTTCTTGACTGGCTGAAAACCGATTAGCTTCTCCAGAAGTTCACTGCTGCATGGAGTAAGCAAGTAATTAGTGATTGGAGTGACCTGTGACCCGATTTTTGTAGTCGGTGGACGTGAAGGCTGGTGACCTGTGCGGTGCACTGAAAGTTAAGAATATCGAGAATGTTGTGAGCTAGACGTAACGGAGATTTCAGCTTACAGACACTCCCAGACTTGACGCTACAGTTACGTTCTGGAAGGTTCGTCTTAAGTCTAGTATTGCGCAAGTCGGAACTGAGTATGCACATGGTCAACTTCGTATGTTCATGCAACGCAGTCCAGTTAAAATGCAAACTCCGATATACCGGAACCTGATCGGTCGCAGCATGACCGCCGCGCCGCCTGTGTTATCGCCCAGCAGTATTCTTCTGCCACCGTCGTCTCAAAGCGCTTTCATTCCCGCAACGAAATATTCAGCGCGCGTTCCAAAGTGTTATTATTATTATTATTATTACTACTACTTCTACTACTACTACTACTACTTTTTAAAGATTTTGTGCTTGGTCTGTCGCACTGAGGAAGGAACGTAGGCTGAAGGTGTTCGAGAATAGAATGCTGAGGAGGATATTTGGGCCTAAGAGGGACGAGGTAACAGAGGAGTGGAGACGACCACATAACCAGGAGCTTTATGATATGTACTCCTTATCAAGTATTATTCGGGTGACCGAATGAAGAAGAATGGGATGCGAGGGGTATGTAGCACGTATGGGGGAGAGGAGAAATGCTTTCAGAGTTTTGCTAGGGAATCCTGAGGGAAAGAGACAACTTGGACTTTTGGTGACATGCAGCAAGTTCCATGCTGAGGATCCACACGTACACCGAGCCCTTGTTTGTCGCCCTGTTTGCGTTCCCGAAACAGTGGCCGTAAATAAAAAAATCGTAAGTCGAAAATGATATTCCCATCAGAAATAATGATTTAGGGTAACAGAACGCAGTCAGCGAAAGGGCGTTAAACTTAAAATATGTGCAAATTAAGTAGTGGTTGAAATTAACAAGGGGAGTTGGAGCAAAAAGGCTTAACACAAGGGCTGGGTGCATTAGATGACACCGTAGAAATTTGTCGCCACGGCGACCTGTAACCCGGGATTTGTGCACCCCTGTTTTTACCCCAAAATGATTTTGCCTGACGAGAAACGTATTTCGCGGCCCACAAATTTCCTCCTTTGTTGGATTCCGGAGCTGTGTATTGCCGTATTTACAAAGGACGCTATCTCACTGTCGTGAACCAGTCGCATTAAGTCTACACCTTAACAGCCCCCCACCCCAGTATCCTTTGCCCAGAAGACGGAGGCAGTTTGGAACCCATCACTCAAAGTACTCGGCATCACAACCGAGAAGACCACATTCTCATCCCTTTGCGAATCTGAAATCTTAATAATAATTCTCTTATCCACGGTGATCTTCAGAAGTCATCTCCTGCATACGGGGATTCTGTTATGTGTTGTCTGTAAGCTTACCAGTTGCGCCCTCTTCCCCCTGCACCATGTATGATCCTTCTGTTTGATTCACATTTCGTAACCTTTCGTTATGTAATTTTCTCCAGCCCCGATTTTACTTCCTATTACGCGTACTTACCTGCAGATGTTCCCCTCAACTCTGTCGTCTTCTTACATTTCAAAACGAAACTTTTCACTTGAACTGTCTTTTACAGACTTAATGTATGGAATTTTTCTTCGTTTACGCATGCCATTTCTTTCGTGTTTACAGCTCGGTCGATATCCACAGAGGACATCGTTCTGTGTCTTTATTTATTCATAGACCTTTGGACATTATATATTGATATAAAAACGGGCTAGCCCATCCGATAAAGCGCTTGCCATTAATCGTTTAAGGACTGAAATTAATCTGAATTTGTAATTATAACGGTTCATTTCCCACCTCACAGAGAACAGTCCGGCTCACCATATAGATCAACTGATTAATGCCATTTAGGGAAATAACCGCTGTTTATTGTAACAGTAATACGAATTACATAAGTACACTGCATGGACATAGTGCAGAGTTTTTAAGTGGTACAGTACATAACTGTATTTAACACTGGAATTTAAATGGTTTATAATGTTACATGGTAAAAAGGTCGCTACCCGATTTTAGATTCAGAACGTGTATGCTGTTGCATCTGGACACCGAGAGCCACCTCATTCCAATCGCACTAACGTCACACTCCATTTTCCTTTAGCGCTGTTGTTCAGACAGTAACACCGAATGTTATTATGGGGTGTGTTTAAATTGTGAACTGACAGGGTTGTTGGACATCACGCGATCTGTTCTCTTATATGACTGTACTGGAGCAATGTCCTGGAGAAACTGAGTGATACACGAAAACTACAGCGTGTGTTTCGAGTATATAAACGTGTACTATTCAGTGGTGCTTGTACTTTTTCGATTGTAAATATGGATATATCGCTCATTTGCGACAAGAGTGTCACAACTCAAAATTTGCATTTTTGGGTTATTGGTGTAGAAAGAAGCGTTTGCAGATGCACTTTTAACAGGCGTAGTGTCGTAACACAATTTGCAAAACTCGTCGCTGGAAAGCGGGTTTGCCGTCGTTATGCTCATAGAAAATTATAGCACTTCAAAGCCTTTAAAAGTTTCTCCTGAAAAATGACGCATTTTGACTTGTGACATACTTGTCGCAAATGAGCGATATCGATACGGATGGATGTGATTACATCTTGCGTTTCTATTGTATCGACTTACTCGAACTGAGATACTCCCGAGGTGCTTCATTTGAACGCAGTATTATGTGAAGTAAATGGGTTACTGATTTGCAGATCTTGCAACGAAAACTTAACACTCACAAGCGTGGCATGCACTGTTTTGTCTGTTTGTAGAAACTGTTTTACTGAAATACTGTTTGTGTTTTGCTGTTCATCGCGGTGATGGCCACAGCGATGGCTCATATCATTTATTTCCTCGACAACGGTTGAATGTAACAAAACGAACTGTAGGCCTGCGTTATCAGTAGCTCACACACAGACAATTTGCGCTTTGTAATTGCTTGATAACATTTGTTAGGGCAGTGACCGGCTGCGAAATTTCAGGTTCTCGTGGCGCGTGTGGAATGTTACACCGTGTCTACCGGCAGATAGTTGCCGACGTTGCTAAGGATTGTAGTACTTTCATCTTCGGCGTCATGGAGTACAAAGCTCTGCGCTGCTTGACCCTAAAGATGAGGGCACCACTCATTACGGTGTAAAAGGAAAGAGGTAAAGTGCTCCCTAGAATAGGCCACGAAGGTCCAGAGGGGGAGTAGAGGTATAGCTTTACTCTTTAACCTCGGCGGTAGATGGGGATGGGTGGTCAGCACCACGTCCCGGTCGCTTTACCCCCGGGACAGAACCGGTACTTATTGTATAGGAGGCTGGGTGGGCCTCAGGGCCAGCCTGGACGGGTGCGGAAAATCTCGCCTCCACCGGGATTCAATCCCCGGACTATCCAGTCCGTAGCGAGTCGCTGTACCGCCCACGCTATCCCGGCCAACAGTCAACACGGTGTAATATCCCGAAATACGTGTATCATCAGAGTTTATCTGGTCAGTACGTCCCCCACCGTGAATAAAATTCGCAGTTTCATTACCGTGTTCACCTGCACCGTAGTTGGTCCTTATCCTTAGCCAAACGAACCCAGTCTGCACCCAGAATTTATAATTCTGTGAGATCCACTATAATATTATTTGACCTTTGACTATTTTTAGTTCTTTCGTCACACGATGTCCCACACAATATTAAGACTGTTGTGGTGCAGACACGTGTGATTTTTGTATTTTGCAATATATGTCAGTGAGTACGACCCTGCACAGTTTTCTACAGTGAGAAAAATGTGGTATATTTAAAGGGATGAATGCCCACCCGCAGTGTTGAAAACAAAGTTCTGAGGATAGATGCGATAATGAACATCTCATCTCGAGATTTTCGGTTCTCACAGCAGTGTTGCAGAATATTCATATATAGAAACTTTTATTTATGTAACAAAGAACTTTGTTCATACAGGTGACTTTTTGTCTGGACGGTAAAATCTAGGACGCTGCAGTGCGATGGGTATAAGTTTACAACTCGAGAAGCAGTGAATATATACAAAAATATGTGGGGAAAAGCCTTACAAATACAGTAACCGAGGAGGTGACGGATGAGGAGGCTTGAGGGTCTCCGGGCGTTCAGTAATAAGCTTAATAAATACTGGGCAACCTTGAGAGGCAGTTCCACACAAGTTCTACCGCTCCGAGTGAAAATACAGTAGCACTCTTACTCCAACAAACAACTTAATGGTGGAAAAACTGTCCTAGATGTCAAATACCTACTCATGTTTTAATTGTTTTAATTAAATAATGTATGTATCGTGTTTTACCCAATACCAGATTTTATACTTGTTCACAATTGTAAAATAGATTGGGATCCCAATATAAAACAGCACCTTTTACTTATTCTGCTGGAGGCCTGATGATGACCTGTTAACAGGTCGAAACATGTAGCCTATATGCTCCAATACAAAGCACCTTTTACTTATTCTGCTGGAGGCCTGATGATGACCTGTTAACAGGTCGAAACATGTAGCCTATATGCTTCAATACAATTATTTATTGTGCTAACGTATATTTTGTGATTTTATTTAGCTTAAGATCTTCTGGAGTGTAGCCCCATGTAGTTTGGTAAATAGGCACCAATGTTCCGGAGATATACGTGGTAGGGTCCATAAGTTTCCGGCCTGACCAACTTTGAAAGGTGACAGAAATGAAACAACTTTGCTATTTTTCAATATAATCTCCCTTTACTTCAACACACTTTTCACATCTG
>Ga0123355_10018217_pt1 | contig 11126 bp, 7 predicted proteins | sample TergutEmb28metaG_3_FD_89872 | JGI IMG/M metagenome (GOLD analysis project Ga0123355, IMG submission 89872) | Embiratermes neotenicus P1 segment gut microbial communities from Petit-Saut dam, French Guiana - Emb289 P1 | ecosystem: Host-associated > Arthropoda: Insects > Digestive system > Gut ...
AAAAAATTCACGCATGCGCACTAAGGTTCAAGGTCGGCTCATGCAAGCGCGCTAGATTATAATCCATCAGGTGTTCGCATAAAAAAATACGGTCGGATACTTTTCTAACAGACCTCGTATAAGTAAGCAGTACCAAGACTGAGATGTGTGATTGCGAACAAAAACAATTCGGTATCAATAAATCAGCTACAATTACAAAAAAGGTGATATCAATAAATCAGCTAAATTAAAAAGTGCCTGAGAAATCTCATGCTAACGTGGAGTTAGTAGGCTACACTTATACACTGAAGATGGAGACAGTATGTCTCTCGAAACATTCGTTCTTATGTATTAGACTACACGGTGTCACACCACAGCGCAGAAGTCGCTCTTCTCTTAAGATGGAAGCAGCATGATAATCTGGAACAATGCCGCCAACCTATGAACCAGACTCGCGGTAACGCATAATACCAAGACATGTCTTCACCGCCATGAAAACCTCCAATGTCACGTAATATTACCGACTCTTTTACATTCCGTACGCGTGTAAAATTTGATCTCTCATTCTAATGGTAGAACGTATTGGTATTTAAGACGTTTGAGAACAGGATGCTGGAGACATCAGCATTATCTGCTATCTCGTCTATTCCACGACGCTTGTTGAAGAACTGGTAAAGCAGCCATCTGCAACCTCGTGAAATATGGGTTCTGCGCGTGCTGCATTATTTCGACGACGTCTCGGAGGCAATTCCCAGTGCGGATAACGACGAGAAGTACTAAGACACCAGCGACTATAGAATAGGAATGAAGCAGACAACTTCAGATAAACAACTCTGCCAGCCTGGTGGGTCAGTCACGCAAACAGGACTGCGCATCACATCCGTGTTAGGAGCACTTATTAATTTTTCCACGCTTATGAATGAATCAAAATGAAGACCTCAGACACAAGAAATAGGACACCGAAAGTCGCGGCAGTGTGGTTACCATGCCCCTTTGTGGTCGATAGCTTCTGGGTTCAAATTTAGACGGAAAGAAACTGGGGTTTCGTGATTTTTCTTATCCTCTCCAGGAAAATGCCTCAAATCAGATTATAATCGCTTTCTTCCACATCCCTTCTAATCCAGTCTTCTCTAACAACATCGACACTGTCTTAAACAAATCAAAATACATGTGACGATAGGAATCGTCCAGTCATACTCTGCTAAGGATTTTTTTAAGTAAAATTATTTTTAAAGCGACGACTGTTCAGACTGTCGCCTTCTGAACTGTGACACCGTCTGCTTTAGACGTGTCTCCGAAACGGTGCAACCCACCTAAACACAACAGACAAATCACAACGGAAAAGACGATAATTTTCAAAGTTTACACAGGTCTGAAGGTAACAGCTCTTGTACAAACACACGACTGATGCTACTCAGCATTTCAGATAACGTACCTAGCACAGATGTCTAGCAGTAAAGCTCTATAACTGAATATGGAGGGGGGGGGGGGCTAATCGTTTCGAATCTCGGTCGAATGTTTCACCACCTTCTACACGCGAATATCGACATTCTTGAAACAAGCCAAGAACGTCTCCTTCCAAACCCATTACCTTCTCACCATTCATGTTCCCCTTCCCACTTCACTAGATATAAGGCTACGTAAAGTCTGCAGTTGAAACTGTCTTTAAATTGGAATGGTTTTTGGTAATATCGAGGCGGACTCTTCAGTAATTGTTTCAGTCCTTATCGCTGAAGTAAATGTCGCCCGGTGTTTAATTAAACCCCGCGTAATGAAGGCGTCTTCAGGAGTCGACTTTTATCCAGAGCTACTAAAATTATATTATACAAGACACTAATAAGACCGGTAGTGTCGTATGGAGCGGAAGCATGGATGTTGACGAAGAAAGAAGAAGGTCTGCTTATTTTTTAAAGGAAAATATTTAGAAGAATATAAGGTCCAAAATATGAAAACTGGGAATGGAAGTCGGACGAATCGAGAACTAGAAGAGATGAGCAAAGGAGAAAATATAGTAAAATGGAGAAAAGGGCAAAGGATAAGCTGGTTAGGTCACCTAGAGAGAATGGAGGAGGATAGGATGCCCAAAAAGATCTTCACTCAAGAAATGGAAGGGACGAGAAGAAGGGGAAGGCCCAGGAAAAGATGGAAGGAGGAAGTAGAAAGAGATCTTCAAGTGCTGGGAGTGAGAAGATGAAGAGAGTTGGTGGCAGATGTGAAAAAACAGGCCAAAGCCCACAGTGGGCTGTAGTGCAATGGAAGAAGAAGAAGTAATGAAGACGTATGAGGGAGTAAAAGTATAACTCCATGCATTCTTAATCTCAGCACTAGGATTACGATGACTGGTCAGATTCACGCCTCGGCCACTCTAATCCAAGTAAAGAGCTCCAACACTTATCAGAAATAGGATGGACTCTACAGGCGATCAGGTCCTTGAAGAGAAATCTACTGCTGAGAATCGAACTTCCATTTGTCGGTGATCAACCTGTGGCCTAGTCACTAAACTGAGTTATTAGTCCTCGTCTGTATTACTATTAAATGGACCTGGGGAGGACATAGCATACCTCCCGGCAACACGTCTCAAACTCACACTTTACATGCTACAGTGGAACCCTGCATACTACGATCACCCGTTTCATCTCACAAGAATGTGTCGAATCAAGCAAGACAAAGGTCTGCGTCATTGCTATTGGATAACCGGAATAGACAAAGTACCATGACGACACCAAATGGGCACAATGAGAAGAACAACACGACAGGAAGTGTAAATATTCAGTTGCTTACCACATCACGTCACCCAACTCTGTCTGTGCATCGCAACTATTAATATATCTTACCCACCCATACAAGTGACTACCTTGCTATCTGACTATACCCATCCATACTACTGGCCAAGGAAGAAGCGGTACTTCAGGGCACTACTGACAGACTAATTGAAATTGGAAAATGCTACGTAATGGTGATGAATGTGGAAAAACTAAGATGGTAGAATCTCAAGGCAACCATTCTAAATACAGATTATGATGGATCAAAAATAGCCGGAGAACGAGGAATGTTTAAACTATCTTGCTATCATGATAAGAAATGACGCAAGACGTACACGGGAAATTAAATCCAGGATTGTCATGGCCACAGCAGCATTCGATAAAAACTCTTTTCGCAAGTCAATTGGACTTGCATTTAAGGAAGAAACTAGTAAAGTGCTACACTTGGAGTACAGCACTGTATGGTGCCGAAACTTAGACACTTCAGAAAGTAGATCAGAAATACCTCGAAAGTTTTAAAATGTGGTGCTGCAGAAGGATAGTGACGATCAGTTGGACCGATCATGCGTGAAATGAAGTATTACATTGGGTCAAGGAGGAGAGGAACGTCCTACACACAATAAAAGGAAGGCTAACTGGATTGGTCACATCCTGCGTTATTGAAGGAAAGATAGCGGGAAGGATAGAGGTGACGCGCAGGAGAGAGAGAAGATGTAAGCGGCTACTGGATGACATTAAGGAAAAGAGAGGATATTGGAAATTGAAAATCGAAGCACTAGATCACATTCTGTGGAGAATTGGCTTTGGAAGAATCCATGGACCTGTCGTATCTACTGAACTCTCTGCCTAAATACGTACTACCTGCAACACCTAGACATCCATTTAACTTACCTATCCATCTGCTGGTTCTCACTACACTTCACATAACCCACCACTCATACATCCACACAACTACCTGTCTATGTAGTATATTCCACCCTTCCATCCAATTACATCTCCAGTTCAACTAGCGCAAAAGGAAGTTGGATAATCTGCAATATAAGCCTCGGTGATGTGAAACACTTCAAACCGGCTCTAATTTCTAAACGCCATAACACTGCCAGAATTAGACATATCAGTACACAAGATTTCATTTGAGACAAATTCCACTTTACACGCGCTTTCACCTACGTCCCTGTAAGTACGTGCTTCGTAAAGCAGTCCACATTTGAACCGAGTACCTCCCAATCACAGACGTAACTAGAATTTTTTTTTTTTAAACTTTACGAAATACATTGGGGTTTGCTACAGGGACATTTTGGGTACTAGTTTGCACATACGCCTGGGAGAAGTGTGTCATTCTCAATGCAGGTAGCGTATTGTTTGACATAAAAGCAGTCGTGTGATGAAGAAGTGAAACCCACAAAGTGCTATACAGCGACAGTGTCTTTGGGGTTTTTCAAATCACTCAACTGAAGGCCTGCCAAGATACCGACCAGCATATGGTAAGCTCAATGTCACAATGAAAGAGTGGACAGCGCCTTCTTATGACACAACAGACTTCTTATATAACCAGTACAGTAAGAAACTGCTGCAACACACACACACACACACACACACACACGCGCGCGGGAGTGGAGCGTGTGACGTCAGAACCATTAACAACTAAATCAAATACGCAAAAAGCCAAGCCCACCTTACTCGATGGCACATCAGTTCCACCAGGCAGCACCGATACTTCACGCACAAGAGCGTCACAGTGGCAACATGCCCGCTCAATATAACCAAGAGCTCATAAAGACTGACAAACAAACCTCGAACTCACTACAGTGACTACGGGAAGGACTGCACGATCAGGAAGCTGGGAATCGATTCCAGACAGACTACAATTTATTTTTCGCTCCATAGCACCCAAACTAGCTGTGGGGCCCACCCAAATCTGGAACTTCTTCGTTGGAAGGAAATCACCGGGGTGTAAAACTGCCCACTAACCTCCATCTAGTGCTTTTTATTCTGATTCAAACTGCTGTGCTGAACTACACTTGAATAAAAACGAAGTATGCAAACACAACAATGTTTGTGTTACACAACAATGTGCTACATGTTTCGGTTCATCAGAAAGATCACCAGGCACATTTATTACAAAGTTTAAAAACATAAGTACATCTGTTACACGCAATTTTCCGTTAGTGAGATTTCAATAATTTGATTAATTATTAAAATAATGTGTCACGTGTCTCATTAGGCCACAACCGTCGGTTGGTCGGTCGGTCATTATGCTACACGCATTCACTGGCTACAGTGCAGTATGCCACTTTTGTGACGTAAATCTGACGTACTATTTGGTCAACCGTACTTACAGAGGCCAAACATATTTAAAATGTTGGCTGGAACAAGCCACATGACGGCGCTGTTATTCCATATGAACTGAAATCAATATACAAATTAATGCGCGAGAAATGTCTTAAGAAATTACATAAATTACGTAAGATTATAGGTCGTCACGACGGGGACTATAATACGGTGTAATGGGACGTAACACGACCGTCTGGTAGAAACTTAAAGACGCCTTAAGGAACCTTGTTGCTTTCAACAAAATACATACATACACACATATATACATGCATACATTCATCCATACATACATACACACAAATACATACATACATACATACACATACATACATATATACATACATTCATATATACATACACACATACATACATACATAATGCATACATACATACATACATACACACACATACACATACATACATATATACATACATTCATATATACATACACACATACATACATACATACATAATGCATACATACATACATACACACATACAAACACGCATACACATACATGCATACATACATACATACATACATACACACATATACATACATATACACACACACACACATACAAACATAATATACTACACATACAAAACCTATAGGGGACATGGAAACAAATTTTTGGTCGCAGAGTAAAATCACGAGACCACTACGGAACCATGGCCGTAGATGGAAGGACATACCAAAAGTATCATAAAAGAAATATACGTGGATGTAGAACACTCTGAATTGGTTGGCTTTGGTATGCGGGGTGATAAACTCGAATGTTCTACGAATTCTGAGACCATTTTTCAATAACAACTCTACTCCACGAAGATGTTTAATTTTAAACGTTCTGTATTTCGATTGGGGTACATCACTTATATTCCGTGCCCTTGGCTTACAGCCATTGACAAACTACGCAAGTTTCAGTAATGCTGTCACTTCTGTAACAGTCTTATGCTTTTCTATGAGAGGGCCAGAATAGCGAAGTCGGTATAGCGACTAGCTACGGACTGCACGGTACGGGTATCGAATCCCGGTTGGAAGGCGAGAATTTCCGCACCCGTCCAGACCGGCCCTGGGACCTACCCAGAATCCTATAAATGGGTACCGGGTCTTTCCAGAGGGTAAAGCGGCCGGGGTGTGGCGTTGACCACCCACCTCATCTAGGGGCGAAGCTAAAGAAACAGTAGAGCTACACTCCCCTTCCGGGCCTTCGTGGCCGGTTACAGGGTGAACTTTACATTTCTCTTCTCTGTGAATTCACACCAATATGTGTACTATATGCACCGAATATCCCAAACTAATTTTATCTCTCCTGGTTCTTACTCGGAAGTTCATGGGTTCAAATTTGGGCTGAGATCGACTGTCGTGACATGAGTTCTTTTCGTGATTACCCTCAATCGTTCTATGCGAATGACGAAATAATAGGATTACCTCAAATCGGATTACGACTGCTTCCTTGCACATCCTTCCCAATTCATCATTTGGTGCGTTCGCAAAAATGCGAAAAGCGACTATGAGCTTCGTCACGTCCGTCTGCCTGTCTGTCCATCCGTCCACCCGCCCGCCCACCCACATGGAACAACTCGGTTCCCACAAGACGAATTTTCATGAAATTTGATGTTTGAGTATTTTCTAAAATCTATCTCGAAAATTCAAGTTTCATTAAAATACGGCAAGAATCGCGGGTACTTTACATGAAGACCTATAAATATCCTTGATCACATCTCGCTCAGTTCTTCGTAGAATGAGAAATGTCCCAGATAAAAGTTGCAGAGAAAATAAAACCACACAATTTATGCTCAATAACTATTTTAATCGTGCCGTTTATGAGATAACGTGGGAAAATACTGTACAGCCGGACAGGCCACAGACAATATGGCGCATGCGCTTTGCATACTGGACACCTAACTCTACATATACACACTCAGAATATGTAATACTTACAGCTTTTCCACTTTAACAAGGGTTGCACGAACGCCTTCAATGTTACGTTATACTGTCTTGTCCACTAATCATTCGATGCTACATAATAAACTGCTGAAATCTCAATTACATAAATTTATACAAATTAATAGACAGCTTTATATATAAACCTGTATGGACTTCAATAATACTTGCCCTAACTATTTTTCCAACCAAGTAACTACTCGTAACTATCTAACTACTCTTGCAACTCGGAACTCCGCAGTGACAATCCATAGACAGAAAGGCGACAGCCTAACGTAAACTTCAAGTCCCTAATATCCAATAGACGTGTCACTTGTAACATCTTGTCGGTGCTTACCTTCTACCTGGGCAGAGTGCAAAATGTGTTTGGACACGAAATATTGTCGATCACTTCAAACTCTCTCAAGTGATGATGAGTGTAACTGCTAGGCTGAGAGCACGCTCAAGCACACCTATTCAACTTGTCTTGCCACCAAAACGCCCGTACATTATACTGAAGGCAAACTGCTTACCCATTCAGTAAAATAAACTCCACTCTACAAACGCTGTAATGAGGCGAGTGGAACTGTCTGGGTGACGAAAAGTGAAACTTGCAAAACTTTTGTTTTCGACCTCAGTCCGGGGATTTGGAGGGTGTAAAGAGAATAATCCGAATGCCTGTCTCTAATTAGTTTATATGCTGCCCTTATGCTTGCCAACGATGTTCATGATCCACAGAACACTGTGTTCGCGGACGGAAAGTAAGGGCATGAATGAAAATGCAAAGAAGAGACACTTGTGCATCGACATGAATGAAAATGGAGGGCTTCCACCCGTCCGGAAGCAATGAAGTGTCAAACCCTACCACCAGACCTTCCCTCCATAGCACTGGTAACACTATACACAGAGGTGACTTCATCACTTAACTCTTCAAAGCAGCACAGTACTGTGAATGCGGAATAAGCCACAGGCGCCTAACCCATTCAGCCTGGGAACAGCAGATGAATGAAACTTAAAATCCTGTGAATATTCTCTCTGCCAAATATACTTTAAATCTGTATAATTTCGTTCTACGTTCAGAAACTGATAAAGCCACTGAATCGACTACGAACTGAAAATCGAGGAAAACGGACTGAAGATTCGTTATATTCATTAATGCCGAATATAAACAAGCTCTGGAAAACGAGATCCCAATGTAACGTCTTACACAGCTCCAATCACGACAGATTCAATTATTCATTGGGAGAGATTGCTGTTTTCACTCATCAGTTGCTGGCGGATTACAATTGTAGTAAATAGCACCACATAAACCGATCACGCGGGGCACTGGCTTCAAACAAGAGCAACGCGCTCGCTACTAACTGAAAGGATCTTCACCAAAAACGAAAAGGTCCGTAAAAGTTACGCGGAAATCAGTGACTACTGCCTGACTAAATACTGAAAGCAGCTGGCAACTTCCGGCACTTTGCCCCACCGCGGTGTTAAGCTGTACGAATTTCCCTTCATTTCACGACTCAGCAGACCAGCGCTATGACACAGGACAGTTCGCGAATCAAGACATTTATTGCATCCTGGATTGTTGACGAATATCTCTTAACTTCAGCGCCTCTACGGCGTCCCGTGGGAAGCGGACTGCACCGTAAATTACAAAGAATTTAGGAGGCGGTCGCGGTTCATTTTAAGGTAAACGTCAAGTTGACAGTCTTGTGAGATGACGCCGCACAGTTTGGTGGACTGGTGCCGTTTCGGAGGATCCTGCTCTCTTCACATTAAGAGACGAAGGGGGTGTCGGGGAATGTACAAGCTCATACGTTACAATGCATATAGCTTCTTCAGTCCAACACAACTTTTATCACATAGATTACAATTTGAAGATGATTAAGCAATATCATCGACATATCAAGGACCGGCAACATCACACACACACACACACACACACACAAAGTGCCTTAGGGAATAAGTGATTAACGCAAAAATTCCAACATCGACTACACAGAACGATAATTTACAAAAACCAGGACATCGGGAAGATACGCATCAAACAGAATTAAAAAAAAATTTACAGATCGCATCACAGTGTCACCTTGGGATCCTCTTCGGGAAATACACTTCCGCTTAATACATGGCATAGTGTTCCACAAACATCAAAGAAAAGGAGCCCCACGAAATAAAACCTTCCATTAACAGAAGGAAATTTAAAGTAATAACGCAGCAACTCCTACGAACTGTTCAACGAAAGACTTCGACCATAATAAAACACTATTTTAACACGATTCTAATAGTTTATGTTATTTTATAGTTGTATTTACGTGTTATATCCTATTTTATATCTCATACTTTAATGTCAACGAGATCTCGCGTTGTAACAGACATTGCAAATTGTATACCAAAACACCTTTTGTAATAACAGCCTGAAGATGGCTTTATAAAGAAGCCGAAACATGCCGCTGATACGACTGCTTAATTATTTCCAAATTGTAATCTGTGTAATAAAAGTTGTGTTGGAGTGAAGAAGCTATACACATTTTACTGGTTATTGAAAACACAACGGGGATGCCTCAACTAAAAATCATCAGTTAATCCTTGCTCGATGGATGGACTCCGTGGCAATAGCGAAGTGACTTAGACTTGGTACGGCTTCTTCTTCTACCCTCAAGACTGAGGCAGCATGTTCCGCCTAAACGCTGTTAGCTCTCTATCAAACTATTGTGCGTCACATCCCAGCAAACCGTAATCTTGATACTGTCGTGAGAACCTCAAATCTCGAGCAAAACCACTCATCGGGATGGCCAGCCTCTAGGAGGAAATTCTAGCCCACGATCTTCCCAAAACAAAAAAGAATGCACAGCACATACACACTGAAAAATAAAGAAAAGAAAACAGAAAAGACGAAATAAGTGTGAATCACGTTTCACTACTTAGATGTATTTTTCAGTAAACTCCTGACCATCTAGCTATGTTTAGCATAATTTTTACACGTACACATTAAATAATTTCCATTCGTATTCATCATTTAAAACCAAATACATTATGAAATGTTCTGTTGACAGCCATGTCAGTAACCACAGCTGTGACATAGTCATGATGTAATAGCAGCTGCACCCTTGTCATGAGGTATATCCGTATGAACGTATGACGTAAACGTTTATATCAGGTTACGTATAGCGCAAACGCAGACTACAGGACCAACGAAACTAATTTTTTGTTGAGTTATAGATGCTTCTGTTACTGCCGGACAAATCCGTGTTTCGGATTCTGATTATTTTCGTTTATCAAAAGGAAGCCGAATGTTAACCGCATTTCGGACATTCTTAAACACTTTTTGGAGAGCGTGGACGTTGCAAAAACGTGAAATCAAAGCCGTAATGCATCGGATCATTCCAGCTTCTTTACACTGTCTACAGAAACAATGCACAAATTGTAGAATCACTTAAAAACCATCATTATTGATCTTCATCGTTGCACCGTGCATTTCGTAGAATCAATGAGTGTATTTTAAAAATGTGACTTTAGCAAGGAACAGCGTAGCTCCCTGAAAATGATCTTAGGGTCGAAACATGTTGGAGCGATTTTAAATGTTTTAATGTAAAAAATTTTACATACGTGCATTAGTTGGTGTGCTAATTAAATGACACCATTATTGATGTTGACCAATGAAGATGGGTGTGAGTGGAGAGGGACATATCAAAATTTTGGTAGAAGCGTCTAAAGGGAACAGACCACTTCTGATAGCTCAACCAACGTAACGGTAAAATACTGCAATTAAAATCACAGATATGGGACGTGATATTGAAAATCTGATTCAACCTGCTCAGAGCAGGGTCCGCTAGCGGGATCTTAGGGACGACTGTTCGCTCCCAAACAATTCAGGAAATTTCTTGGCCAGCTGAAACTATCAGCTTCTCTAGGGTTTTCCTCACAAACGTCACGTGCCCAACTCTAATGGCTTGCTACTAATCTCCACCAAATCGACAGACAGAGAGAGAGAGAGACAGAGAGAGAGAATTCTCGCGGCTGCCATTTTTGTTGCATGACTCTATACGAGTACAACTAAACAGGCTTATATTAGCAAAAGTTACTATAATTATTGCAGTAATGATATTATACCGTCGTGAAGCGGGGAT
>Ga0123355_10018218_pt1 | contig 11126 bp, 7 predicted proteins | sample TergutEmb28metaG_3_FD_89872 | JGI IMG/M metagenome (GOLD analysis project Ga0123355, IMG submission 89872) | Embiratermes neotenicus P1 segment gut microbial communities from Petit-Saut dam, French Guiana - Emb289 P1 | ecosystem: Host-associated > Arthropoda: Insects > Digestive system > Gut ...
CAAGTCGTCAGCTCCTGAAGATGGGCACAAGGTGGCCCGAAACATGTTGAGCAACCTATAAAGGAGAAATAAACATAATACTAAAAGTGACATCTAGTTGGTCTCTTTATCCACATTAAATTTTGAGAAATTTTCAAGCTATATTGGAAATATGTATTAGAATTAGGGACCCAAATGTTTAGAAAACATTTATATACACCCGAAGACCAAAAACAAAAAATTCCGCTGCGAAAAGTTGTGATGTGCACAAAATCCAAATATATAGGAACCACTATAGTGTAGTCAGTATAACGTCTCGCTGCGGGCTCGACAGTTCGAGATGCTAACCCCGGTTTGTGCGAGAAATGTTCCTTTCTACATGCTCGTCCAGAATGGACCTGGGGCAAAATCAGCCTCCTATAAAATGGGCATCGAGAAAATTTACCTGCCTAAAAGGGCTGGAGCGCGGCGTTGACCACTCCCATCCAGCTGACGCGAGGTTTAAGAATGAGTAGAGCTAGATTTCTCTACTCCCACTCTGTGTCTTTATGGCATGATAGGGGAGACCTTTATCTTTATATAGGTGTGTATGTTAGGGAGGGGGTGGTGTACGTCAAAACACAACTGTCTTGTATCCTACTTTATTATGCTGACGACGACATGTTTCGGCCACTGTGAGCCATCTTCAGGTCGCAAAAATGTATATAGAGGGAAACTATACAGAGTATGATCATAGTATAGGTGCATATTCTAAACTTTCAACGAGATCTCGTTGTCGGTTGGATTATACATATTGAGCTAAAAGTACCTCTTCTGAGTAGAGTATAAGAATTTGATGGATGTACTGTATAATTAGGTAATACCTAGTTTTACAAATGGTGAATTAAGCTAGATTGTAATACGAGTATATAAGTTGTACGCCCTATATCAAGCGAAAACTAGGAGGGGTTTGTACGTGCTGAGTGGAGAGCTAAGGGTGTCCCAAGCGTTCCTGGCGCGTTGGTATATCGGTGGGGTCTACATGGATGTTTCTGACGTACACCACCCCCTCCCTAATTGCTTATAACACAACGGGGTGACACACCTAAAGATTAGGTGTATATGTTCTACGTGTGTGTGTGTGTGTGTGTGTTTAAAAGAGATAAAATATATTGGATAAACACTAACAAATCAAAATTATCTTCTACAATTCTGTTTGGAGTCTGTGTTATCCCACATAACAAGCTAAAAGTGTTAATGATTAAAATACACAGAACTATAATATTTTGCGTATCTTTGTCGTTGCACCCCGCATTTCGTAGCGTCATTTAACCCTTTGACCCCTAAAGACCCCTATAGTGGTCGTACCGCACCGCTAATCTCTAAACGTTGCATTTTATATATTTATTCAACAAATACAGGTACTGAATATTTTAAACATGGCATAGACTGTCCGTTTTTTTTCTTCAAAATGCAATTTGTTTCATAATTCTAAAGTATTTGGTTCCTGTTTTATTCACATTTTATATACAGTGTGTACTAAAATTTAAAGAAAATAATTCCGGCGCCAAAAGGTTAATTAGCACAGCATTTAATGCACATACATAACAATTTTTTATATTAAAACGTTTAAAATCGCTCCAACATGTTTCGATCCGAAGATCATCTTCAGGGAGCTAAACTGATTAATTTCCTTATATTAACTTCGTGCTGTGGCAGCACGCTGCCACAGCACCAAGTTAATATAAGGAAATTAATCAGTGAGTGTTTTTAAAAATGTGACTTTAGCAAGGAACAGTTTAGCTCCCTGAAGATGATCTTCGGATCGAAACATGTTGGAGCGATTTTAAACGTTTTAATATAAAAAATTGTTATGTATGTGCATTAGTTGGTGTGCTAATTAAAATATAATATTGCTTGTTTTGTTCTGAAACTTGGACTGTCGCGCTAAGGTAATAACATGGGCTGAGGTTATAGAGAACAGGATGCTGAGGAATTTATTGGAACATAAGCGACCAGCAGTAATTATCTCATAATGAGAAGAGCCATAACTTGCACTCCTCAGCACATGTATTATTGGCATGGTCAGATCAAGGAGGACATAATTTACGGAACATGTGACAGATATGGGGTGAGGAGAAACGAATCCAGGCTTTTGATGGGGAAAACTGAATGCAAGAGACCACCTGGAACACCCAGACGCAAATGGGCGGATAATATTGACATCGATCTTACAGAAAAGAGTCTGGAAATTGTGGACTGGATTTATCTGGCCGAGGATAGGATCAAGCGGCCGGCTGTTGTAAACTCGATAACGAACATTCCAGTTCAATAAAACGTAGGTAATTTCTTGACTATCTGATAATCTATCAGCTTCTGAAGAAGAATTCTGCACCATGGAGTTATGTATTTTTTGTGTCTTGTACGAGAAAAAGCTGGATTACTATAGAAAGTGTATGAGAATAAATGGAAGGGTAAACATGATTCATTGTAAAACGGTTTAGAAGTGCTGAAAGGACAAGATTGGAAATGCACATAAAAAGGCCAATGCAATAAACAAAAGTCAATTGAAACTCCTGCCACCTAACCCTATCTAGTATCGACATATGGAATCAAAATTCAAAATACACGTACTCGTAGGGCTTTTCACTTTCCGAAGTGCATCTTTAGCAGTATAACAGGCGCAGAAGTCCGTAAAATTTGTAATCAATAACGATACTCCTATCCCTACTTCGAATAAAAAAATATAAAGAGGTTTGGTATCCTAAAATATTTGGATTTTCTTTTTCCTCTATTACAAACACTTTTTTTTTCTTTCTTGCGCTCCCTTGATTTTACAATAAAAAGATTTTCTTTTCTTACTTCAGCTTGTACATAAAGGTAAATGTAAAATTGACCCAGTAATCTGCCACGAAGGCACAGAAGGCTAATACAGTTACAGCTGTACTCTTTGTTTAACCTCGGCACTAGGTCGGGTGGTTGATTAAAGTAAGGCTTCGACCGCTTTACCCGCAGGAGTGACTCAGTACCCACTGCGGAGGAGATGGGGTGGGTCTCATGGCCTTCAGGACAGGTGGGAAAAGTATCGATCTCTCCGGGATTCGATCTCACGTATCGTCCAGCCTGTAACGAGTTGCTGTGCCGACTGCATTTCAGCCTTTACATACTTAATGATTGTGGCCTTCAGAGACGTCACGTTGTGTCGCTGTGTGAGGGGCTCCTGAAGATCGGACAAGGTCTTCCTGATGGTTAGATGGGCCCCCCCTTCTAAACTCATGAAACAGCAAGCACGCACCAACACCCACACCCACACCCACACCTACCCACCCACCCCACACACACACACACACACACACACACACAAAACACGTCACAGCCTCAGTTGTTAATCTCCGATTGTTAAAAGACTCTCTTGAAATCTCTGTACTCCTACAGTTTCCATCTCGGCTCTTACTTTACAGGGGTAGGCCAGGATCCACAACCATACGTGACACGTGTAGAATTATATTTATTTGTGTTAGAGTATCTAGGTCTGCAACGTAAGGAAACCGGATGCATCTCTTATATCAGTGGTGGATAATATGTATTTTTCCAAGTTATTTTTTTAATTGGCAATAAATATCAGTTTGAATTCTTACTTTGCTTCTCGCTTGCAAGTGTGCTGGATATTATGAATAGCTGCAAGAACAAATTGATTTGTTGACCTCATACTGTAAAAGGACCTAACAGCTTAACTTTGTGGTTGCCTTTCAGTATCAAAATCTTGACTATATTCGATGTGAGTTCTTCGGTTCTTAATCGTGAAACAAATTACGACCGTCACAATCGGATGGTACTTGACGTATTACAAATTACACATTGCGCTTTATGGTGCCGCAGAATATTTGTTTGTTTTGCTCACTTATTTTCACCCATGGCGAAAGACAGTATTTTCAAGATTGTAGTATGAAGCGACATCTTGCTCCTTCCACTCGTTTGCAGGCCTGTAACTCGCAAGTTAAGGACGGATAAAACACGTCGCTATCAAATTTTTCTTTTTCTTGCCGCCTGGCGAAGGACTCGCTCTTGCGAAGGATCTGTGTTCTGTCTTTCTTTGATGACACGAAATGACCGCTTTTTATGGTGTAATTTCAAAGCAACACCAAAAGTATCACGATAGGAAAAATTAAGAAATATAAAGGCAGCAAGAAGCTGGAAAAATATCGTGGAACGAGAAATAAGGGGTAATTCGCGCATGGCAGAACAATTATGCAAAAAGACGAAGAGAAGGGCGAAAAGGGACGCAACAATAGAGAAGCAGCAGCAGAAGAAAACGACCGATCGTAAAAAGTAACAATAAAAATTCTAGGTTTACTACTTTGAGCGCCCGAAGGCGAAAAGAGAAAAAGATATGACATTTGTTGAATGCATAAGTGATTCATGTCAGATGTTTTAATTCTTGTCATTAAAATTCTGGTACAGACGAGAGACTCGGGAGTGTCATAATAAGTTGGTATATATGTACAGGCATGAAGGAAGGTAAATTTTATTTACCAGATTACTGAATTAATCGCCGGCAATTAATTAATATTTTGGCACAGGATATACGGCCCCATGAATTATAAATACTTACCGGATCCAAGAAAGATATAAATTACAAGTATCGATCAGGTGTCCAACTGTATCGAGGTACTAAGTTAGAGTACCGAGTAGCTCAGTTAGTGTAGTGAATATTCTATCTGCTGTAAGATTGGAGAATCTTGGTTCGGTTCTCTGCATGGGCGGCGGTTTTCTCTTCGGCGTCCTGTTTATATCGTCTCTGGGATCCACCCAATCATCTGTCCAATGGCTGATAGAGTTCATTTCCTAGAAGCAATGCGTTTGATGCGTGCATGCCCACTTGACTGCTCAATCATCATTATGTGCCGTAGGTTAAAGAATGGTTGAGATATACGTGTACCTTTACAGAGATAACGTAATTCTTGTCATGGTAACGAGTGACTCAACTTTGAAGTGTGCCATCCCCGTTGTGTATATATATATATAAACTAATAAGTGGGTTTGTGGTCAAACACATTACTATATATTTATCTTAGTAATTAACCAATTTGATGCAGAAAATTTTTGTTTTACAATAAGTTTATTTCATGCCTGTACATGTTTCGAGCACATGTGCTCATCATCAGGTAGTCAAAATTGCATTACACAGCCTCTGGTATCATCACACCTATAGGTGGCCGTCTCGTGCACGGAACAAACATTTTGTGCATCAAGTTGTTTAATTACTGAGATAAATATACTGAGATGTACGGTCAGCAAAACGTCAAAATAACTGTATATGTCTAATTAGATGTTATATTCTTAGATCAAAAAACTGCATGTTTCGGCCGATAGTGGCCATCATCAGTTTTTTCATTTCATTTCATGTTTTGTTTCTGATAATACAGGGCTACACTTTTAAGTACTAGTGCGTGGTTCACCCACACACCCAATGTAGAGATACTATGCTCCAACAAGGGTTTTCATGTTGAGATCTCCTCATCAACACGCCGTCACGCCAGTTGTATAGAATAATCTGAATTGATTCGAATGAAAAAAGAAAACACGATGATGTCCACTATCGGCCGAAACCTGTAGTTTTTTTTATCTAAGAATATAATATCTAATTAGACATATATAGTTGTGTTTTTGACCACACACCCACTTATTAGTTTAACGATTGACTCATTATGGGCACTTTTAAGTTACTTTAATCAGAAATTTGCCTTTCAGTGTTTAAGAAAATCAGTCAAAAATTTTAGGCGTTGGAGAGGCAAACTCACAATTCATAAAAGTGATTCTTTGAAACCGATGCCAGGTTGAATCAAAAGACGAGGTACACTGCACCCTATTGCTGGTGATGTTGGAGCTCGTCACCATGCGGTAAAAGGGTCAAGCTTTCTGAGTTGTTACGTCTCGTCGACAGCTAAATACTTACCCACGTTTTGAAGGAGCATAGTGATTCCTTCTTCAGGGTAAAAAATACAAGAACAGGAATTTTAGTATAATCAGTCGCAATGACCATAGTGACAAGCGTTTCGATATTACTTGTGTAGCCTATATTCTCACACTGTCTGTCAAAGAAGGAAGTATTACATCCTGATATCAACGCGTGGTGTTAGCCTGCTAAAAGGTCACTTATAGGGACTGCTTCATTACGAATTCATTAGGAAGCAGCTGTGGAGAGGTGACGGTAATTTTATTTTTCCCACAAAATATTGGAGAGAAAATTTTCGGAAACGTAGAAGGGTATGAATTACGAAAATTTATACAGAAATACAGGCAGAAATCTCTTGAAATTGAAGGAATGTTATTTTTTTTTGTAAAGTCCCCTCTACTGCTCGTACATCAACTTGACAAACGCTAATACTATTTCTTTCTACAGTCACTATTCTTGTTATCGACACAGGCACAAGGCATGGTTTAGTCCTCCACCAATAGTTTATTTAGCTGTACTCCTCACCAAATATTGTGCGGGCGATAAAATCGAGAAGAATGAGATGGACTGGGCATGTTGCGCGTATGGGTGAGGAGAGGAGGTGTATAGGGTCTTGGTGGGGAAACCGGAGGGAAGGAGACAACTGGGGAGACCTAGGCGTAGATGGGCGGATAATATTAGGATGGATCTCCAAGAGGTGGGATGTGGGTATATGGACTGGATTGGGCTGGCTGAGGATAGAGACAGGTGGCGGACGCGTGTGAGTGCGGTAATGAAACTTCGGGTTCCGTGAAATGCGGGGAATTTCTTGACTAGCTGCAAACCAGTTAGCTTCTCAAGAAGGACCCTGCACCATGGAGTAAGTAAGTAAGTAAGTAAGTAAGTAAGTACTATTCTCTGAAGATAGACGAAACATTAAGCTGCAACTTCCTCCTTTCACATGATCTATTTTTCACCATTCACTAAATCACAGAATAATTATTTATGTCCTCAGATGACAACATTTTCCAGGAAAGGAACGTCGACTTTATAAACTTTGTTTAAATATTGTTGGTCCAGCAATGTGTGATGAAATTGGTCGCAAACCTCATTTTATGACAGGTAGAACGATTTATAATTCAGAACGTCCTATCGTAACTATAAAAAAATACGGTCACAAGATGGGAAGAGAATTGATACCAGCAATTTTTATGCCGAAACCTTGAATTGCAAAAGAAATGAGAAAAAGGCGTGGGGAAGTACTAGGTAACGACATGACTTTGATTTTGTGCAAAATATTTTATATAATTTCTTATAACGAAACCAACTAGATTCAATAATTTCTCAAATTTATTTTTGGAATAAAACTCTACATGTTTCGGACAGCTCCTCTGTCCATCATCAGGAATTTTCACTGTACACACAGCACTAGTATATGTCATACAGTTTTTCTGACAGCTTGCGAGCAGGATCAGGACGGAGCTCGGTCCTGATAATTCATTCTACATTTTAACTTGATTTTCATTTCGTTGTACAATTGGAAGCTCAATTATTTTAACTTTTATTGTAAACGATATAGGATCCCATAGAGTGCAAACTTATATTGTACCTTGTGTATGTTCTGCATTGGCCTGATGATGGCTGTTTTACAACCGAAACATGTAGCCCTGATGTAATTGATATTTCACCACTGTGTTGATGTACATATGTTGTGTTTTAGACGGTAATATACATATATTAATGGTTTTTGTTGAAGAAAATATTTGGGCAAGTTATTTGCATTTAGAAAGGGTCATGAAAATCTTGGTTCAAATGTTTTGGAAAGAGAGTAAACAATCAAAATTTCATGAATAAAAAAAAATAGAACAAATTAAATTCGAGGAATGTCTGCTCCAATTTGGTCGAATCTTTCACTTTGATAAACTAATAGAGATATTTAAAAATAGAAACCCATAATTTTGCCTGCGATTTTGTATGGGTGTAAAAATTGTTCTCTAATATTGAAGGTAGACCAGCTGTTGCAGGCACTCGAGAGTAGTGTACTGGGGAAGCTATTTGTGCCTAAGAGAGTGTATTTAAAGTGAAATGCCGACTTGATGCAACAAGGTAATTTTATTGATGTATTCTTAGCTCGACACATTTCGGGTATATACGCCCATCACCAGGAGCATTAGATGTTGAGTTGCAGCATACGGTTTTCTGCACCGAGTTTTTGGATGGGTGGTGGTCTTGAGAGCCGCTGCGTGGGTCGTGTGTACGGTGCGGATGGTGCCGTGTGTTCGAAATCGTCGGCGTTTCATTTTTATTCCAAGAAAAATTTCGGAGAGATACATACAGAAGTTATATGGATACAATCGTTCTTAAACCTGCAGAGCCTAATCCTTATAAGCCAAAAGTTTATTATCAAGTTTCCATTTTTACTGAGGATTTCATAATCTACTGTACGACTGCAAATGATGGGCTGGTCTTGGATGTCTCTTTTATAATAAGGTTCAAGGTCACCAATTTTTTGACAAAGAGGAGATCTCACATCCTAGGCTAACACTGGAGTCTCATCCTGAGCCTATATACATGCAATGGTGAAGAAAATGTGCGCGCTGTTAGGGCGGAAGGGGCCGTACCTACAATATAGCACATACAGCGGTATTGTTCCGAGGTGTGCAGGCTAGACTGAAGAACCATTAAAATTTCATGAAGTAGATTAAAATATTGCAGAAAGTCTGTTGATTTTTATCAGGAAGTTTTAGTACCTTTTTTGGCTTACATAATTTTGTTGCATCTTTATTTATAATTACGTTATCCAATACGTAGTAAAATTAAAAACTAAAGAAGTTGTATTATTGTCAATTTTAACACTTACAATCCACACCCTTCTTTCTACCCGGCTTCCAGTCTTCATGAGAAGCATGACAGCATTAACCTTTTGGCGCCGGAATTATTTTTTTAAATTTTAGCACATCCTGTGTATAAAATGTGAATAAAACAGGAACCAAATATGTTAGAATTATGAAACAAACTGCATTTTGAAGAAAAAAACCGAGAGTATATACCGTGTTTAAAATGTTCAGTACCTGTATTTGTTGAATAAATATATATAATGCAACGTTTAGAGGTTAGCATTTCGGTACTACCACTAGAGGGGTCTTTAGGCATCAAATGGTTAAGTAACTTGCTATTTTTACTGAAGACTTCTGATGACATGGACGGACATTCATGTCCGACTGCTACAGGATGTGCGAATTTTAGTCGTAAATTGTCACAGAGTTGAGGTATTGTTACCTAATGGACATGAAACATTTGTGGTAGTGGGGAGAGAATGAGTCCTTTGTTACCGCTTCCTCATACAGGACTATTATAATAGCTCTGACAGATGACCATGCAGGGTTGATAGAATGGTAATTAACAGGGGAAAGCGGAAGTACAAGGAGAGAAACCTGTCCCACAGTCACTGTGTCCACCCCAGTTCCTACATGTAACAAGCTAGGCTGGACCACTGCTTGTGGATTAAAGAAGCCCAGCGTCTGCCTGCGTGACCTCATGAAGGAAAGGTACGAAAGAACTGGAGGTAATGTCGTTCGTGGTCGAAGCAAGTCTCCTAGAACTGCTGAGAAAATTAAATCAAGAAATTTGCTATTGGCTGAGAATGCAGCTGCAATGATAGAGGAGAGTTACATATCGAAATTTAGTCCGGAACGCTCTTACGGCGAGGCCGATTAGGACATGCAAAGTAGTTTTAAGAATTTTGTAAGAATAATAAATATTACGTCCTTTCATTACTTTGTAATTACTTCTTGTTTCTTTCATCTAGTCTTCGTCAACTTTATTTAACTATGCTAACAACCCTAGAGGGATGGTGCAGTTTGTTGAGGAACGGCGTTTTAAGCTGGAAGGTTGCGGTTTCGACTCGCTGTGGGATAATTAGGATTTTTCATTGACTTAATTCTTCCGGCCGAACTATGGAGGGTAGACGGCTTTGCATGTAACAGAAATGAGTACCAAGAGCATCTCCTGGGGGGTAAAGGCGGTCGGTATCTAAGGATGACAACCTTACCACCTTCATGTGCTGATCGTCTAGAAATTCTGGGATCCTCAACCTTCTGGAGCTCTAAGGGCCTGTCCAGGTCTGTAATGGAGTAACTTAAGAAGCTTAAATTAATAGTAGAACCACCTAGAATCTGCCATACTAATTTCGAATAATTATTTTCACTTTAAGAAATATCTTTAGCTGATATCTCAGAGTAAGTGATAGTATCCATTTTAGCTGTTTTGTGCAGAGAATCACAGACACGCCAGACACAATAACGCACAAGTAAGGCTTGCCGCAGGACATATTATAAAATTACGACACCGGATGCACTAAAAATGACATCGCGGTAAGAACATTACTTAGCGTCGCATTGTATATCATCAGGTGGTTCACTGCCCTCAGGTCTTTCGTCTGTTGGCACAAATCTTACCAAAATCTACAGCAATAAATTTTAAGCTTCCTGTTTTTCTTCACAAGGCTTAGGGAACCTCTAGCAAGTAGAGTTAAAGTTGTCTTTGTACAAACTTTCTTCTATCATACCAACACATGCACCACATCAAATACACACCAATAGTCAAGACACCACTCCAGCATGTTTCGGTTAAAATATACCATCACCAGGAAGTACAGTGTGCCAATGTTAAAGCCAACTGTAAGTGGTGTATATTAAGTTCCATGACCCCTAATAGTGTATATATATTTTATATACATATATATATATATATGTGTGTGTGTGTGTGTCTTTTGAGCTCATAAAATTAAGCAGAAATTATAGTTGAGGATATTTCTTACCCAGAAGATAAAATTTGTAGATAATAAAATTATAATCGTAGTAGCTGGCAATTAGATTTTTCTGCTTATGGCCTTTCATATTAAAACATCTGATGGGGTTGTGAATCCAAACGGATCTCGTCTCTGGTCTGGAGTTGCGTAGGATCCAAGAGTCGAATGTGTACATTTGTGCATCGTATTGACTAATAGTTACGTGTGGAAGTATAGCTCCAAGCATTCTTAGCTTCGGTACTGGATTTAAGTGAGTGGTCAGCCTCAAGATCCGACAGATGTAACCTCGGGTACAGACTGGCCATTGCATTTTGAAAGGACCAAACGTGAGCTCCAAAACCGGTCTGAACCCACACACGCCCCCCCCCCCCCCCCCGCAACCCGCACCACCCCACCCCCCCGCCACCTCGCCCCACCCGAACC
>Ga0123355_10018219_pt1 | contig 11126 bp, 5 predicted proteins | sample TergutEmb28metaG_3_FD_89872 | JGI IMG/M metagenome (GOLD analysis project Ga0123355, IMG submission 89872) | Embiratermes neotenicus P1 segment gut microbial communities from Petit-Saut dam, French Guiana - Emb289 P1 | ecosystem: Host-associated > Arthropoda: Insects > Digestive system > Gut ...
CATACGGATACCACACCACCACAGCCAAACCACAACGTAACACCAACACACATCGAACCAGAGCAATACAACCCATGAAATAACTCAACAAATAAGTCGCAAGCTCCTGTGGATGGATGTATTTACATCCGAAACATGTGAGCATTATATAAAGAAATAATAAAGCAAGTGACATCAAGTTGGTCTCTCTTTACTCAAACTATATGTTGTTGTCACTTTCTAATCCGGTTACGAATTGCCGTTGTTACGGGAACAAAATATTAGAAACCAATTGAGCACGTGTGTACCTTATCAGTTGTTGATCGATATAGCTACCTCAAGTGGCAAGGCGTTCATATTACTAAATTTTGTGGATAAATGTAGGAGAAAATTTCACAGACTTACATCAAGGGGAAAATTATTAAACATGTGATTGATGAAATTATCCAGGAAAGATTTCCTGGAAAACGATAAACTTAAAGTGAAAGGTTCCGTTCTGTTATATTCTAAATTGTAAATTATTAAGGCTGTTATGACGCAATTTATAATTATTATCGGATTTGAAGTTCTCACAGCAGCGAGTTTGAAAATTACTCTCACGATGCGAATCCTTGTCTTCTTGTGCACAAGTAAGTAAGGTATATTATGATGATGGAGGCAGCACGTTCGACTGAAAAATCTCCACATGCATACCAGACTATATGGCGTTACAACCCAGAATAGTGTCATCTTCACACTTACTGCTGTGAGAACTTACAATATAATTTATTATTTCTTTTACATGTTTCGAAAAATATGTATTGCATTTATCGTACACATGTTTTATGTTTCACTTCCCTTATTTTGTGCAATTATTATTTTATGCATGGTAAATCCTCAAAGTCTTTCGTAGTAAGAGAATTACTGCATAACAATGTTGGAGAGCGAGCTGCAAAGGGCTCAACTAATCGAGCATTTTCATGTGACCCTATACCGTTGACGAAACACAAATAAATGTAAGCATTTAATTCCTGCCATGCAGAATAATCCTATGTAATCTCCGAATTGTGTTGGGTCTAGTGCGTTTGTGAGAAATGGATTGTTTTTGCGGCATTTTACGCTAGAAACTCAAGCTTTGTTCCTGAGCAGATAAACTGTGATACACATCAAACATATACAAAAACTTTCTGTGGGATTTTTTTTTTTCTAGGTTTCCATTCTGCAGGTTACCGTTGATTCGTCTGAAGGAATAATGAAATATTCTGAGCTGTACCTACTGCTGATGAGGTTGGTATTCAGGCCCATGGATCACATTCGTTCATGATTCATTCATAAATCATTTACATGTATTATAATCAAACCCATAATAATTGTGATTTGTATTCCAGAAGTACCCAATCTGAATCTCGGCCAGAGAAGTGGCTTCTCTAATCGATTATTTCCTTTCTCTTTCCACGCACACATTACATTAATTTGAGTAACCCGTTCTATTATCCACGAATATTCATTCTTTGTAGCTCATCACAACAGTCACATTATCCATTCGATGTCACATAACTCAGCAGTCGATATAAACAATTCTAATGTCGCCAAGCTGACAGTCTCCTATCTTTCCGTAATATCCCCCTTTCTTGGATCTTAAATGCCATTACCGTGTTTAAAAGAACCATCCTTTGGATAGACTTTCAAACAGAAAAATCAGCTTGTATCCATACTCAATGTTGATTTAACATTCATTTTAATATTATAATCTACCTTCGTCTTTATATTAAGTAAGGTCTTCTTTTTGGGATCTCACAACCGACAACTGTAATTTCATAAGCGTTTGTAGTCAGTCTGAAACGTTGTATTTTTCGCCATCATTTCGCCTTCCTTGTTTTTCTTACCCCAGTAATATCTGGTCCGGTGAACATTCTAAAGTTCAATATTATGCACTTTCCTTTATATTCATTTTTGTTTGTCCGTTTCAGTTTTATATAATCAGATTAGTATTTGTATTGACACAATTTTATAAACGTAACGGACTGACTAAATAACCCACCGTATACCTGGACCTACTTTTGGAATTATAGTTCCAAACTTCCTTAGCCGTCGGAAGTATCAGGCGATGGCTGTCGGCTTTTTGCTCCGGCTTGTTTATCGTCGTGATAGACGTTCCCAGTAAAAAAATAGGAAGTTATCTAGTCTCCACAGCTGGTATAATATAGTGAAAAATTAAATAATTTCCTCTTTGGGCGGGACTCAAATACCAGCAACGATCATCACTAAACGGGCTGAGCCGGCCGGATTTAATACTATTTTGTAACGTGTGCATAATTTGTACATTGGGACCTGAACACAGCTGAACAGTGGTTGTGTTCTGGATGTCGGGCCTAAAGTAGAGGATCTGAGAAAATACTAGAAAAAGAACTTGTCAGATCAACTAGTGGTACTACCGGGACAGTAAATAATCAACTCGCGAAAAAACCTCAGACAATTTATCCATTAACTTACCCTCTAGGTATCAGAGACTTAACGTAAAAGAAGTGAATCATGCAGACGGACAAAATTGTTGGGCACAACAGGGCGAAACGCAAAATAAATTCGGAAATTTTTTTGATAGCGTACGTGGGAAAGAGCCGTTAATAATTACATAATGTTTGTAATTTCAAGGCAGGACTGGGCCCTGCCAACATCAAGATTAAGATTAGCAATGACGAATATACATATACACACACACACACACAAAATTGGCAGCAAATTGACAGATTTAAGTGTTACGTGTTTGTAGCTCACTTAAAAACGCGTTTAGTATCTCGAACTAGGACCTACATAACTTCGGTGATTAAATTTTATTATTTTTTTTTGTAAGAAATAAATATTTATCAGTATACAACCTTCTGTGCGCCCCAATATAGTGAGTAGGCTACGAGTTGGATGAATGAGAAACGTGAGTTCGTTCGTTGATCTTTTGTGTATTTTATATACTGTGCAGATGGGATTTAAAGATATCGGATATCGTTTTCTTCTTCATGTACGGAGTGCCTAGAAATTTTATCTTCTCCCTAACCCCACACAAAGGTCCTAGGGTTCATCCAGCCTCCTGTAAAACATGCACCGTGCATCTTCCCCAAGGATAAGGCGGCAAGGGGTGGCTTTAACCTCCCACCCCCATCACGTACCGAGGCCCACACTGACTACAGAGGTGTTTCTACTCCCCTCTATGCTTTCCAGGTAAGGTCTAAGGACAGACTTTACCTACAGACTGCCTGAGATACTTATAAACCAGAAATCATACAATAAACATCTTTATTCCCCTATATAGCATTCACAAAGTGATCTTTCTAATAGAAAAATTTTATGGTTTCTGTCAGGTAAACACTGAAACTTTATAAAGTATAATGCAGTAATATAAGTCCATAAAGAGTTCACCTCCTGTTTCATTGTACGAGGTGGTATCCAAAATTTTCCGGACTGACGCTTTAAAAATCATAAAATTCACAATAAGGCCTATTAGCCGCCGTCACCCCCGAAGTAGTTCCCTCCAGCATGCAGACACCGGTCGCACTGACTCCTCCATTTTTCGAACGCTTCCTAGAAATCATTTTCTATCAGAGTGTCAAGCACTGTCTGCGATTCGGCCTGTATCTCCTCAACTTTATCAAACCGGCGTCCTTTCAGCTTCAGTTTCATTTTTGAAAATAGGAAGAAGTCGCAGGGTGTCAAATCAGGGGAGTATGGTAGGTGGGGTATGACAGCCATTTTGTTTCCCGCCAGAAACTGTAGGTGAAGACGGAAGTGTGAGACGGGGCGTTGTCGTGTTGAAGCAGCCAAGTCTGTTCTCGCCAAAGTTTGGGACGACGTGTTCGCACGTTTCCAAGCAGTCGCCTTAAAACTTCGCGGTAGAACCAGAAATTCACATTTTGGTCTTTTGGGACAAATTCTTAGTGCACAATCCTCTTGACGTCAAAGAAAGTAATGATCATGCTGTTGACATTGCTTTTCACCTCTGGCCTTTTTTGGTCTTTATAACGTGGGGCTTTTCCACTGGAAGGATTGTTGCTTTGTCTCAGGGTCGTAACCGTATACCCAGCTCTCATCACCAGTGATGACCCTGGACAAGAAGTTTTCATCATCGGAGGCGAGCTGACGAAGTTCAGTGCAGAAGTTGACGCGCTGCTGCTTCTGGTCAGCTGTCAGGATCCTGGGAACAAATTTGGCTGCGACACCGTGCATTTCCTATTCTTCCGCCAGAACCCATTGGCATGTCCTATAACCAACTCCCACCTCCTCAGCAATGTCGTGAATGGTCCAACGTTGATCCTGACAGAAGAGCTCTTCAATTCATGTAAACAGTTTCAGGTGTTGTGCAGCTTCTGGGTCTCCCTGTGTGTTCGTCATCGTCAACTGATGTGCTATCGGTCTTGAACCGGGGATGTCATTGAAACACCTGTGTACGACTCAGGCTTTAGTCCCCGAAGGCTTGTTGAATCACTGTGAGGGTCTCCGTAGCACTTTTCCCAAGATTGGCACAAAATTTGATGCACACTCGCTGTTCCTTTCTCTGATCCATCTTGAAAATCGCTACAGGTCACGTACACGACTCCAAACAAAAGCGTGTGAAAACTGCCCAAGTCCACCCAGCTATGTGCAACTTGGCACACTGACTCACTATACATGGTAGTCCTACCATCTACGGTGCTTCGCTTTACCACAACTGCTGTATAGATGGCGACAACAGTCTGGAAAGTTTTGGATACCACCTCGTAGTTGTGAGTATAATCTTTGCTGAATTTCAAATATCTACGTTTAAACAACCATCTATTCTCTTCCTTCTACTTAGATTCTCTGACTGAAAAAGAAGACACCATGCTTCTCTGAAACCTTGGTAAGTACTTACCAGTCGACAAGAAACAACATTCCGGAAGACCTGAATACTGATCAACGCCACTCCAAAAACCTCACGTCTCTCACGTATGCAGTAACTCTGTGTCTAATATTTGTAACGGATTATCAGTCCATCTCAACGTGTACCTTATGCGTCTTCACATTTAAATAAATCTCATTGTGTAACAGATGGCGTCAAGGTCAGGCGATCTCTACATGCACATACGTTCATCCGTAAGACAGTCTCGTTTTCTGAAAGTCGGCACGAATAAGCAGACACAGCCTCGACATGAACATGCTTTCATGTAAGACGGCGTGTTCCATTCAGTTGCAAACTGACTTTTCCACACCTTCCTAATATTCCTTAATCTGAATAATTGAAATGGAGTTCGGGTGAGAAAGAATTTCTTCCTTGTAAGGATGAATCTGAAATCCTACATAAACTCAATTTTTCTTGAATAAATGTGCCAAAAAGTGTCTGAACAAAATCAAAAATAACATCAATCACAATAGCCAAGCAAGCATAATGCCAAAATGCCGCACTAGTATCGAATCGGTATTAAGTTGGGTGATGGACTGTTTTCCTATATAATCCATTTCTCTATCACCGGTCCCTACCATCACTCATTTGAACAGTCAGGACCGGTCGCCCTGCACTCCATCATCCTAGCTTTAAAATTAATCATCTCATCCCAGTGCGATGACATCTAAATCCCGCAACCAGATGTAAGTTCTAGTACCTACATGAATTGGTACGTGTAACCACGGTGGATAAATTCTACACACGACTGATCCTCGTTGAAACGTTTCACTGATTTACCTTATTAACTGCCATTACGTTCTTCATTACTTACCATTTAATCTCAAAAATTCACTCCAAAATAAAGCGGATACATTTTCGGATAACAGAAATAGGGTTTTCAGATTGTTTTCCCTAATGGACTCTTTTAATATACACACGTTATTTACGCGTATTTATTTGTGATTCTTTTAAATAAAGCTTCGGATCAGACTGGTAGCATCAAAAATATTTTTATTAATGAATAATTAGTTGGAAAGAATGTGGAGGGAAACCGTTATGGCGTAGTGTAAGTAGTCTGCATAGAGGGACGGAAGAAGATAAATATAGGCCTTAGAATAGGCGGTGTATAGGCCAAGATCTGAGACTTGTATCTCCCGAAAACGAAGCAATGCTACTAACTCTACTGCAATGTTTCGTCTTGTAATATCAATCCATAAAGAACTTAACATCAGCTGAGTAAATAATACTATCAGAGAATGCTATTATAATCCAATTTTAATTTTCGTAGTAGTTTCAAAATGTTCCCGAATTTCGCTCATATAATTTATAGGAATTCGTTGGTATAATTTACAAGAATTGTTGCTGTGAATAAATAAACGCACATGGACATCCTTCGTCGTCTTGGGGATGCGGTCAGAACGAAATGCTCCCCAAAATGTAGAATTAACTGTTGGTTTCTTCTTCATGACAACGTTCTATGACAGATCGATATTTCTCAGAAAACCAACAATGTGACAACATTGGAACATCCCGAATATTCTCCAAAAGATCCGGCTCCTGTTGATTTTTACATATTTCTTCGACTGAAATCAGCATTGAAGGGACGGCGCTTGTGTGATGCTACTAACATCTTAAGAACGAGACGGAATAACTGAGAAAGTTTTAAAAAATGGGTCCCAGGAATATTTCCAACATCTTGAAAACCCCTAACAGAAGTGTATATTTGCACAAGCGTACTATTTTGAAGAAAATGTAGCCTAAATAATGTCATTGCTTCGTATTTCTCAGAAATAAAATTAAGCCAGCAACATTTTGAAGCTACCACGTAGTCACGTCTTACTACACTCTAAAGTGCTACCTTGTTTTAAGGCGTTCCATCAACAAATTTATGAACATTTTATACATTCTCCTCCGTGTGTATAATTTTGTTCCACAGTTTCTACGAGTTTCCAATGACCTGTAGTTCCTTACTGCGTCGACTGAGAAAGAGAAGCGAATATTTTGGAGAGACATCCGGTTTTGATACTAAAATACATAAATGATTAATGAAACATGTCAGTCACAGTTACATTTGGAAAATATTTGGTGTTTAGTGGGCAAAGTGTTTGGTTTCTAATTATAAGCCATCATCAGGCACTGACAAAATTACGCAAAAGACACTTAAGCTTAAACTTAAACTGTTATTAAACTGACTGAGATCTCACAAAGTTTAGAAACATTTTATTGACCAAAAGCCATAATTGTATAAGCTAACCCTTTAAACGCCGAGTTAAATCCCTTCTGCCATTTACTGGCATTATTAGGAGCCAACCATATTCTCCACGTTAGCAGGTTAAGGGTTAAATGTCAGTATACATTAAAACATATTAAAAATATTGATGCACTGCTCCTACTTTATATTTGGTATAATTTATTCTTTTGTGTGCGTTAGTACTCAGTAATACGGTAGTCTCTTAGGGTTGTTAATATCTGTAATTAAAAATCCATCAGTCACATTTTTAATTTGACTCTTTGAACCTAGAATTTAAGACCGCTAGGCTGTCTTGAAACGGGGGTGACCAACTATCACCGCCTACCTCGCACAACAACCAAGAGGAACGAAGGCATTAATTTCCGTAAATTAAATGTTTATTTTTATGTAAAGACTTGACTAATATACAGGGTAAGTAAGGAAGGGAATAGTGCATTAAAATTGTTAATTTAAAGTTAAAAGTAAATCAGTCTCTTTACAGGTCTGCAGTGGCCCAGAGGGTTTCAGGAAGTTAAGGTTCCCAGATTACATGACAACGGCACAGGATAGTGGTAAGGTTGTCAGCCTCACGCACCGGTCGCCTTTACCCCCAGGAAATGCTCCTGGTACTCATTTCTGTTAGAGGTTGAGTCGACCCGAGAGCAATAGTGCGATCGGAAGGATTTTATGTTAATGAAAAATTCCAGTGACACCAACTGGGATGGAACCAGAGATCTTCCGATTTGTATTACAGCACCTTAACCACTGTGCCACCGGGGTCCCAAAATTATTAATTGTAGTGTATTTAAAGTTGTCTTTTTTGTATTGTAAACAGCACCCTAGTGAACCAACATTCCCAGGTCCCGTGTTTTTAAAGACGTCGTTTCCTTATCCACGGAACGCACTCGTTGCTGTCATCGTTTCTACGTCCGTTCTGGACCATCTGCAGTGTTCTGCCGCTGATTAATCGCCAAGTTAGCTCTTGTCATAAAAATTCCCAGTAAATAATTCCGCGTGGTTTAGGCATACCTTCGGTTACGGTTTACACTGCAGTGGGTTACTAAAGAGAGGAAAGAGGTTGGGGACAGCAGCTGGAGGTAGTACGAAGTGGCGTATCGTACGGTGAGAGGTCCAGTAGCGACGGGCCTTCGTCGCAGACCAGACCTTTTTCCAAAATTTTCACGTTACGCCTACGTGAGTTAGAAGAAGCAGGAGGTTGCACCCCATTCGAATATTTTGTAGACATTTCAGTGACATCGTGAGGGACGGAATTATTTGTGCTATTCTTCTGAATGCTTGGGACCGGTTGGATTATGTGAAGGATCCTTTAAAGCAGATCGTGAACACAGTATAGCTTTAAAAATCAGTAGATAAAGTACTAAACTCCACACAATCAACCGGAAGTGTGTTCAAGCTACGATGCTGCCTGAAACATTAGTGACTTCGAAGCCTTGTCTACAGTGACCATCCTTTGTCACAGGCTTTTGCCGCTGTCGCTGATTCTGGTAAGTCTTACTGAAGAAAGTACTGCATGGACGGATCTAGGCTATGTAACGATGTTGTATTAACTGATGTGGCTACTTAGGGTCTGATATTTACGTTCAGTGATTTCACAGTAACAAACATTAAAAATTCGAAAGCACGATCGAGATTGCTTTGATATGGATGACCGTGCACTCGCAGTTCTGTTGCCTAAAGCGGAACAGTTCTGTTGTCTACAGTGGAACAGCCCTCTCCAAAGCTCTGGGCCCCATCAAACCTTCCATACAATGAGTATCATGGGCTCTTTGCTCAACATCAAAGCGGCTGGGGCGTGAGGCTGAATAGACAAAGCAATTTAATGCCTAGTTAAAGAAAGCTTATACCTGTTCCTCCACTTTCCAAAAGTCTGTATGACGTGATTCTTACTGAACACAAACATATTTTACTTTTAAACGGGCTTTATTTTCCTGAAGAGAAAATCACCAGATGCCTCAGTCAGTCTGCCGGCAAAAAACAAAAAACAAAAAAACAAAAAAACAAAAAAAAAACAAATTCTGTTCCTGGTGAAAATGGTGAACATACACTTAGATTCCATTCGTTATAAGAATTCTTATTTTGGTACCCCAAATCTTATTCTTTGCCAATTCCGGTTTGCTGCGCAGTCAAAGGCGTGGGTCTGCGACGCTCGCTTTCTACGATTGGGGGTTCGAATCCCGCCGGAGGTATGCATGTCTGTTTCTAGTGAGTGTTTCAATTTGTCTTTTGTCTTTACGATTGGCCTATCACTCGTTCAGAGGAATCCCACTGAGTATGGTGTGTCTAAATATGATTCTGAACCTCTACATGGAGGAGACTTAAACATGGTAGGACTTTGTAGTCATGGGGGAAGAGAAACTTATTCATTACAGAGCATAAATTTCGTCAAATATGATATCAATACATAAACCCCTTTGTTGTCACAACACAATATTATTCAGTGACGAAGTCACCCAGCTCCTCGTAATATAATACTTTCCATCCTTCTGTTGTTTTACAGTTTTTTAATAATGTAATATCCTCGTTTTCATATACCAGTATACGGCAGAACAATGAAGTAAATGGTTGCTAGAGTACATTTGTTTAATGATTTTCTGAATATAATTTTGGCTAATGTTGGCCGAATATACATCAACATCTTTAGGTACTGTCGCTCAGACGCGAAAAGCCTCTGTTACCTTTGTCACGTCCGTCTGTCCTTCTGATGGCATGTATGAGAGCGACTCCCAGTGGAGGGAATTTCAGCAAGTTTTGTTTTGGGGACTTTTATGAAAACCTGTGGAGAAAATCCAGTTCAGTTCAGATGCGACAAAAAATCCGGCACTTTACATAGCCACCTACTTCCCCTTTATTTTTCCCCCCTTTTTTCCGACGACATTAAACCGCTGTAAGAGTGCTCGCTTCGAGTGAAATGGTATCAGCACAGACGAGGAGGTATAAATAACCCGCGAACGCACCACGACGTAATTCTATACGTGTACAGGCTGTATTATTTACATTGAATTCATAGTCATTTGTAACAAGGCGTGAGAGATTATTTCTAGTGTATTCCTCCGAACAATGAATTATACAATTCGAGTTGTGCCACTTATTAATAATCTTTTCATAATCTCTGAATATACTTCTATACTAGTATTATGTATGTTCGTGAGTAGAAAGAAAACCTGTGCGGGCAGAATTAGTCGAAGGGACAAAGTTTGTTGAAAGGATATGGCGAAGGAAATTCAGCATACAAAGAAAGTCACCGTGAAAGCAGCCATTAGTACGTACTACTGAATAGAATAAAACGCGCTTTAGTTCTAGATATCAATGCTTGAATGAATAGCGTACACACACCCACATATATCACATAACGAGCTACGAAAGTGGCTCAATTTATAATGTTTTTTTATTCCATACGTCATTCTTTTGTGCTCGGACAAATTTTATGGGAAAATGTGACGTAATGGTGCGGCGCGTTCGTGTGATATTTATACATTTTCAGGTATCCGAAAAGACTGATATAACACGAAGAGACGGTTCTTATGTTGAATTAGTGTAACTGGCAATAATGACACGTATTTTTCTTCATGTCAAGTGCCCGATATGTTTTACCTCATCTGAAGCAAGTTTGGAATTTTTCGGCGAATTTAATTAAAATCCCCAATATCAAATTTCATGTAAATATGTTGGGTGAAACCCGTGATGATAAACGTGGAGTGAACAAAAGTCTAATACAACTTCATTCGAGGAAGATGCTTTTGTGGAGATTTAATTTCGCCGGAAACAATAAAGACAACGTAGGTCATCATTTAAAAGACCCGGTATTTTGTTCGATTTTAATAAAATTTGGTTGTTCTCTACAGGTTTCATGAAAGTGGCGAGTGTCGATTTTCACTGAAATTCGTCCTGTTACAGCTGCACTGGTATAAACGGACAGATACAGGGTGATTCACGACTTTGGGACATAACTTCAGGAGGTGATTTCCTAGGTCTTTGTGATCAAAAAAGTTCATATAAACATGTGTCCGATTTTGGACGGTTACGGAGTTA
>Ga0123355_10018221_pt1 | contig 11125 bp, 11 predicted proteins | sample TergutEmb28metaG_3_FD_89872 | JGI IMG/M metagenome (GOLD analysis project Ga0123355, IMG submission 89872) | Embiratermes neotenicus P1 segment gut microbial communities from Petit-Saut dam, French Guiana - Emb289 P1 | ecosystem: Host-associated > Arthropoda: Insects > Digestive system > Gut ...
CGTGCGCATAGCCGCCAGGGGGTGTATCGGGACGCACGAAATTCGGACCGAGCGTGCAACCGCCGCTGAGGAGCGCGGCGAGCGCTGCGGCGGATGCGAGAGGACCGTGTCTCTTCATGCTGCAGCTCCTGGATTCGACTTGCGCCGGGGGCGCGGGCTCTCGGAAACGGGTGCCGGTTCGGCGACGCTCACCGCGGCGATATCCTGCAGACGCACGACCATGCGCTGCATCAGCTCGATGAGCGTGGCGATTTCGCCCTCGGAGTACGGCTCGATGAGCTCATTGAGAAGGTCGACGACCACCCGCTTGGCGCTGTCGGCCTGACGCCGGCCGGCGGCAGTGACGGCGATCTCGACCGCGCGGCGGTCGCGGCGGCTGCGCTCGCGCCGCACCAGGCCGCGGCGCTCGAGCCCGTCCACCACCCGGGTGAGGGCACCCATGTCGTACCCGAGCTCCCTGCTCAGCTGCGTCGCCGACATGTGCCCGGCCCGCGCACAAAGGCGCATGAGCGCGTTCCACTGGATGAAGGAGACCGAGGTCGACTCGAAGTGGCGCTCGGCGATCTGCGTCATGAGCACCCCGCAGCGCTTGACCAGGAACCCGATGCTCGTGCCCGGCTCGAGGTTCTCGACGGTGTAGTAAGGCTTAGGTCTCATATTTGCTCCGACTACATTTGCTGGAACTATATTTGCCTAAGCAAATATAGTCAAGCGGGCGTAGTCAAGAGAGCCGCCGCGACCGGCGGCGCGGCCGGGGCGCACGGCGAGGTGCCGCCGCTGCCTTAAACCTGCGCGAGCTTGCTCTGCAGGTGCTGCGCGAGCTCGGCGATGGTGGGGAAATCGAACAGCTCGGTGAGGTCCACTTTCCCTGGATACTCGCGGTCGATCTGCTCGTGGATCTCGATGAGCTTCAGCGAACTCGCCCCGACCTCGAACAGATTGTCATGGATGTCGACGCGTTTCCCCTCGAGCGCGGCATCGCAGATGGTCTTGAGCTTCTCCTCGATCTCGGTGCGCGAGCCCACTTCCGGGCCGCGCTGCGCGGCGCGCAGCGCCGCGAGCTCGCCGAGCTCGGCAGCGAATTCGCCGTCGACATAACTTTCCTCGAGCAGGTGGCGCTGGATCTTGCCGCTGGTGGTCTTGGGGATGCGCTTGACGGGCACCACGTCGGCGACCTCGAGGCCGGTCTGCTCGTTGATGAGGCGCGCGACCTGTGTGGCGAGCGGCAGAAACTCCGCCATCGAGCCGCGGTGCAGCACGAATACCACCAGCTGCTCCACCTCCGAGCCACGCGTGCGCACCCCCGCGGTGACCACCTTGCCGAGCTCCAGTCCCGACGTGCGCTGCGCAATGGCCTCCAGATCGTGCGGGTAATAGTTCTGGCCGTTGACGAAGATGATTTCCTTGGCGCGCCCGGAGACGAACAGCTCGCCGCCGTGCATCAATCCGAGGTCGCCGGTGCGCAGCCAGCCGTCGGCGGTGAATGCCGTGGCGTTTCCCTGCGGATCCTCGTAATAGCCGCGTGTCACGTTGTCGCCGCTGATGTGCACGTGGCCGATGTGCTCCGCCGGCTGCTCGCGGTCCTCGTCGTCCGCAATGCGCACGCGGCAGTAGGGAATCGCCGTGCCTTCCGAGATCAGCCGCACCGCGTCCCGGTCGGAGCCGCTCACCAGCTCCACGGGGTTGCCGGGGCTCATCCGGTGGCGGTTCAGGGCGATGCTGCGGATGGGCGCCCCGACTGCCGGGAAACTCACCGCGAGCGAGGCCTCCGCGAGGCCGTACACCGGGTACATGGAGTTGCGTGGCAGCTTCGCCGGAGCGAGTCGTGTCAGGAACTCCTCGCACAGCTCCACCGAGATGGGCTCCGCACCGTTGAAGATGAGGCGTACCGCGGACAGGTCCAGTCCCTCCACCGACCGCTCGCCCAGTACCTTGAGGTAATGCTTGTAGCCGAAGTTCGGCGAGCACAGGATCGTCGCACGCACGCGCGCGGCGAACGTGAGCCACAGCAGCGGCCGGCGAATGAACAGCTCCGTCGGCATGAGATGCGCGTGCACGCGGTTCGCGAACATGATGAGGTGAAAGCCGATGAGCCCCATGTCGTGGGTGAGCGGCATCCACGACAGACTCACGTCGCGCTCGTTGATCCCCGCGGCCCTGGTGACACCATGGATGTTGGCAAGGATGTTGCCGTGAGTGAGCACCACGCCCTTCGGCTCGCTGGTGGAGCCCGAGGAAAACTGAATGAAGGCGGTGTCGCTCGCGCCCACCCGCTGGATGGTGCCGCCGCGCGAGATGTCGTCGAGGTCATCCACCAGGAAGGCGCGCCGCCGCAGACGCTCGAACACCTCGCTCTCGCCCGCCTGCGCGGCGAATGCGCCGATGCGCTCGAGCGAGCGGCGCTCGGTGTAGAGAAAGGGTTCGCCCAGGCGACGGGCGATGCGCAGCAGCTTGTGGCGGTGCTCGTCGCTGATGCCGAGCGCCACCGGCACCGGCACGATGCCGCCGAGGATCGCCGCCCAGAACACGTCGATGAACTGCTCGTTGTTGCCGAGGAACAGGATCAGCTTGTCGCCGCGCCGCGCGCCGATGCGCTGCAGGTGATAGAGGATCCCGAGCGCGCGCTCGTAGAGCTCGGCGAACGACACCTCGCGAGTATCGTTCTCGCCTTCGAGATAGGTGAGGTGGCGCGCCGCGGTGCGGTTGTTGGCGATGAGTTCCGTGAGGGTCGTGGCTTGGGCGTTCAACGGGCTTCCAGCCTCATGTGCAGGGGATAACGGGTGCGCAGGTTGATCTGGGCCTCGAGCTCGAGCGGTTTGTCGGGTACGTAAACCAGTCGGTAGCGGCGCGCCACCTTGTACAGGTGCATGAGCATCTCGTACAGGGCGAAGGTCTCGCCGATACAATGCCGCGGGCCGGCGGCGAAGGGCATGTAGGCGAAGCGCGGGCGCTGCGCCTCGTGCTCGGCAGCGAACCGGGAAGGGTCGAACAGCTCCGGCTCCTGCCAGAAACGCGGATGGCGGTGCAGCAGGTACAGCGGCAGCAGCACGTTGGTGTTGGGCGGCACCGGGTAGCCGCCGAGCACGTCAGCGTCCACCGTGCGCCGCGACAGCAGCCACCCCGGCGGGTACAGCCGCAGCGCCTCGTTGACCACCTGCTGCGTGTAGGCGAGCGCCTCCATCTGCGCCAGCGTCGGTGCCGGCAGGTCCGGCGCCGCGTCGACCTCGGCATGCAGCCGCGCCTCGGCCTCCGGGTGCCGCGACAGCAGATACCATGTCCAGTTGAGCCCGCTCGCGGTGGTCTCGTGTCCGGCGACGATGAGCGTCATGATCTCATCGATCAGCTCGCGCTCGCCCATGGGCTCGCCGCTCTCCTTGTCGCACGCTGCCATGAGCATGGCGACGTAGTCGAAGTGCTCCTCGGGCTCCGCGCGCCGTCGTGCGATCAGCTGCGCCACGAGCTTGGTGAGCGAGCGGAACTTGTAGGCGAACTGCAGATCGCGCGACTGCTCGCGGGTGACCACCTCGAAGGGATTGCCGCCGAGCTGCGCGCTCAGGCGATCGAGATCGCGGCCGAAGATCGCGCGCAGCACGATCTCGAGCGTAAGCTCGCTCATCTCGTCGGTGAGGTTCAGCACCTCCCCGCGCCCCGCCAGCACCTCCCAGCGGGCAATGCAGCGGTCGTTCGCCTGGGCGATCACGCTCGCGAACTCGGTGATGACGCGGCGGTGGAACAGCGGCTGCATCATGTAGCGCTGGCGTTTCCACAGCTCGCCCTCGCTCGTCATGATCCCCTTGCCGAGCAGGATGCGGACGCGATCGAGGCCGAGCCCCTTGGTGTAGTTGCGATGATTGGCGACCAGCACGCGCTTCACGTCATCCGGGTGATGGATGACATAGGTATAAGATCGGCGCGCCGGGACAAACACCCGATAGGTGTCCCCGTGGCGGGCGAACAGCTCGATCATGCGCTCCAGTGAGTCGTCCGTGGAGCCGACATCGAATTGCAGCTCGGCCTCAGGGGGCGCGCGGTTCGCGGGTGCGGCAGCAGTCATGCAAGATGTTGAAAGCGAAACCTTAATCTTATATCAGACGGACCTGCGCGGTCAGTGGCCCGAGGCTGCCGCGCGGGCGTTTGCCGCCCACCTGCCGTACGCCAGGCGACTCGCCCTGAGCTCCGCCGGCGCGGCCCGCAGGGCCAGTCTGGCGGGAATCGCGCTGGCGTTGCGGGCGCTCGCGCGGCTGCTCGGGCGGCGTGTGAGCGCAGGCGAGATCGTATTTGCCCCGGGACAGAAGCCGCGGTTGGCGACGGCAGCGTTCGCCGCGGCCGGGGCGCCGGCGGCGGAGTACCAGCGAGCCCGTGCCGGCGGCGCGCCCGATTTCAGCATTTCACACTCCGGCCCGTGGGTGGGCTGCGTCGCGGTGGCCAGCGGTCGCGTCGGTCTCGACATCGAGATGGGCACCGAGGCGCGCAGCGCCGACTGGGTGCTGCGCGAGGCGGCACTCAAGGCGAGCGGCTCGGGACTGCGCGCGCTGCCGCAGCTGCGCGGACTCGAGTTGCGTGGCGCACGTGCGTACTGGGGCGGCGAGTCGTGGCACGTACGCCGGCTCGACTCCTTCCCCGGAGCGTCGGCGTGTGTCCTGTCGAGCCTTACGCTGCCGGTGCTGGACGCGCACGCCGTCGCGCTTGAGGAGCTGCTGACGCCATGAGCGGGCAGGACGGCGGCCCGCTGCGCAATACGGTCTATCGCACCACGACGCGCTCGAGCCGGCGCATGACCCCGGCACGGCGCCTGCTGTATCGGCTCACCGTGCCGCTGGCACTGGGCGTGATCCGCGCCTGGTGGCTCACCTGCCGCGTGGTGCGCGTGGAAGGCGAGCAGCACCTCGGCGATGCGCTCGCGCGCGCACCGTCGCTGGTGCCGTGCTACTGGCACCAACATCAGCTCTACTGCGGCAAGTATCTGCTCGAGCAGCGCTCCCGCGGACTCACGGTCGGCTGGCTCATCAGCCCCTCGGTGGACGGCGAGCTCGGCGCCATGATGGTGCAGCGTTTCGGCGGCGCGGTGATCCGCGGCTCCTCGACGCACACCGGAGCGCGCGCGCTGCGCGACTACTATCAGGCGCTCGTCAAGGACAACGTCTCTCCGGTGATCACGCCAGACGGACCGCGCGGACCGCGCTTCAAGTTCAAGCCCGGCGCGCTGCTGCTCGCGCAGATGTCGGGACGCCCGATCCTGCCCATGTCGTACGCGGCCTCACGCGCCTGGCTCATCAAGTGGGACCGGTTCGTGATCCCGGTACCCTTCGCCCGCATCGCGATCGCCATCGGGCCGCCGCGCTACGTGGCGCGAGTCACGGACGCGACGACGCTCGAGCGGTTGCAGGAGCAGATGGAGGAGGAGCTCAAGCGCCTGTATCGCGTCGCACGCGCGGCGCTCGACGCGCACTGATCGAAGAGCGCTGCTACGGCAGTGCGCAGCCGCAGCGCATGGTGAAGTCAGCGATTGCCCGAGGAGGGATCGGCGCGCACGGACGGTTGCGGCGCAACCGTCCGCGCTCAGTCGGCCGCCTGCCCCGCTCTACGGGGAACTGTTCTGCGCCATCGTGTGCGCGATCTGGGCTCGCAGGTTGCGAGTACTCTGATCGGCGTGATAGAGCGCGCTGAGGAACGACTGATCCCGCGAGGTCAAACCCACCGGCCGGGCGCTCGCGCTCTCGCTAAACAGCTTGAGGATCGTCGGGTCCTCTCCCAGCTGCGCCCCGAGGTCGAGCTCGGCCAACCCCGCCATCGCGGCATAGTCGGCAAGCGGCGCCAACCCGGCGCCGTTCGTCTTCGTGCCGTCGATGATGACCACGGCGTAGTTGAGTCCTATCGTGCCTCGCGTAGTGAGCATTGACCAGATGTCGTCCGTGTGGGGCACGGACTCGACGGGATCCGCGGGATCCACCACGACGAACGGTGTTCCATCACTGGCGAAGAGCGTCGCGGCGTGCCACACGCGTACCGCAGGGGCAGGGGACGGATCCACGAACCGGCTGATCTGCGACGGACCGTCCGTATTGGTCTCGAACATGTCACGATGGTGCGCGTACCAGTCCTTCGCGACTTGGCGGGCATTCAAAGTGAACACCACGTGGAAGTTGGATGAACTCTTTGCGCAGCCCTTGTTCTGCAGCGGTGCGCCGGCGCGGCTGGCGATCTCCGTCAGGCGTTGTACGACGAACGCATTCTCGTTCTCAGGAAGTCCTTCCACCGAAAAACACAGCGGCGCGCGCCAACGCGGCACCGCGGTGCGTTCGAACCTCGAGTTCTGCGTGATCTTCTTGACGAAATCTGACACGTCCTCCGAGCTCGAAGCCGGGCCGGCACTGGAGTAGGCCGCCGGCGCTGCAGCTGGCGGTGGCGCGAAGGTCGGCGCGGCGTACGCCGGTGCAGGGAGCTCTCCCGGCGGCGGCCCATAACCCGGCGCTGGCCCGTATTCCTGCGGGGGTGCATAGCCTGGAGGAGGTGCATAGCCGGGAGCCGGCGCATAACCCGGCGCCGGTGCATATCCCGGCGCGGGTGCGTATCCGGGCGCGGGTGCATATCCGGGCGGAGGTGCTGTTGCTGGAGGAGGCGCATAGCCGGGTGTCTGGGCATATCCCGGCGCAGGTGCGGATACCGGTGGAGGTGTGTACGCCGGCGGCGGTGCGTACACCGGTGGCGGTGCGTACGCCGGTGGGGCTGTGGGCGGGTGTGCATACCCGGGCAGGGGTGCATACCCCGACGGCGGTGCACCCTGGGCCACCGCAGCGAGGCTCGCCAGCAGCGATACGACCCCCAGCAGTGCGGGTGTCAGTGTTGCGGTCGAACGTCGGGATTCGCTTGCAGGTAGGGTCTGTGCGTTCATGGCCTATCTCCCCCTCAGAGACTCGCAACGGGAGGTCGCAAACTGCTGTCGCCGGCGTGCGCGTCGGCGGTGGTTGCGATCTGACGGCGAGTGCAGCATGGACCGTCACCGCTTGCCGCGGAGGCCCCGCGGCTGTCCCTGTCGATGTCGGCCGGCGGGAGTGCCGGCACGCGGCATCACCGGGACTGTCATTGAGCTACGCCGACTCAGCGTTGCACCCGCGCGGCTCAGCGTCAAGGAGCATGGGACGAACCCGATGTTTCAAGGCTGCGCGCGCGCGGCGCGAGCTACGGCTTTGCCGAACGCTTCACCCGCGGGTCGGCGTTGGATTGACCGCGGTCAATGCGCCGGGCGAGGCGCCGGCGCATAGAAATAATAGTCCGCAGTGTAGGGAACCCTGATCTCGGCATTCAGCCGGGCAGCGTCGCAGTGCGCCGCGAGGGGCGGCTGTCCACCGTGGGTATGGAGCCGCTGAATGCTCGTCACTTGTGCGAGTACCCCATGGCCTTGGTGACTGACGGCGGTAACCAGCAGCCAGGGAATTGCATCGGCGTCGGGGGAGTCGGCACGCGCCACCGCTCTGCCCGTGACCGCGCTGCCGTCCGTGTGCTGCCAGGAGGGACCGGCGGAGTGATGGATGATGGCCTTGCCCTGCTCGTCGCGCAGCTCGGCGTCCGGCGCCTTGAGCGTCCATTGCGCTTTGCCGTCGGCGGGCTGCGAGCAGACATAGATCTGCGAGCCCGAGGCGTGCGCCCGCAGCAGAAGTGTCTCTCCCTGCGGAGGCTTGATCGAATCCGGGACCTCGGGGGCGGCCTGCGCCAGCGCAAGCGCCGCGCAGCCGAGCAGGGGGGCCAGTGAGGATGTTCTGAGCAGTGCAGGTCGCGTATTCAATGGCGTGTCTCCCGTTAGCTGTTTGAGGCGGACCGCGCCCGTTCTTCGCGCACCAGCCGCTCAGCCGCCGCCGAATTCCAGCCGCATCGACAGATCCACCGCGTGCAGGTGCTTGGTGAGTCCACCGACGGACACATAATCGACGCCGGTCTCGGCGATCGCACGCACGTTCTCCAGCGACACGCTGCCCGATGCTTCGAGCCTGGCCGGCGCAGTGTGCGCGCGATTGAGCGCTACCGCGGCCTTGAGGTCCGCAAGGCTGAATTCATCCAGCATGACGATGTCGGGCTCTGCGTTCAGCGCCTCTTGCAGCTCCGTCAGCGATTCGACCTCCACCTCGACGATGACGCCTCGGGCGCTGCGTCGGGCCGCCGCGATCGCGCCACTGATCGAGCCGGCCGCCGCGATGTGGTTCTCCTTGATGAGCACCCGGTCGTAAAGGCCCATACGGTGGTTGTCCGCACCGCCGCAGCGCACCGCGTACTTCTGCGCGGTACGGAGCCCCGGGACAGTCTTGCGGGTATCGAGGATGCGGCACTCCGTGCCGGCCACGGCGTCCACGAAGCGCCGCGTGACGGTGGCGGTGCCCGACAGCAGTTGCAGGAAGTTGAGCGCGGTGCGCTCACCGGTCAGCACCGGCCGTGCCGGCCCCGAGAGCGCGACAATCACCTGACCGGCCCGGAGCTCATCGCCGTCGGCGGCGTGCCAGGTGAGCTGCACCCGTGGCTCGAGGCGGTGAAAGGTCTCCTGTGCCCATGGCCGGCCGCACAGTACGGCCGCCTCGCTCGTCACGACGCGGCCGCGCACCTGCTGCGCGGCCGGCACGAGCGCTGCGGTGACATCACCGCTGCCGATGTCCTCGCGCAGCGCCGCCTCGACCTGGCTCTCGAGATCGGCGGGAAGCTCGGGCACCAGCGGCCTGCGGGCTAAACGCGGCCCATGAACGGCAGACCGTGGGTTGCCCCGGCCATGCACATGATCATCGGGATCGACAGAACGAAGTTGACGCGTGAGGCGAGGCCCGCGGTCTTGCGCGCCGCCGCCTTCTCCTCGTCGGTCGCGGGAACGATGCCGAGGATCTTCTTCTGATTGGGCCAGATCAGCACCCACACGTTGAACAGCATGATGGTGCCGAGCCACGCGCCGACGCCGATGGTGCGAAGATAGTAGTGCGTGTGGCCTGCCGGATCGGCGATGGCGCCGAACGTGAAGGCGCTGAGTAAGCTCGAGCCGAGCAGCCACGCACCGCCGAGCCACGTGGCGAGCGCCCCCCAGCGGAACCAGAACAGTGCGCGCGGCGCGACGTACTTGGTGATGCCGGCACCGCCCGGTCCGCCCTTGTCGGCCGCCGCGTCGGCGAGCGCGGGCGTCTGGGCGACGTTGAAGTAGTACAGCAGGCCGATCCAGAAGACCCCTGCAACGATGTGGAACCAGCGCGCCAATCCCAACGCGTTGAAGTAAGGGCCGCCGATCAGCGGCGCCAGGATGACCGCGATGACGATGCCGAGAATGAGAGACCAGCGGTGGTTGTTCAGAAGATTCATGGCTTTAGAACTCCAAGTTCTTGTTTCTATGGGTGGAGGCGTCTCCCGGAAGTGTTTGAAGAATAGGCGAGGCACCCCCATAATTCAACGCATGCAGAGGACACGGCGGACGGCTCACGCCGTGGCCCCCCAGTGAATGGTGCATGCGGATTGAACCCACCCCGGCGGCGCCCACCGAACGCCCGCCGTCCCCGTGTATCAATGTTTGTTCCCTGGATGCGCGGGGCTTCTGCATAGGCTGTCTGCGCACCGGGGAAGAGATCGGACGTTGGATGTCGATGAGCCCGGCCGAGCAGTGGCAGCTCCTGGCGGTGCTCGCCGAGCGGCGCAAACTTACGAGGTAGTGTGCAATGGATGTCGTCGAGAGGATCAAGGCGGAGCTCGACTCGAGCCCCGTCGTGCTGTTCATGAAGGGTACCCCGGACTTCCCGCAATGCGGGTTTTCGGCCCAGACCGTCGCGGCGCTGCGGGCCGTCGGCGCTGACTTCAAACACGTCAACATCTTCGAGGAGCCGGAGATGCGCGAGGCGTTGAAGCGCTATTCCAACTGGCCGACTTATCCGCAGCTGTACGTCAAGGGCGAGCTGATCGGCGGCTGCGACATCGCGCTCGAGATGTACAAGAACGGCGAGCTGCGCAAACTCATCGCCGCGGCCAGCGCCGCCCGGTAAAACCACCCGGGAGCCCGCGCGCCTTCCCGCCTGCCACGGCCCTGCCGCGCTACAACGGCGGGATTTCAGCCTCCGGTGGCGGCTCGTCGGCGCCCGCCTCCGCCGTGACATTCAGCCAGCCGAGCGCGCGTGCGCGCTCCTCAGCGCCCCTGTGGCTGTCGCGCAGCCGGTTGCACACCAGGCAGAAGATGTCGGCGGCGCACTCGGCGTCGTAGCGCGCGTTGTGCGCATTGTCCGCATCCCACTCGAGACCCGCCACCGTGATCGCCTTGGAGAGCACGGTCTGACCGAGCGCCGCCCCGGCAAGCGTTGCGGTATCGAAGCAGGAGAACGGGTGGAAGGGATTGCGCTTGACGTCGGCACGCGCCACGGCCGCGTTGAGGAACCCCAGATCGAAGGCGGCGTTGTGCCCGACGAGGATGGCGCGGCGGCAGTTGTAGGCCCGCACGGTGCGGCGGACTTCGCGGAAGACCCGCTGCAGCGCATCGCGCTCCGGCAACGCCGGACGCAGCGGATGGTGCGGGTCGATGCCGGTGACCGAGAGCGAGGTCGGGTCGAGTCGTGCGCCCTCGAACGGCTTCACGTGGAAGTGGTGCGAAGCGCCGCGCTTCAGCGTGCCGTCGGTGTCCATGTCGATGAGCGTGGCCGCGATCTCCAGCAGCGCGTCCGTGGCGGCGTGGAAGCCGCCGGTCTCCACATCGATCGCCACCGGCAGATAGCCCCGGAAGCGCCGCGCCATCAGGGCCGCAGCCGGGGAGCGCACGACCGCTGCGACGGCGGCAGGATCGAAGGGCGAGGGCTCACTCATGGGGCGATCCTGAACCAGGCTGTCACGTGCCGAGACGCCACGCGACGCGCTCACCGGCGCGCAGCGGCACCAGCTCCCCGGCGCCGAAAGCATAGCGCGCCGGCACTTCCCACGGCTCCGGCACCAGGGTGATGGTGCCGCGGTTGCGCGGCAGGCCGTAGAAATCCGCGCCGTGCAGGGAGGCGAACCCCTCCAGCCTGCCGAGCGCGCCGACGGCCCCGAAGGCTTCCGCGTACAGCTCGATGCCGGCGTGGGCGGAGAAAATGCCGGCGCAGCCGCAGGCGGCCTCCTTCGCCGCGCGCGCGTGCGGCGCACTGTC
>Ga0123355_10018222_pt1 | contig 11125 bp, 7 predicted proteins | sample TergutEmb28metaG_3_FD_89872 | JGI IMG/M metagenome (GOLD analysis project Ga0123355, IMG submission 89872) | Embiratermes neotenicus P1 segment gut microbial communities from Petit-Saut dam, French Guiana - Emb289 P1 | ecosystem: Host-associated > Arthropoda: Insects > Digestive system > Gut ...
ATAATAATAATAATAATATATGCCCACTTGAGGCCGCAGTGCCAAGAGATTTCGTCTCTGCGCGTTTTGAGATTTTTCACAGTGGTGGAACCTGTATACCGGTTACACTGTGCCATATCACAGAGGAGTGGAATCTTCATATATAGTTTCATTCCATCTCTGGAACAACTGTCAACAAGGACCCACAAAAGATTATCCGTTTTACAGTAACGACGACAGCAAAACGCTACACTTGCAAGCAGTATTTACGTCATCAGTTACGTAAAGTCGTCACTGCTTCTGTGAATTTTGTAACTACAGTTTCTGTGTTGTTTAATTTTGAGCTGTGCTATTCTGACAGGGATTTTGTGGTATTCCTCAGTTCCTCAAAGCAATTGCTGACAATGTTTAAAAAAAAAGCCGTTTTCGCTTCCCTTCGCGTTATTTATCATTCATAACATGCAGCCTCCATACAATTCGACGCTACACAACGTAGACAGTTGAAAAGACTCCGTTCTGTAGCCTGTGGATAACACAGGATGTCAGTTTAATTAAGAAGTATCATCTTATTTTACCTACGGATGGCTTTGGAGTAAATTTTATGGACATCCAATGAATTAGACATAAAAAATGAGAGAGGGAGAGAGATAGAATTGTGTGTTGGGAGAGGGCGGGTTTGGTTCTTCTGTTACAGGCCAATATCTAATACAGCTATAGTTCAGCCATGCATACCAGTTTTCGCCTCAGCATTTACTTATCAAAATGCTAATGAACTTCACTGCCTAAGGTGGTTTGTGAGTTAGCCACCGGTTGCTCGTGGTGAAGTCAGTGCTTCGGCATGGTCGACTGCAGGCTATTTTCTGCTTGATCCTTCTGCATACCTCTAGTACATCACTCACCTGTATTGGTGTACTATTCCCACTCGACTCTTGATTCATTTCATGGCAATTATGCCTGTTCATTATATCTACAACCACACATCAAATGATTTTATCTGAGTCTGGTACCGATTTGTTATTTATGTTTTGTATGAAGTGCAAGGGTAATGAAGGACGGGGACGTGTCTACCTGTTTGTTTTACTTCCGAGCTTTGTTTGTTTGTTTGTTTCTGGCGCAACATCCCCCAGTGGGCCAGGGCCTTCTCATTCACGAGGTTTCTAGATCGCACACGACACACCACAGTCGGTAGGACTCCTCTGGACGCGTGATCATTTCGTCGCAGAGGCCTCTACCTGACAACACACAACACTCACAACAGACAGACGTCCATGCCCCTGGTGGGATTCGAACCCACAATCTCAGCAGGCGAGCGGGCGTAAACCTACGCCTTAGGCCGCGCGGCCACTGGGACCGGCACTTCCGAACTTACTGATAATATTTTCACAAACTTCCTTTTTTTGTGGGTCTGACCGAAAATTTGTGCGGTGAGTTGGTATTCGTGTCCGTGTATTAAAACAATCAGCACAATATAACATGAACTCCAACTATAAACTTGGTTCTAAACTTGAAATTGTTGTAATATAGATGTTATATGTGAATGTTATTAAAATATGGCATTTTTTCCCCCTTATTTACATGGTGTACCTAGTAGGTATGGTTATTAGTTCGTAATTTCTACTGGCCTCTGAAATAATTTAGAGAAACATTTGTTGCCCGCATTAGAACTTCAACCACGCAACAAATGTTATTTATTGTAGTAGATCATTGATTATTCACAAAGTACATGAAATAAACGCATAACGGGAGGTTACGTGTGTCTCTACATCTCCGTGCATTGCTTTCAGCGTGAAGCTTATTGATCAGATAATGCAGTAGATTGCGTACTGCAATAAAATGGTCTGGTGAGTCCAACTTATATTCTTATTCATGTCATGTAACTTGTAGGCGTATTTTAAGCGAATCAAACACCGGAAAATATTTACTGTTCCAATATAGACGTATTTTGTTAGACGGTAGTATAGAACCATATTTGTGTGTGTGTGTGTGTGTGTGTGTGTGTGAGAGAGAGAGAGAGAGAGAGAGAGAGAGAGAGAGAGAGAGAGAGAGAGAGGTGGTAAAAGAGGACTGGAGGAAGTTACAAATGTTATTTGTGTTATCAGAGCAGGAAGAATGAGATGAACGGTGCATGTGGGGGAGAGATTATAGCGTTTTGGTGAGGAAACTTGAGGAAGTAGACCACTTGAAAAACGTAGGTGTAGATTCATAGATAATATTAAACTATTTCTTCAAGAAATAGGATTGGAAGGCGTGGACTGGATTGATCTGGATCAGCTAGTGACAAGTTGCAGGATTTTGTTTATACTGTAATGAAACTTTAGATCCCATAACATACGGAAATTCTTGACCAGCTGAGGAACTACTAGCGTCGCAGTAAGGACTCTGCTCCATGAAGTTAGTTATCTGAAGAGTCCGGTTGAAATTTCTTTCAGTGAATAGTTAAAAACAAACGTCACCAAAATTACCGAACCTCAGTGTCTTAAGGAGTTCTGTACAGACATTATAGGTGTGTATACTAAGGTACTGAATGTGCTAGAATAAGGCATGTATTAAATAGAGGTGCAGTTGAGAGGAATCTTTAGGCTACTGTATACCCATTGAAACATATTTTTCACAGCTGCTGCTCTTCGGAACTACTTTCTAACATCCATGCAAACTTGTGTAAGTATAGAATAGCGGATATTGGCATTTTGAAGGGAAAATGGAATGTAAGTTAACAGAACCCAGAGAAATTAAATTTAGTAAGTATTTATTAGTGATATTTTCACGGTTAAAAACATACGTTCTGAACATTTCTCATATTTCCTACGACAAATTGGTATAAGCCCGACTAGTGAAACGGAGACGCCAATTTGACATTCCATATCATCCCCTTCCATTGGCGCTGCTTGCATGGTAACTCAAGCTACTGCTTCGGTTTTTCTTCGTTGCAGTTGAGAAATGCTTGTTGATGGCAGTAGCACAAACACGGCATCATTCACACAGTCCCACAGAAAGAAGTTCGGTGACCCGGGCGCCCAGGGAAGCCATATGTCAGCTTTTCAATCGATACCACATCGCATCTGTCGCCGAGTGGTGTCTTATTCGGAAGTCGCTAACTACAGCGTGTAAACTTTCAAAAGTAAATGCTTTCATAGAATACACCATACAATTTTCTGCGCCACACTCCGCTCTTCCCTATATTTGTAAGTTCGTTTTCATGAGATATTCTGAATGACTTCCTTTACACGTTGCACTGTTTTGTCAGTGATCCTTTAGAAACATTGACTCTTTTCAGTGCAAATAAAGTTTTGTTTTGTAACTGCTTACACCACGTGTAAATTGATAACGTTGTGGTGGGCCTTTCTGTGGCGTCTACGAAAATGACATTAAAGTTTGCGGATTTTGTCTTAGCTAAGTGATTAACAACAAAACGTCTTTTCCCCTTGAAAACGCCATGTTCACAACATGTGAGACGCTGGCAGACCGGAAGAATTTTTATTTCCGGTGGATATTTAGAAGAGTGTTCAACGTTTGTTTATCGATTGGTACATAAGAACTTTCGTTTGCTGTACCTTTTACATAAGCATCATATGTCAGACGCGTGTTTACTGTTTCATGAATATAGAGAGTCTTTAATGATTTTTAAAGCCTCGTGTTGACCAAAGGATGTTTCTCTTTAAGTGATTTGAATATTAACCTTTTAAAGACGAAACGTAATCTGCTTTCTATAAGGCATCCGTCCCTACCACGCTTTATACACTTTCCACCACGGTTATAAAAAGCATTCAGTTAATGATGCATAAAGCAAGGGTCGCTGTCTCTTCTGAGATCCTTACAAAACTCTCAACGCAAAGCGGAACACCACATAGAATTTTTGAAGGTTAAACCTGGTGGTACGTAAAGAAACAGCTAGGCTTTAAAATGTTAATTGTAACAAATTATGCAACGACTAAGTTTGATTACAATTTATGCTGGCATTTGAATACATACGAAGGAATTTCGAGAAAATTTGGCTGACACGCCGTTACGAGAACTCCTTGTCCGTGATACTTTATTCTACGAGTGGTCGGCCAGTCGCCATAGCGACGCCACTGGTTACGGCTTAGTTGCAGTTGAATGCAGAGTGTCCTCCATTTTTATGTTTTTATTAAGCCTCATAAGTGGTTCATCTTACTATAGACAGCAGTTTTGGACATGACACTTTAACACTATCTGTGACTCAATCTATCAGCGGAGAAATGCTGTCAACTTTAGAGCGTTCATCTGTGGTTAATAGTTCGTAGCATGTATTTTATACAAATAAACGAAAATGACAAGACGTTTGTATCACATTTTATCTACTTGTCAGTGCTGCATGTAAGCGCGTGTTATACTATCTTAAAACAAGAGTGACGATTAATCATAGAGGGAATATATCTCTGTAATATTGATGAATTCTAACGGTTTCTGGGGCAAGTCTACATTTCACTCTTTAATCTAGTTGAATACGGTCTGGATGACAAGTTCTTATTTACTGTCCGTGAAGAAAGTTCTGAATGTCTGTCTTCGCTGTTTATGGAAGCGCTGTGAGATCCATCTCACTCTCCGGCTTACAGGTACCAGAGGTCACTTCCCGACAGTAAAAATTACGGGCGCGTCAAGCCAACTTCTGTTTTGAGTGTCATGCAGATGATTAAATGCAGTTTCGTGTTGTGGTACACGGACAGTTTAGCGCTGAAGAGCTGCTGTTATTGCAGCTAATACTGTTGATGTTGCTGTTGTCATAATTAATCATTTTTATCATCATTTGGCGTAATGCTGTCTTCTATAAACCATGCACATGCCTTGGTCTGTCGTGTAAACAGCTTTATTGCACTGTACGTAGCATTTAAATTTTTTTGTGAGTAAAAAACCATCGTTCCATACTGTCGGCAAGATTTTTTTTGGAAACGGAACTTGAAGCCCTTAATGACAAGGAGGTCTACCTGAAAAGTTACCGCGGGACGCAACTAATACTCTGACCCTAAACAGTCCGGAACGCAACTGATACACAGCCGCTATCTGAAAAGTGACTGCAAGACGCAACTAGTAAACCCCGAGCTGTCCACCCGAAGCTTTTTCCCTCCCCCAGGAAAGCACGTTGCATCTCCATCACAAAACTCAGGCCTTTAATGATATATAGGGAAAAAATTATTGTGGACCGCAAGATTCAGCGAATGCCCACAATAAATTGTTTGTGCCAGTTATCATGTAAATTAGCGGTCATCTGTCAGCCGTACTTCAAATCTAACCACTCAACTGGTTTAAGGACCGCTTGCATGAATCAAGTATATATCAAACATACAGAAATTCAGTTTCTACCCCATATTAAATACATTGGAGTTCCAATCGGTTATTGCAGCGCCAGGAAATTATCGCTCTTTACTCGGAGATTTACACAAACCAAGCAAGTGCACTGCGTAGACACAATACAGAACCCTTTGTTGTATGTTAGGTGGCGTATGTAGTAGTAGTCACTGGGCTCTGAACGGTGAAAGCAAAATGGTTGCTTGCTATATGTAAGACTTACCACCTGATCTGACGCTGAAATATCATCATTATTCATAGAGTATATTTTTGTGTTTCGTATTATTGTAACAATCAGTTGCTTGTGTTTACATGTCACTCAGATTTCGGTCGTTAATCAGTATTGCATTTTCGTCAGTAGTTCGTGTTTTCCAGGTGGATCACGCACCTTAAATAACGCAGCGACACAGAGTGTTAGCCATAGATCGTGACGCCGTCCTTTGCGCCACATTTTAGTTCTGGCTGTTACTTTTCAGATTTGGATTGATCGCTTCCAATTAATTAGTCGCTGTCTCTATTCATCCGTCGTGCGGTTACCTGCGTCGCGTTGGACAGCAACCGCACGGTACAGTGTTCGATGTAAGAAAGAAATTAGGGAGACGAAAATCAAAATTACAACGTTTTCACGTCCTTGTTTTTTTTTTTAAATATGATTTTGGTATGACATTTGCTTTGATTTATTTGAATGAAAATTAATCTTTTCTTGCTGAATTTATCTAGTCTTAACTTTTTCAGCCGAACCTTTTTGTCTCAGCGAGAAACTAGACGTACTTTTTGTATCGGAGTGAGACTTCATGTACCGCTTGGTCTCAGTGTTAGAGTTTACATATTCCTTGGTTATAGATCTCATTAAAAAATAACGGGTGGCTTTATAGAAAACGGAATTATTAACACAACACTCAATGAAACATTTGGGGTAACATTTTGTTTGTGTTACGGTACGACGAGATAACTGAGATAACAAATTGTGACATGAAGATAGGAAAATGAATTAGTGATAAGAAGAATACTTATCACGTTCAGGCCCTTGCTTCTCGTACTGATTTGTTGTATTCTGAGAAGGTTGTGCAGTGAAAAATTGATAAGAGTTTTAGGCCTGTTGTTCCATGTTTGGTATTATAGGAAATATGTGACCTACTCACTCATGGTACATGCGCCTCTTGTTCAGAAATATGCACTGATGTAAGGACCTTTTATAAATGTGAACACAAGATTTTTGTGTTCATTTAATCTAATATGTACTGTAACCGAACATTTTTGGTATATTTACTAGGTTTGCTGGCATGAGTTACGGGCGGTTCATAGCCATACGTTATAAGTTTAAACTCTACATGTATGTTCAAGAACCGTTGGTAATAGGTAGGAGGGGTTGTGTACAGAGAGAGATTTAAATGATTAAACGGGTAGCAGCAGATAAAGGACACAAGCAGTCCAGTGAGAAAGCAGTCCTATAAGAGAGCAGTGTAGTAAGAGAATAGTGTGACTGAGGGTGTGCAACTGAAATGACTTTGGTATTTTACTAGAAAATGATTTAGTTGTGTAACTGGATAACAGCACGCCTTTTATATAAAGAATAAACAAACCATAAGTAAAAAGAAAATAACTAAAACTATATGTGATTCGGTGAACCACACTCGTCTCCCGAAAGAAGTTCTCCTACCAGACTGAGCACGTCGGGACAACCAAATTACAAAGGGTGGTCGTGTATAGTATCATACTTCTGGTGACATCTCTGTCCCGGTTTGTGAAAACTGTTCGATTGTTACAGCTGGAATCACATTGCTGGATAGAGCTGGATAAATAAATATTTTGCATTTTATTCTCCGAAAGTACAGTAGTTAAAGTAACACTTAGGCATCTTCCTTACAATTGCATAGTTTAATTCACGATATTAAGAAGCATGGAACAAATGCCTAATATTGGATGTGCTTGGTAATTCCATATGTTGATTCTGCTCTTTAAGCACTTAGGTCTAACTGCACTAGAAAATACTCTCTATAGGTTAAGGTAAAGTTGCCGCTGTGTATGCCTTGAAACAATGTAGAGGAGAAAGTTCCACTGATAATGTTCGCACTAGATTGAGATGAGTGGTCCATTTCACGGCCTTGCCGCTTTATCGTCCTGGTTAGGACTCCTGTACCCATTGAATAGAAGGCTGGGTGGCCCCCAGAGCCGGTCAGAACGCTTTGGAGAAGAGTTGTCTTGCTCGTGGCGGGATGAAAACACGATTCTTCTGTAGCACCGCGCATAGCCTAGTCACTACACCGACTAAGGTATACCACCTGCACTCGGTCTTCTTAGCGCTAATTACAATTTAATTAGTTTCATTGCACTTGTTAATGCGTTGACAGCAGGAGTAAGACGAAGCATCATAGCAATAATAATATTGATAGTAATAATAACCAGGAATATGAACATCAGGATTAGCGGGAAACCGAGTAATCCTAAGGCTGAGGAAAGTTACTGCAACGAGGGGACTCAAAACGGACCACTTTCTCACAGTCAAAGCCACCAAGCCCAAAATATAGTGGAACATACAGAGGTAAAACAAAGAAGGACTTGGACAAAAGAGGAAATAAGAGAAGTGATATGGTGCTATATAAATTGCACAGAGCATTTTACAGAGAATTACAAGAAAGTGTATGAAATATGGAGAAAACGTAATCCAGAATGCAGAATGTACATGGATGCCAAGAAACTAATGAACCAGAGAAATTATATTGTGAAACATAAAACGATAACGGTCATGGAGGTCGAGGAAATAAGGAGGGAATTGCAAGAAAGTCAGAGAAGTCACCTAGAAGAAAGAGAAGAAGAACAGCTAGAACACTTGGGTACCACAAGGAATGGTGAACAGAAACCGGACGCAGCATCTACAACAGAAGAAGAAACGGAAACTCATCAACAAAGGAATCAAATTTACAAATTAAAAGAAAAAATTGAAAGTACATATTATCAGGTGACACAAATAGAAATTGACAAGAGACCAAGATTACAGAAACTCCAAAATATGTTTGAAATGAAAGGATTAATGCAAACGGCAAATAAAACAATGGAAGAAATACTAGACGGGAGAGATCTAAATATTTCTGTGTTAAACCACCTCATTTATGCAGCAGCAACGGTTATTACAGAAGAAATAAATGGAACAGGAGAGTATAAATTAGAAATACAGAGATCAAAAACACCCCCGTGGGTTAGACGCATATAGGAGAGCATAAATTATATCAGAAAGGAACTGTCAGCTTTGGTGGAAATAAAAAGAGACAGCAGAAAGCACAGAACATAAGAAGAACCAGATTACTTAAGAAATATAACATAGAGAAGAAAGAAAATTTGGATCAAATGATTGAAGAGCTTAAACAAAAGGTTTCAGCAAAGACACAACGATTATCTAGATACAGGAAAATACAAAACCAGTATTACCAAAATAAGCTGTTTAGGACAGACTGCAAGAAATTTTATAACTGTCTCAGGCAGACATATTCCAGTGTGAAAAATGCACCAGACAAAGAGGAAGTGGCGAACTTCTGGAGGGAAATATATGGGAAAGGAGTTCAACATAATGAAGAGGCGCACTGGATTAAAAACCAGTACCAACAAAATCCAAGCGTGGAATGGAGCCCAGTATGTGAAAAAGACGTTGCAGAGGCACTAAGAACAACGCTAAACTGGAAAACCCCTGGAACAGACCAGATAGCAAATGTTTGGCTTAATCAACTTACAGCAACACACAAGCACATAGCTGCACTTTGTACCAAATTGATTGAAGAAGATCAAATTCCGGAGTGGTTAACGGCAGGAGTAACATTACTTATTCCAAAAAACGAGAATACTGAAAATCCAAAGAATTACAGACCCGTGACCTGTTTGCGTACAATATACAAACTCATTACATCTACGCAGGCGTACGCAAAAATATATGGATGATGAAAATTTTATGCGAAAATAGCAGAAATGTGCTGCAGCGGATCAAAAGGATGCAAAGATCAGCTGCTAATTTCAAAAGCAACACTACAAGAATGTAAACGCAGAAAAAAATTGTGCATGGCATGGATTGATTATCAGAAAACTTTCGACAGGGTGCCACACAGTTGGATAATCAAATCCCTAGAGTTAACTGGGATCAATAATAAAGTTATAGCATTCACCATGAAGGTCATGAGCTACTGGAGAACACGTATGCGCCTACACACAGAAAATAAGCTAATAGAAACAGAAGATATAAAAACACAATGTGGAATATTTCAAGGAGACTCACTATCACCATTGCTATTTTGCATTTGCTTAATCCCTCTCACTGAACAACTGAATGGGTTGAACACAGGATACGAAGAGCACACAACAATGACAAAAATATCACACCTACTTTAAATGGATGATTTGAAGTTGATCGCAAAATCAGAGGAAGAGCTCCAAAAACAGATACAAACAGTTAAAATCTTCAGTGATGATATCCATATGGAATTTGGACTTGAAAAATGTGCCAAGATTGCATTTAAAAGAGGCAAACTAGTTCACTCGCAAAATTTAGCGACATCAACAGAGAAATACAAGGGCTAGAACAGGGAAAAACGTACAAGTACCTCGGCATTGGGGAAAGTGAAGACATACGTGGTACATCATCAACAAATGAAAGAAAGATTGAAACAGGAATACAGCACGAGATTAAGAATGATACTGAAATCTGAACTGAACGCCAGGAATAAAATTATAGCAATTGGCGTACTAGCTGTCCCAGTGTTGTGATACAGTTTTGGTATAATTAACTGGAGACCTGAAGAAATTAAAAAAATTGACGGGAAAACTAGAAAGATGCTAACAATGTATAAAATGCATCACCCAAAAGCTGACATGGACAGGCTATATGTAAAGAGGAAAGGAGGAGGGAGAGGACTGGTACAAATCGAAGCTGCATATAAAGCGTAAATAATTAATATTGCAGGATACCTTAACACAAATTATAAAGAAGACCAGTTTGTAAATATTGTTGAAAGCCATGAAAGCACTCAACCAAATATGAACTCGATAATTAAGACAGCAGCTAAGATCACAGAAGAATTAAGTCAACAAAATGAGAAGAGTGACGCAAAAAGAGGATGGAATACAACACACAAAGACAAGATTGGGAGAGTCCCTAAAGAAGAAATGGAAAAACAAAGTAATGCATGGGCAGTACATTAGAAATAGAGTTAGAGAGCTTATTAGTGAAGAAGACACATTCCTCTGGCTATCGAAGGGAGACCTAAAAGCAGAAACTGAAAGTGAAATAGTGGCAGCACAAAACCAAGCGCTACAAACAAAATATTATGCGACAAAAATATTGAACACAGAGACAGATAGCACGTGCAGACTTTGCCAAAAATTTGATGAGACAATATACCACATAATATCAGCATGCCCAGTACTGGCAAAAGAAGAGTACATAAAAAGATATGATTGAGTGTGTGCACAACTACACTTTAACATATACAAGGAAACAGGGGTACAATTGGACAAAAAACACTGGTATGAACAAGTGCCAAAATCAGTAGAAACAAGTCAAGGAGGCAAGGTAACCATTTTGTGAAATCAACAAGTACAAACTGACAGAACTATCCTCAACAACAAACCAGACATTATGATCAGTGATAATGAAAAGGTAACATTTATGTGAATAGACGTTGCAATCTCAGGAGACAGAAATATGATTAAAAAAGAAGCCGAGAAGATTCTAAAATACAATAGAAATACAGCGCATGTGGAATGTAAAAACAAAGGTGATACCAGTAATAATAGGGGCGACTGGGACTATTTCAAAGTCATTCAGAAAATATGTGAGCAACATACCAGGAAAACATGA
>Ga0123355_10018223_pt1 | contig 11125 bp, 3 predicted proteins | sample TergutEmb28metaG_3_FD_89872 | JGI IMG/M metagenome (GOLD analysis project Ga0123355, IMG submission 89872) | Embiratermes neotenicus P1 segment gut microbial communities from Petit-Saut dam, French Guiana - Emb289 P1 | ecosystem: Host-associated > Arthropoda: Insects > Digestive system > Gut ...
ATACATACATACATACATACATACATACATACATACATACATACATACATACATACATACATACATACATACATACATACATACATACATACATACATACATACATACATAATACATACATACGTACGTACGTACATGCATACATACATGCATGCAATCACACGTAACTTTCCTGCTTCCACATCCTCCCCTAAATACCATTTACCTCTTTCGCACCTTAGCTCCTGCTGCATTTGCCAACACCTGCACCTGAAATAAACATCTTTCACATAAATTTGAGACGTGTTAACGCATGATACACATTTCTACTGAAACCAATTTTCAATCATGACGACAAGCTTTTTTTAAAAAAATTCTATACGTAACGACAAAGTATTGCGTAGTCAAGGGAGGTGAGAATTCAAAATACAATAAAACAAAGCACGGCTAGTTCGATTGGTCACACCTTGCGTAGTAACTGAATGCTCAAACGCGTTGTTGAAGGGAAGATTGAAGGTAAGATGTAAGGAATGAGAATAGGAGGAAAAAGACGTCAGCATGATGATCTTAAGAAAAAGATAGTGGAATTTGAAAAAGAAAGCACTATACCGCATTCCTTCAAGAACTGGCTTTGGAAGCGTATCGGATATGTAGCAAGACAGACTGTGCAATGAACCACGTAGCAAAGGTCCATCATTTTCTTCACGAACGTTTGTTATGGGCGCTACTTTCAGGTCTCACACCACTATTCCACCTTAATATCACTCCCTAATACACACCTACGTTTTCCTTCAGGTTTTTCTTAAATAAAATTCTCCATAAATATATCTAATTTTCCCATACGTGTTTTAGGCCAACGACCTTGAGTTACTCTTAATAATGTTACATGAAAGGAAACAAAAATATAGCTGCTGCTGCTTATGTAATTTTCTCCATCCCTTGATTTTCTTTCTTAACCACTGATCTTCGAGTTGACAGTTGTCAGTAATATTCGTTTTTGACACGGAGGATTCTCCTGTATAGCTCTTGCAAATATTTCGAAACCAGATGTATTTTAAGCTTCAAATCTGTATTATTATTGCCTAGAAGCAGGACAAAAACGTAGAATCGAACCGAGAAGGAACAAACAGATTGGTACTTTACTCTTACCTTCTCTTTATCCTGACAGCAATTTTAACATAATATTAATTTATTTAAAATAAACTTATAAAGTTATGTGTGAAGTCCCTTTATCCGAATCTGGTTCTAAAAGTTAAAATATCCGCAGAGATTGGTTGTTGGCAACATATCACATTTTTCGTAAATATACAAATTAATAACTTACAGAATCCACCTAATAGTAGCTCAATTGACGCTAACATTTTTACGCGTCAATTGAAAGCAAAGAAGCATAGAGAGGGTGAGTTAATGCATGTTGATGCTTTTCATTTTAAATACTCTCCATCTACCGTCTAAGCTTTTTATAAAAATCACACACTGAGATGATGGGAGAGGGAGGAATATCGGTTCAGCGACCAATTAGCGAGTAGAGCCAAGAGGGATTTATTCTGGACTTTGGAATCGTAACATATTCCACTCATGTTGACATTGTTTGTAAAATATAACGTCCTATTAAGCACAGAGAGGAAAGTTTGATATGTACAGTGAATTCTGACGAGTTAGGTAATAAGCAGCAACTGAGGTCTCAAATAGCTATAAATATGGCAGCAGTGCGACTTTTAACAAATTCCTAGGGGAGTCCTAACAGATAAAAGAATAAATTAATGGAAACACACAGGAATTACCTTCGTGTCTATGTATTTGCGGTTTCAGTTCTCCTTCCTTCTATTCCACACCAACTGTCTCATCCTGCTCTTCATTCTTTTTGCCTATTTTACGTTTTTGTTTATTGCTTCCTGTAGCCCTTTCTCCCTTCATTTCTTTCCCTCTTGTATGACTTGACTTACACTCCGTCGAAGTCCTGTCTGAACTTACTCATCTTCTCTTATTGTCACGGCCCTCCTCACTCCCCCTGCACTCAAAAATAAGAGCTCGCTAACCCCTGTCTTGAATTTCAAACATCGAAACGCATTTAGATATTAGGAGATCAAATTCGTCCCCTCACTCAACATTCATTCCACCTCTCAATTCTCCCCTTCCTTACTGAACCCCACCACCACCAACATACATTCAATTAACCCAACGCGAGTGAAATAGTTTCTTGCAATATGTGGCTGAAATACTTTGAAATTATTATCAGATAGAGGTATTAATAACAAACTGTTCCAGTATGATGGTGCATATACACATGTAAACAGTCATACTAATATGAAGCGATATGTCACATAGTAGGCGCAGATTTATATGCCTCCAATGTTGAACCCACAATCACATTATTGTACCCTAACTTTAGACCATAGGTTTTACTCTGTCCACTGTTTGAGACACGTTCCGTACATCTATGCTGAGCTTTACTTAGGATGTGATTTTAAAATACTCCCAATAATAATTATTATTATTATTATTATTATTTGCTGCAATTGGGTTGTCACCCGGTGGCAGTGGTTATTTTACATGTATACAAAACATGAAATTGGTTACTAATAAACTTAAGTTGCGAGGGCTACATGAGAAGCATGTAGTGGCAACTTGGAATCTTGGGAACCATCTCAGAATTTGCTTTTAGGCATAGGGAAACCAAGAAAAACCTGTGTCGAGGTGGCCGGTCGCAGGACCTTCCGAATACTGACTTCTAGCCAGCAGTCAAGCATCTAAAAAAACAGCAATGCCCACACAGTACAACAAAACACATAACACACACAAGACAACTACAACAATACACACGGTCAACCATCAACAATTACAACAATAATAATGTACTTATTTAGTGTTGACAGTTACAACAACATGTTATGTAACCACGTTATCAATTACGAAGTAAAAGTAGCGTCGGTGAGAGACGAACAAGTATGAAAAATTACTGCAACAATACTGATACGGAGACATGGAAAAAAAAACCTGTACCAGTGCCACTTTGTCGACCACAAATTCCACAGAGACTGGCCTGGGAATGAACTCATGTCTGTGTTGTGAGATGCCAGCGCGGCACGGCCAAACAACGATTAATTAATTAATTAATTAATACTGGTCCACAAATCACAGCTGTGAAGCGTAGGCCTGTTTGACTACTTTTAGGGTTTTTACAGTCACAATATTCTGTAGTTAAATATTTACATGGGATTACAAAATCGATTGGATCAGGAACTACTGCTATTGGTAGGTCAGGCAGAGCAGTTTATATTAATTGTAACTAACTGTACTTGTATTGTGAAATTACGCCATATTTGTTACTTTAAATTATTCTTCTATTTGGCGAATTTGTCATAAAATACAGGAAAAGAAGATTCATTCATATTTAGTGTAGGCACAAATGTCAAAAAGCTAAGCAAAACAGCGCAGTGTACTCCAGGAGAACACATCAGTCCACTCCCACGAAGGCGATTTTTATACAGCCCTGTCCAAATTCGGTTTGGTTAAATATCCACATACCAGGAATAAGCCAAAGCTGAAATTTGTTTGAAGAAGGACAGAATAGTGAAACTGTACAGTTAATTTGACCGCAGAAATCAATTACTGACTTGTTATGAGAAAGGGGTCGATCAACACTAGAGTTTGTGGTGCAAGGGGTCTCTTGACGAGGGGAAGCCATTCTGTCTGAACTGATTCGCTTGTACTGGTTAATGTTAAACAACGAATTACTTCATGCATGTGTAAGCAATGAAACGAAGTCGAATACCTGCGCACGCGCTCTCAAACAGCAACAAAACACGCTCTTTGGCCACTGGGCCAAACAGTTTTAGTGTTATGGAACATTAAATATCGGATGTAATTAGCGTGATAAGTTAAAATGAAGATTCGTTAGTATAAAATAATCAAGTGGCTAGTTAAGTGGATAAATACATTAACACATTGTGATTAAAAACGAGGTGAACAATACAGTGACCACGATGAACACTGGTGCACTCTGGTGGCGGAAATGCTTGCAACTTTCAAGCGCCAAAATCACGAAAAAATTATGGGTAGCTCTATAACTGCGGGTATACCGGGTGTTCATACGATACCTAGTTGCGGAATAGTAAATTTTTGAGTGTTCGATTCTTTTAGAATGCCCTGTATAATAAATTCGTAAGTAAGCAAGCAAGTAATTCCGAAGTGCATAATTTGTTTTCGGAGTTTTAATAGGAGTATGATAAAATACTAAAGATGGTGGTAGAAACGTTAGAACGAATGAGATCAGAATAGGCTTTCCGTAAGAATAAAAACTGTTTCCTTCTATAAACAAGATGAATTACCGAGTAAGTACTAAACTTTCACGGACTTCTCTGACCAAGCAGTGGTATTTTGTAATGCATTTTAAATGTGCCATCAAAATAAACACCAAACAATAAATCCAACAAAGTACAAATTCATAAAACACAAATACGAGTAGAAGAGGCTAATTAATAAATAAATGTATTTGTGATTCATGAAAGTTTGCCTAGTTGGTTGGTTGTGTTATTTTAAGCAAAAAGGATGGGATACGTGGGATTTGTAGCGTGTGTCGGAAAATGAAATTTGTAACACAGAAAGTGATAGCCAGAAAGTGTGAAGGGAACAGAACACATCTTAAAGAAATGGTATGTACCGTGCTGACTGCAATGAAATGGCTCTGAGTACAGTCCGGTAAGAAGGTCAGTTCCACATAAGGCGGAGAATATCTTGGCCAGCTGTTTGACAATCCGTTTCTCCATAAGGACGCTGCTCAATAAACGTGGTCACTCAGTCACTACTTTATCCCGTTACTTCGTCCAGGATTTACAATATTTAAACTTGTTTACAATCGTTCATATTGGAGGTCCGACTATAACACATTCAATTACGTCTAAACGTCAGTTGAAACCGATTAAAACAGTAGTAAATATTAGGATGGATAGCTGCATTAAGAACACTTACTGAAACAACTTCGTGATTATGATTCATGGTAGAACATGTCGGCAATTTTTAAGATTCAACACTCTGCATGAAATATATATTTTAAATCATCAAACTGTTGAGAATTTTAAGGTGTCAGGCATACTGAATAATTGTAGTTTTTATGTCATCATAAAAAAGAATACACGTATTTTATCTGACAGTTTTATTCCATAAATTCTAATTAGTGACTATCACATATCTTTTGATTTAGTACGCTGAAATACTTCACAATGGGAGGAAAGAAAATGTAAAAAAAAACTGACAGACTACAAAGACAAAAGAAAGGGCAACGAAAAAGTAATGAATACATAAAAAAAGGAAACGTTCTGAAATGATTAAAGTAGAAGGAAACAAATAACTTCCGTGAAGACAAATTTTACATTATTAATGTGTCCTTAATGATGTCATACGAACGGTAGAGAAATAAGATTAATACAATAACAAAGAACTGGCAGAGAGAGAATTTCAAACTTTAACGGCAAAGAGAAGTTTAATTTCATCGGCATTGTCGATATGCAGAGAAGAAGGACAGCTTCTTATAAACACCCGGTACCTTCATACAACTTCTTATAAACATCCGGTACCTTCATACAACTTCTTATAAACAGCCGGTAACTTCATACAACTTCTTATAAACACCCGGTACCTTCATACAACTTCTTATAAACACCCGGTACCTTCATACAACTTCTTATAAATACCCGGTACCTTCATACAATTTATTATAAACACCCGGTACCTTCATACAACTTCTTATAAACACCCGGTACCTTCATACAACTTTTTATAAACACCCGGTACCTTCATACAACTTCTTATAAATACCCGGTACCTTCATACAATTTCTTATAAACACCCGGTACCTTCATACAACTTCTTATAAACACCCGGTACCGTCATACAACTTCTTATAAACACTCGGTACCTTCATACAACTTCTTATAAACACCCGGTACCTTCATACAACTTCTTATAAATACCCGGTACCTTCATACAATTTATTATAAACACCCGGTACCGTCATACAACTTCTTATAAACACTCGGTACCTTCAAACAACTTCTTATAAACAACCGATACCTTCATACAACTTCTTATAAACACCCGGTACCTTAATACACTGCAAGGACGCCAGGGTTGTTCCGTACGGGAAACAAACAAAGGAGTGAGCCAGCAGTGAGGATAGAAAGATGAAGGTATAGGAGAAATGGCACTGATATGGAATCCTGCATCCATATAGACTTTTCAATCGGTATCAAATCAATGCCTCCATATCCTTTTCAAAAGTCGTGTCAGCACATAGTTACATTCAGTACTGAATATTTCATGCTGCATTTGTTTTTAGACCTACTAATATTTCCGTAACTTAAATACAATACACTGCAATAGCAATCTATAGACTACTTGTATCTAAAACGTTATATTATTTAGATAATAAAACGGATAGAAAGCATCTGACGTTAAGGTAACCGTGCATCGTGATAAATTCTTATAATAAAAGCAACTAGATGCACTAGATTTCTCAAATTTATTTTTGGAATAAAACTCTACATGTTTCGGACAGTTCCTCTTTCCATCATCAGGCGTTTTTCGTTGTACACACAGCAATGGTATATGTCATACAGGTTTGCTGACAGTTTGCGAGCAGGCTCAGGTCGTTCCGTCCCGATCCTGCTCGCAAGCTGTCAGCAAACTTGTACGACATATACCATTGCTGTGTGTACAGCGAAAAACGCCTGATGATGGACAGAGGAACTGTCCGAACATGTAGAGTTTTATTCAAAAATAAATTTGAGAAATTAGTACATCTGGTTGGTTTTATTATAAGAAGTCAAAGAGCGTATTTGCTGTCATTTGCTTTACGCAAGCAGCACGGTTATTCACACAATTCTCTCTTCCTGATAACCGGTGTAAGCTTGCATAATCTTCTGCAATGGGCGGAATTCTGTCTTTGCAGCACGTAATCGATATTTAAGTGTATATATTATGCTTCGAAGAAACCACTCGATTTGTCGAAACGGTGAATAATTATCGAAAAAAAAAAATACCTCCCAGATATCATATCGCCTCGATTTATCGATACCAAAATACGTGAAATCAACTTGCGGAAGAAGATGGAGCAAAGCCACGTTGAGGCAAGTCAGAAGAATGGCCGAAAAGAGCAGACTCAATCTTAGAATCTACATATAAACTTAACAAGACACAAGACTAGAGCTTGAGCCAGATTTTCTCAACTAGTCCCAGTAATTCTGAAATTCTTAAATTTGCCATCCACTTTGTGTGTATAAATAAATAGGTAAAGGTATTTAGTCAATAACACAACAAATATTTATGGACACCTACGCGAGTATTGCACCCCAAGTCAACAGAATACTCACATTACAGAACACACCCCCAGCCACAACTCTTAATAGTAGTAATAATCAAAATCACAGATGATGAGATCTCACCATCGTTACATAACCGCATAAATCTTATAAACACTAATACACTTTCGGATGAAAACCTGATGATGGCCGGAATAGGCCGAAATATGTAGTTTTTTTTTATCATCCTCTAATAAACATAATTAGAAACATTTGTTGTGTTACTGACTAAATACCTGTACTTATTTAATCCCAGTAATTTTCTTTGTTCATCTGGTATGAGAGACCAGGTTTCACGACCACACAGAGGATCAGTTTAGCAATAAAAATTACTTACTGAATACAAAAACAACTTACTGCACAACAAGTAGAGCAATGCAGGTCCTTGGTACATGCACGTTCAGCTTACCTGCAAGTACAAGAAATGTTACACGTTAGAATACAAAAACAACATTATTTGTTGAATCTCAAACACATTTCTTGGGATATGACTGTCAATATCGGCTTTTGTTCCGAAAATTACATTAGAGTAACAATGATTCGATATCGCATAAGAAAGCATAATGTATTACTACTTTCTCTCTGGTCATTTCATAGGAGACGAGCGTTAGGTGTAAGCATTTCTTTTCCATGGCGCAACAGTCTCCAGTGGGCCAGGGCCTCCTCATTACCGATGCTTCACGATCACACTCAGACACACCACACTCGGAAGGACTCCTCTGGAAGGGTGATCAGCCCGAAGCAGAGAAATCTACCTGACAAAACACAACAATTACAAGGGACAAACATCCATGCCTCAGGTGGGATTCTAACCCGCAATCCCACCAAGCCAGCGGCCGCAGGGCCACGCCTTAGACCGAGCTGCCAATGGGATCGGCAGGTACAAATATACTCCAATAAAATGAACGTATTTTACAAATATCTTCATTACTATTTTATACATCTCAGTAGCTTTAATGTTCCGTTATTGTGGACGAAAAACTACTTTTTTTAAGGCAGCCATCCCGTTGTATCGCCAGATATAACGCAGGTGTACTAATACATCTCGTCTTTGCATATGTTGTGTATTGACGGCACTAATCTAATGAATAATTGACGGTACAAAACGGGATGGCCACCTTCAAATTTGTAGCCAGTCAAGCACGTTCCATCCACCAATACACGTCGCCAGATACAACCCAGTTATATTAATACATCTCGTCTTTACATATGTTGTGTATTGACGGCACTAATCTAATGAATAATTGACGGTACAAAACGGGACGGCCCCCTTCAAATTTGTAGCCAGTCAAGCACGTTCCATCCACCAATACACGTCGCCAGATACAACCCAGTTATATCAATACATCTCGTCTTTGCATATGTTGTGTATTGACGGCACTAATCTAATGAATAATTGACGGTAAAAAACGGGATGGCCCCCTTCAAATTTGTAGCCAGTCAAGCACGTTCCATCCACCAATACACGTCGCCAGATACAACCCAGTTATATTAATACATCTCGTCTTTGCATATGTTGTGTATTGACGGCACTAATATAATGTATAATGAATGAAAAACTACTGTTGCAATCACTTCGCCCAGATTACACTGTACCGAGTCTAAACCTTCCCTCTCTCTCTGTCTTTGTGCTGAGTAACAAAGCTGACCTAACTGCCTTCCGCAGGATCATAAAAAAATTCTCGGGAAGAAAATGAATAGATATCGGAATTTCTTAATCCAGATGACAAATTTGGACTCTGCATTTAAAGTCACGATTTTATTCAGATGCATGCACACATCTGTCATAACATTTGATCTTACTGACACAAAAAACATTTACTGATTCACATGATATGTCCTAACATGTGTAAACACAACCACGTAAAACCTAATACAGGGCAAAATACTTTCTTTGTAGCAGTATGGCAGTGATAATAAAATGACTCAATATATTTTATGGAATTTTAAGTTTATTGGACCGTGCATCATTGTGATACTTGAAGAATAAAATGCCAACTTGATGTCACTTGATATTTTATTTCACTTCTTATGTGCTCAACATGTTTCGGACATTAATATGTCCATCATCAGAAGCTTGCGACTATTCTGTTGAATTACCACATTGGTCTATTGTTCTTGGCTCGATGTGTGTTGGAGATTCGAACCACGGGCAATACGACCAATGTGGTAATTCAACAGAATAGTCGCAAGCTTCTGATGATGGACATATTAATGTCTGAAACGTGTTGAGTACATAAGAAGTAAAATAAAATAGCAAGTGACATCAAGTTGGTCTTTTATTCTTCAACAATATTTTATGGAATTATTTGCGTAAATAATCGCGTTTTCAAAGCCTAAATTTTAAAGTAAATTAAACTCTAATTTGCAAATTGAATTTTATATAATCTTCTTATAAGCAACTCAGATAATTCATTATTGTAGCCATTGTTCGTTCTTTTATGTTTCCCGGTCTATTTGCTGTGACCCGCTAATTATGGCCCAGCCGGGCCGAAACATGTCGGAATATCCATCACTTTTACAAACCAACAAAATACACTAATTAAAATACAGTAAAGCAGATTACAAAACACGCTTCATATCGGACGCCAGCTCCTACATGTTTCGGCAACAAGGTGCCATCATCAGGGAGTTTTTCAGCAACAAAGTTTCGTAAAACCAAAAGTATTCCAGGCGCAAATCCGACTGATTACAAACAGCTGTGCAAACATCCCTCACATGGAATAATTTTGGACATTCGAATTTTTGTTGAAAAAAATCCCTGATGGTGGCCCTTGGGTGCCTAAACATGTAGGTGTTGGCACCTGATACGAACTGTGTTTTTTCTGTTTTACTGTATTTTAATTACTGCATTTTTTTTTAAATATGCAATATAAGAAAATGCAGGTTATGAACAAGATAAAAAAGAGATCTGAGTGTCATTCTAGGGGTTTGAGGTGTCTCATAGCAGAAGGCGTATTGTAGTTGGTTTATTTATTTTTGGGAGTCTTATATTTCACTAAATAATCACAATACCGACGAGCTGCTTTTGAGAATTGTAGGGTTGTTCAATCACTCAAAAAAAATACACGATTTTTACGAAACCCGAAGATACAAAACCGTGTTACAAGAGAGCGCTCATATAAATTGCAGACCTTTACGGGGACAGAGCATACATCTGCCACAGACTGTCAACAGTCCTGATCCGCTGTTCATCTTCATAATTCACGTCTCTGTGTACAACAGCCAGATGTACTGTTAGTCTCATAATTTATGTGGTCATCTGCTCCGCGCTTCCTTCTAACTGCATGCTCTCTCTGCACTTGTCCAGAAAATGTATCCGGGCATTGACACTATGCAAGACTTCCCTTTGCACACAACTGTCGAAATTAATTGACGGTAATAACTGAAGATCATGTAACGACGTCTGACAGGAAACACAGACTGTTCATTGATTCGTGTTTCGACACTTTCTCTTCACGAATAATTTAACAGATTTAAAACACTTTCGCCTTAATTTTATATCAGGGCGTGAAGCAGATGCATCATCAAATCAATGCAGACATGATAACATGACGGTGATTCAATAAAAACCATTAAAATGGATGATCAGGAAACATTCTACACGCGCATAAACACAGTGCAGAAAGTTGAAGAATAAAAGACCAACTTGATGTCACTTGCTATTTTATTTCACTCCTTGTGTGCTCAACATGTTTCGGACATTAATATAGACATCATCAGGAACTTGCGACTACTCTGTTGAATTACCACATTGGCCTATTGTTCTTGGTTCAATGTGTGTTGGA
>Ga0123355_10018224_pt1 | contig 11125 bp, 5 predicted proteins | sample TergutEmb28metaG_3_FD_89872 | JGI IMG/M metagenome (GOLD analysis project Ga0123355, IMG submission 89872) | Embiratermes neotenicus P1 segment gut microbial communities from Petit-Saut dam, French Guiana - Emb289 P1 | ecosystem: Host-associated > Arthropoda: Insects > Digestive system > Gut ...
AATAATAGAACTGCTCATTTTACTGCTGCAAACGGTCGCGGCATGGGTATCGTAATAGGCAGTACAACGAATTCTCCAGCAGGGACATCCACTGCAATTACCATAGAAAACGTAAATATTTTGGGTCATCAGCAAATGATTAACACAACAGGGGACAGTGCAGCTGGTAGCTGGGGTGGTTTGGTGGGGCGAGTATCAGCTAATACCACCTTAAATATCAGAGACGTCTCCGTCGGCGAAGCTTCTACAGCGGGGTCTTCTCTTGAGGTATTCGTATCGGGTACAAGTTTTATTGGTTCCGTTGGAGGTTTAGTAGGATCTGTTGGCGTAGGGAATAACAGTGGTACGCTGAATATTACAACTAGAACTCGGACTTCTAACTTCCTAAATGTAGATGTGCGACATGGAGACCGCGGTGCAACAGGAGCCCCCGCCCCAGCTGCTTCCCGTACCAGTGGTGGCAGGCTTGTCGGCGGAGTGCTTGGTTTTGTGTTTAGTGGACACGCGTCAATAGACAATACTCTTGTTACATCAACACGTAACCCAAATGATACAATCTTAGGTTTAAGTCAGGTAGGAGGTATAGTTGGCGGATCAAACGCTAGGGGGACGCTCAGACTTAACAATGTGGAAAACCAAGCATGGATTAAAGTTAACCTTTCCGGCGGAAATGCTACAGATGGCCGTATAGGCGGCTTAGTAGGGCGTGCCATGGGTGCTCTACAAATTATTAACTCCAGAAATTATGGCGTAGTACAAGCTCAGTTTAATAACGGCATAGCTGGCGGTTTGCTGGGGTATGCTGGAACGTCTGCAGTCGTTTTAATTACTGGCAGCTGCAATGGTGCTGCACCAGGTCAAACTCCTGCAGGCTTGCCGCTTCCACCCAGCACTGGGGCCGGTCATATACGTCATGGACATTCCGGTAGTGGTGCTACGAACTTCTTAAATAATACTAGTGCTGCAACATTGGGAGGTATTGTTGGACGCTCTCGTGGAAGCATCACAATAATTGATACAATAAACTATGGGCAGGTACAAAAAGCAGGCATTAGCGGTGGTGATAGATCGGTTCGCGATAACACCCGTATTGGTGGCATCATTGGGCGAGTGCATCCGGTGGGTGGCCAAGTCGTTCGCTTAGAGAATGTTACTAATGCAGCACCTGTTAGCATTGGTTCAGCAACTGCCACCGCAGCAAATAGCAGTATAGGTTCTGTAGGTGGCATATTTGGTGAAATTACGCCTCCTCCACGCGGCAATGCTAATATTACGCTTACAAATGTCACAAATACTGAAGCTGGCATTATAACTGGAGGCGCAGAATCCGGCGGTATTATAGGCTGGGCGCGCCCAGCTAACATGAGGATTATCAACGCTGTCAATCGCGGCAATATTATCAGATCTGGTGGCGATGGAGCGGCTTCCGCAACCCGGGTTCGCCCTACAGATGTAGGTGGTATTGTGGGTCGTGTCGGGGGCGCAGGTTTTAGACTTGAAGGTGCATGGAACTCCGGTCACGTAAATGGTACAAACGCTGCGGGAACAGTTCTTGCAAACGATTCCACCGTTTTAGCAGGCAACAATGTAGGTGGTATTATAGGGCGTAGTACTGGTGCACGCTTGCATGTTACTGGAGCTTATAATGAAGGAAATGTAAGAGGACAATTAAATGCAGGAGGAGTTATAGGCTTTGCAGATGCTAATGACTCAATTGTTAATAGCGCAGTTAATCGTGGTTCTGTTACTGCTACGCGAAATGGCGGGGAGGCGACTGCAGGTGGTGTTATAGGACGTAGCAGCCGACGGAATATGGTTGTACAAAACACTGGTAATTTTGGCACAATAAGAATGAGAGGCAGCAACAACAATAGTGACGGGGTAGCAGGTGTTATTGGACGTAGCCATGGTGCAAATTCTCGCGTCGAAGCTAGCTTTAACCAGGGCATTGTAAGTGGACGAAACTCTGCAGGTGGTATTGTAGGCCGCAATCAAGGTAATCTGAATATTACTGATGTTTATAATATTGGACAAGTAATCGGCGGAACTCAAGCCAGTCTCAGAGCGGGCAATGGTATTTTAGGCCGTCGGCGCACTGGCACGGTACGTATTACTCGTGCTTGGGTTTCTGCTCGCGTTGGCGGTTACGCCGTTGCAACAAGTCATAGTAATGCTGCTGAACAGCCTATAGCCGCTGCTATTACGGGGGTCACATTCTCTGGGGTATTTGTTGATAGTTCAGTATTCGATTCCGCCGGAACTGGTATTACAGCTGCTAATCCAGCAAACCAAGTAAACCGAAATGGCATAAGCCTGGTAGATACTGAAATGTTAACCAGTGGTTTTTTACCTGGTTTCACAGGAGGACCTTGGCGTATTGGTATCGAGGGTGTTGATACTGACGAACAAAGAACATATCCCTACTTTGCCTGGCAAACAGAGGGTGGCCTCCAGCAGAAGTTTTTTGGATTTATTAGAGCACTCGAAGATGGAGCGATTGAGGATGGTGCAGTACCTCGTTACCTACCAGTAATGGATTCGATCCGAAACCTTAATTCTACCACAGTTCGTTTTTCTTTTGGAGATTGCAGCGATTTTGTCGACTGTGGCTTTGACTGTACCGAGCATAATTTATTTAATACAGAGGGCACAAGAGTTTTTAACGCATATGTAGCTGCAGCAGCAAATGCTGTAAGCCCATTTGCCTCTGTCCCTGTCCCTGCTCCTAGCAATTTTTCGCATGAAGTTAACAGGTCTGGTCGTATTTCCATAGGGCTTATAAGCAATGATGGCGTCGTTGGCTTTGAAACTAAAGAGATTAACGGACGCATTACGATAAGAGGATATGACCCTCTTGTTGAAGGTGACTCTCGCCACTATATCGATCACACGGCATTTACTATCGTCAGCAATGACGCAGCAGACATTAACTTGAATCGTGATTTTTACGGATGCCTTTTTGATGATTGTGAAAATGATCCTGATTGTAATAAGTATTCTAACTGCTGGGGAGATACTATGCGCGGCGTTGGGATTATTCGTTTTGCTACTAATGATTACGGTGAAATTGTATCGGGCCTTAATCCGAAGAGTGGCGCGGGCCTTGGCAACAATGCTTCACAGTTAGTTCCGGGAGATCTCGAAAATTTTACAGTTATCAGAATTACAGCCCTTGGCTATGCTCCCGTATATCGTGTCATTCATAATGGTGATTTGAACAACTTTTTTAGAGCTGACATTAGTATTCCAATGGAACGTGTATCCTTCCCTATTCGTGTGTGGGTACCACAGACACCCGTGATTGAGGCTGTTGAAAGTGATAATCCAGAGGGGCCTCCAGGTACTGCCGGCTCCGTTGCCCCTCCTATAAATGCAAGGCCAGGATTTCCCACACTGCCAGGCCACACACCAGGCAGCTTCCTTGCTATGAATCCGGTATTAACCCACAGCCATAATGGTGTAGCTTCTAATCTTACCAATACTTTCGAAACAGGGGCAGACGAGTATCCACGTGGTCATTTTGATATGCAGACGGTAATGTGGGGCGACAGCCTTAGTGCAACGGCACCACAACATACCGAAAATACACTTTCAACACTACAGTTTTCAAACCTGATAAACCGTAATGCAGGTAGTTTTGAAAGTTTGGCTTTGGGCGTATACGAGCCGATCTTAGATTTGGATCTTTATATAACAAATACGGGATTAGATCTTATGCACTTCCGTTTTGTCGAAATAACGAGCATAAATGAAGATGGGATTCCTACGTTTCGTAACTTGAGCATTAACGGCGGCGGTCATACTGTAACGAACCCAATGCCCAATATAGAACTCATAATACATGATGAGCCAGACCATACGAAGACTCGCATGGAAACACCTTCAACTGTACATGCTCCTACCTATGCATCTGTTACTACTGGCAACAACCCAGCGACCGATATCGAACAGCATGCCGCTCTCGAAACCATGGCGGGCTCGTTTCAGCATATCCGTATAGAAGGGCTAAGTGAGGGTACTATCTTTAGTGTAGTAGATGCAGCTGGAAGGTTTGCTCCTGCACCAAATCTTGACTTATCTTATTTTTTTGATTGGTTTTACCCTTTGGTTAATGTTGATGAGGCTAGGGAAGCCTCATACGGTCATTTATTAACATTTGCTAACACATTAAATTCCCTTGCTGGTCGTAACGCAAGGATTGCTCAAATCGAAGAAGCAGTCGATTCTGGAGTAAGGGGTGAACCATACCTTATTCGTACTGTTGTAATTCCTCTTGTACGCCTTCGTGAAGTCGAAGCTCGCGTTGTGCAAAAAATTGGCGACGACTATTTCCCTATATATCACTCGATGCTGTTCAATAATGGCAATGAAGCCGATGGGGAAAACGGAGTATTCACAGTGAGGGACGATGAGTTTAACTATCTTGAAGCGTACGCCGCCGGTTTTATCCCTCAATCCCGCAACTATCCAAGTTCAGTAATTCAAGAGATTTTGGATGAGAATGGTCATATCACCTTTGTTCTTGAACGTATGCCTGTTAACCACGAAGACTCGAATCGTGCTGGCTACCTTGAAGGGTTTGTATGGGATCGAAGCAATGGCAAGCCCATTGAAGACGCAAACATTTTTGTTATTAATGATATTGGTGAAACCATCTTCAGCAGGATTTCAGCTACTGATGAAACAGGTTTCTATTCAATTCGCATTTCAGACATACCAGGATTTGAGGACAATATTGATTTCTCAGACGTGTCGCCACTTAGGGTAATGGCAAGTTATCCTGGGTTCGCACCTGGATGGTCTATCCAAAACCCTGTGATTGTAACAGAGGATGGCGCAATTGCTGATGTATGGTTAAGGCCAAATGAAGATGATTATCTCTTGATGGTAACTGTGATTTGCGATGTTACCGGCGAGGTTGTTTCTAATATTTCAGTTTCAATTTCAAAATCGGACGATGAAACGCCGCTTAATTTTGGAACAGCCTATTGGACCTTACGTGACAGTAGCAGTATGACTGGCAATGTGGTTATTGACTACAATGATCCTAATTATACTTTTATACCAGATGACGCTATTATCCAAGCGAACTATATTGGCAGGGTTGCAACGTTTGTAATAAGGCGTGTAAAGTTTGCTTCACTAAGTGGTGTTATATATCGGTATGGAACAGCTGACCCTCGAAACGTTTTGTCGAATGTAACGGTTGGTTTGTATGACGAAGATGGAAACCCAGTACTGGATTCAGAGGGAGAGCCCATAACGGCAATAACTGATTCAAATGGTGTGTATAAGTTTAGCTTATTGCCAGCCGGAGTTTATACCTTACGTATATTGGATGTGGAAGACTATGCAGAGTATATATCAGAAGACCCGATAGAACTTGATTGGGGCGATGACATTGATGACCATGATATTCCATTAAAGCCTATACTCACTGTAACTTTCGATGCATATGAGAGAGAACCAGATGAACATGATGAGTATCGTTTTGAACCTCAGGACGTAGTGTATGGAGAAAATGCAACTCGTCCGGCTCCTGATCCGAGTCGAAAGGGCTTTACCTTCATAGGTTGGTTTGAAAGTGATTATGACGAAGACGAATTTGATTTTAGCGAAGAAATTACGAGTGACATTACTTTATACGCTCGCTGGGAACGCATCGTAGTTGAGATTACGTTCACTGTTGGGGTTGGTGGAGTTGGTGCTGGGGATTACTATACTGCGCGCATTTACTATGGAGAGCTATTTCCAAGTGTACCAAGTGCTTTAAACCTGACCCCTGCAGTTGGCTGGAAGAATGGTGCATGGAGTCCAGATTTGCCTATTGGGACTGTCGTGACAGATAAAATGGACGGCGAGGAGTTCGTATTTGAGTTTGAGTATGACTTAGCCGAAATTACATTTACAATAGGAACAGGCGGTGTGGATGCTGGCGAATACCGTACAGTTGAAGTGCAAGTAGGTGAAGCATTCCCCTCTGTGCCGAGTGACTTAAGCCTGCTTCCGGTGGTAGGTTGGAAAAATGGTGCATGGAGCCCAGCCCTGCCAACAGGAGCCGTCACGGCTGCAATGGATGGTATGGAATACGTATTTGAGTTTGAAGATGACTTAGTCGAAATCACATTTACTATAGGAACAGGTGGTGTCGACGCAGGCTTGTACAGAGAGGTTGAAGTGCGAGTAGGTGAAGCATTCCCTTCAGTACCAAGCGATTTAAGTCAGCTTCCGGCGATTGGATGGAAAAATGGTGCGTGGAGCCCAGTCCTGCCGACAGGAAACGTTACGGGTGCAATGGATGGCATGGAGTTCATATTAGAGTTTGAAGATGATTTAATCGAAATTACTTTTACAATAGGAACAGGCGGTATAGATGCAGGCGAGTACCGAATGGTTGAAGTACGAGTAGGCGAGGCATTCCCATCCGTGCCAGGTGACTTAAGCCTGCTTCCAGAGATAGGCTGGAAAAATGGTGCTTGGAGCCCAGTCCTCCCGACAGGAACTGTAACAGGTGAAATGGACGGTAAGGGCTTCGTATTTGAGTTCGAAGATGACTTAGTTGAAATAACTTTTTCAATAGGGACAGGAGGGGTTGCGGAAGGTCAGTACCGCACAGTGGAAGTTCGCATAGGAGGAACCTTCCCTTTAGTGCCAAGCGACTTAAGTCAGCTTCCCGCGACAGGTTGGACAGGTGGCACATGGACTCCGGCACTGCCAGTAGGAGCAACCTTAACAGCAGCGATGGATGGTGATGAGTATACACTTGTATTCGAAATTGTTGATTGGTTAGTAACATTTACAGTGAACGATTCTTACGGCGGTCAACTGTTAGGTGGTCAGTCAAGTGTTGAAGTACCACATAACGGAAATATCCCAGCGAATGCAATCCCCATTCCAGTAGAAGCTCCCGAATGGACGTTTGTCGGATGGACTCCGCACACACCAACATACTCAACTGTTATTGATCGTGATATTACTTTTACAGCTAACTTCAAACAGAACTCGGAAACCGGATTGATGGTGACATTTTACGCTAACGGCGGCCATCCAACACCATCTGGCCAAATCAGACGACCAGATAGATTAGTAATACCAGTTCCCGCGCCAAATAGGCTAGGTTATCTCTTTAGTCACTGGGCTTACGAAAATGAAAATGGTACAGTTTGGAACTTTGCAGCAGATACAGTGAAAGGTGACATGACACTTGTAGCAGTATGGACGCTTGCGCCTACGAAGTAGTAGAGACCTTTACAGTAACATTCGATGCCAACGGTGGCTTTCAAGCACCCGAAAGCCAAATCAGAAGGCAAGGCAGATTGGTAATAAAGGTTCCTGCTCCAATCCGGCATAATTATCGCTTTAATAACTGGGCTTATGAACACGAAAATGGCTCGGTTTGGAACTTTGCTTCTGATACTGTAGAGAATGACATGACGCTTGTGGCAGTATGGACGCTTGCGCCTGACGAAGTAGTGGAGACCTTTACGGTAACATTTGATGCTAATGGAGGGTTTCAAGCACCCGCAAGTCAAACAATACGACAAGATAGATTGGTAATATTGGTTCCTGCTCCAATCAGGCATAACTATATCTTTAGTCACTGGGCCTATGGACACGAAAATGGTGCCAAATGGAATTTTGCAACTGACACAGTTCAAGATGACATGACATTAGTGGCAGTATGGACATACATTGGTGACTGATCTGACTTTTCATCTCAATCAAGAATATCTCTTCGTCATTGCGGGCTTGACCCGCAATCCCCTGAGATTGGCTAAGTTTAGGGGATCCCGGGTCAAGCCCGGGATGACAGCATACACATTCGATATTGAGATAAAAAGTTGTAGAAACAATAAAATCAACCTAGGCAAAGAGAGAAAAATCGATGCCCAGGTTGATTTTAATTTATGCTTCATCACGGTTATGTGTATATGTGTACGACACTTTATATAAATATGCATAATTGTCAACAACAACACAAAACTCCGACTGTTCGCCATTAATAAATCCCATGATATGCTTGTTAAGGTTGACAGAAAGCTTTAGTAGCTCTTTGAAGTCTGTTACCTTCATTGAAATGTATGGTGACACATCTATAGGACTATCGGTACATACAATTTCATCATGATATTTTTTCAAAATAGATACGGCTTCTTGGTTAAACGGATTGGGATCTGCCTGTAACATTAGTATTGAACGTATAATTCCAGCAGTGCAAGTAATGATCAACGCCAGTGCGATCGCAATAATAAGTAGATTTAAAGAACCTTGAGCATAAGAATTGTTCAAATTGATATTAAAACTAGGCGTGCCTGTTTCAATAAAAGAAAACACCTCATTTGAAAGGGGGATGCTGAAGCCTGCAGTGCTGTTTTCTCTGTGCTCTAATTCAGGCAGCCACAGTGTGTATGAAAAATCCACTAAAAGCTCTGCAGAGAAGTATCGCCCACCTTGAACAGTTACATTTTCTATTTGCATTTGTCGAGCTTGAATTTCAACAAACTCTCTATAGGCATCAATATGAGATTTGGGATATATAACGAAGGTGCCGCCAGGATGCTCATCATTCTTTGATGTAAAAGATAGATAAGAAGTATCGCATTTACCGTTGATCTCGGTTATTACAATGCTTTTCTCATATACGATTGGATCTAAATTCCCGTTTACAGTACCAGCATTTCGAATTACGAAACTTTGTGTAGCAGAAAAACTGTAATGAACCTCGGATGGCTCAGCGAACTGTGCATGAAAGTCGTTTTCAATCTCAATATAGTCTGTAAAAGACATTAAGAAGTGCAGATTGTTTGGAATGGGGTTTTCTATGGAAAGCTCGCTCTCCTGATAATATACCCTAAAACCCAAGTCGTTTCTACCAGAGGCGAAAGTGTCTCTTTCCCCTTGAAAAAGAGGTCTTGCATTAAGTATAGTAATGATCACAGATGCAAATACTATTATGCTGCAAACTGCTAAACGCGTAATATTTAAGCTTCGTCGATTCATAGTGATCCCTCGGTTAGCAATGTATACCGCTCAATGTTATTATTTGCCACAAATAAGAGATTTATTGACAATTTTAAAACTCATTGGCGGTACTAACATTTGACACATAAAAAAGTGCATCTGTAAATGTTAGTTTTCATTAGTATAAGTTAAATATATCTCTAAAGATAAGATTTGGGTATCCGACGTAAGGGAAAACTGCCCGTACAATGCCTGATACATCCTCTGGAGCAACTGGTATGGCATCTGTGTTTGGGTTTGCATCTCCTTGAGTTACATATAATCGTTCGCCTTTTGCGTTGTTCCAAAAAGCTACAACCCTATGCAGCACTTCCCCTTGTCCAAGATTAAAGTGTAGCACCTCTCCTTCGCCTATCATGTTATAAGCCTCGCCTTGAGGGATTCGATTCACAAAAACCATTGCGCCCCGCTTGAAAGTGTCTGCCATGGAATTGGTTTCAACAACTATTGGATAGATTGGAAGTGTTCCCGTAAAAAATGCCGTCGCTGTTATAATAACCACTGCAGGAAAAAGAAATCGCATAGCTGCAGGGCTTCTGTATTTCAAAGCCTTTTTTGTGCGTCGCAGATGAGCCAGTGATATATCACTGGTAAAATGATTAAAAAGCCATAAATTGAAGTAAAGCAAAAAACAACTTACTAAAGACCAAACCAAGTTTCGAACGTCGGGTAAAATCGGAGAAAATGCTGGCACGAGAATGTATGTTGCACTAATAGTTAGCATAGACCAGAAGCTGCCTTTTAGGACGATAAGCGAGACTATAATATTAAAAGTTAGGGCAAACATGAGGGACGAGAATACAAACTCCGCCCAATCTCCCATAGGTGTGCCTATGAGCCCTCTTAGGGGTGTTAGCATTGTATAGGTATAGGCTATACACAGTATAGCAATAACCTTCCCTTGGTCTGTTTTGCTTGTAGCTCTTATCAGTTTAAATCTGATTAATTCTCCTGCTGCCCATACAGTTCCTATAGTCCAAGTATTTTGGAGAACTGCTATAAAACTAGTCATCAATGCGTTGTTTGCTCCACCAAATAAATAGGCAGTAAGTACAAGAACAACACCATAGAGGGTGGTACAAGAAATAGCAATTATGATGGAGATACGGTTGTTCTTTTTTGGGCGGGCATCGTTCCCGGTAAATAAGTAAACCGTGGTTGCAAGTGAGAGATATGCGACTGGGCGCACATAGTGATTATAAGGAACAGTCATTTGCAAAGAGATCAGCAAATACGCTGTTTGTATTAGGATTAACACTGTAGCTACCGCAATGGCAACCCACAAAGCAGAGATGGAGTTTTTCATAGGCGTAACGTGGGCAAACGAGGTAATCATCTCCTTATCGGGGAGTAAGGTAGTGAGATGCCCTATGTGGTTAGAATATTGGGCGTGTTTCAGAAGCAGCAGACAAATCTCATTTGTCCGTCATTGCGGGCTTGACCTGGGCTTGACCCGCAATCCCCTGAGATTGGCTATGTTTAGGGGATCCCGGGTCAAGCCCGGGATGACGCTCGTGTTTGCTAAATCAGCACGTATTTGAAACACGCCGAATATTGTTAAGGAGTTGGAGGAGTAAAATTAACAGGAAGCAACTCCCAATCCATTAACACTTGAATGGATGCAGAACGTGTTGAGGCTTGTGGAACAAAAGTTGGATTCAACTCAAAGCTGAAAGTTGCTGGAACCGGATTTACCAGTGCTGGGTTTACATAGAACCAACCACCAGGTGAGTTATGATCATAAAGGCTATCATCCGATACGAAAAACATATACAGGGCAACGTTTTGCCGTACGTGTATTTATCGTATATTGTTCAGTTTTGCATGGTGTTGAGAAAGCATAAAGAATTATTCTTTGTCTATATATATTTTTCTTGTTCACCTTAAACGCTACTTTAAGGCAGTCTGCTAGGTACTAGGGCGTGTTTGATAAATAATTGTTATTGTGCAAAATACCTAACTTGTGGCAGAGATTTAGAGCCACGTCATTGCGGGCTCGACCCGCAATCCCCTGAGATTGGCCAATTTCAGGGGATCCCGGGTCAAGCCCGGGATGACGATCTTTCTCTGCTGGTTTGAAACTGTGCATTTTTTATTTATCAAA
>Ga0123355_10018225_pt1 | contig 11125 bp, 9 predicted proteins | sample TergutEmb28metaG_3_FD_89872 | JGI IMG/M metagenome (GOLD analysis project Ga0123355, IMG submission 89872) | Embiratermes neotenicus P1 segment gut microbial communities from Petit-Saut dam, French Guiana - Emb289 P1 | ecosystem: Host-associated > Arthropoda: Insects > Digestive system > Gut ...
CGGCTTCATCCTCGCGCTCGCCCTCGTCGGGGTCATCTACCTGCTGCTCTACCGGACCAGGTTCGGCCGCAGCGTCCGGGCGACCATGCAGGACGAGACGGCGGCCCGACTCGTCGGCATCGACGTGAACCGGACCGCCGCCCTCACCTTCGGGATCGGCGTGGCGGTCACCGCGGCCGGCGGCATGGTGTACGGAGCGACCAACGCGTTCAACGCCAACAGCGGTTACGACCTGATCTCGCGGCTGCTGGCCATCATCATCCTCGGCGGTATGGGCAGCGTCGGCGGTGCGCTCGCCGCGTCCGTCTTCATGATCACCCTGGAGTCGGTGGTGGACATCTGGCAGCCGACCTGGGCGATCACGGTCTTCTACGCGGCGCTCGTCGTGGTCCTGCTCGTCAAGCCGACCGGTTTCTTCGGCAGGAAGGCGGTGCGGGCCCAGTGAACCGCGACAACCTCCTCAAGGGCGACAACCTCCTCAAGGGCGGCGGGCTGGTAGTTCTCGCCGTGATCGTGCTGGTATTCCCCCAGGTCTTCCCGAACCCGGCGGTCACCAACTACGGCGTCTTCACGATGATCTTCGTGACTTCGGTGGTGGCGTGGAACATCTTCTCCGGCAACACCGGCTACATCTCGCTGGGGCAGGCGGTCTTCTACGGCAGCGGCGCTTACGCCATGGGCCTGATCGCCAAGCACTGGAACATCCAGGGCGATGCGGTCTTCGCCCTGCTCCCGGTCTGCGGCGCGGTTGGCGCGCTGATCGCGGTGCCGTTCGGCCTGATCGCGCTCCGGGTACGGCGGCACACGTTCATCGTGCTGACGATCGCGGTCTTCTTCATCTTCCAGCTGATGGCGTTCAACTTCGGCTTTACCGGATCCTCCAGCGGGCTGACCTCTCCGTTCCTCACCTGGCCGGCGCAGACCTACAACAACCCCTTCTACTACATCGCCCTGGCCTTCGCGGCCGGCACCATCCTCATCGCCTGGATCATCCGGCGGGCGAGATTCGGCCTTCAGCTCCGGGCGATCCGGGACGACGAGGACCGCGCCCGTGGCCTTGGTGTCAAGACGATGCGCGTGAAGCTGTCGGCGTTCGTGATCTCCGGCGCGATCACCGCGATGATCGGCGCGGTCTGGTTCTTCTACATCAACCAGGTCGAGCCGCAGACCGGATTCAACCCGCTGTTCGACCTGACCCTCGCGCTGATGGCTTTCCTCGGCGGTTACGGGACGATCGCCGGGGCGGTCCTCGGCGCGGTGATCATCGAGCCGCTGACCCTCTGGCTGAACACCCAGCCGCAGTTCAGCGGCGGGTCCCTCAGTGAGATCCTGCTAGGCGGCATCTTCCTCATCGTGGTGCTCCTGATGCCGCGCGGGATCATCCCGACCGGCGGCGAGCTGATCAAGAAGCTCCGCATGAAGGGGCGCCCCGCGGTCATCCCCGCCACCACCATGGGCGCCGTCCCCGGCGCCGCGGCTACCCCGTCATCCCCATCGTCCGTGAGCTCAGGAGGTGCCCGGTGACCGCGCTGCTGCGCACGGAAGGCATCAAGAAGGCCTACGGCGGCAACCAGGCGCTCAACGGGGCGACCATCGCCGTCGAGGAAGGCACCGTGGCTGGCCTGATCGGGCCGAACGGCTCGGGCAAGACCACGCTGTTCAACGTCATCACCGGCTACGAGCGGCCGGACGAAGGCCAGGTCTTGTTCAGCGACCGGCAGATCACCGGCTGGGGCCCCGACAAGGTGTTCGCCGCCGGGATTGGCCGCACCTTCCAGCTCACGCGGATCTTCTCGAGGCTCACCGTCCTGGAGAACATGCTGGTCGCGGCGCAGGCGAAGGACCGGCCGAAGAACGTGCTCTCCTGGTTCGGACGGGACGCCTGGACGCACCACCGGCGGCACGCGCACGAGCTGCTGAAGTTCGTCGGCATCGAGGGGCACGCCGACGTGCTGGCTGGCTCGCTCTCCTACGGCCAGCGCAAGCTTCTCGAGCTCGCCTATGTGCTCGTCGCCGACCCGGCGGTCATCCTGCTCGATGAGCCGGCCGGCGGGGTCAACCCGACGCTGATCAACCACATCGCCGACCGCATCCGTTACCTCAACACCGAGCAGGGCAAGACGTTCCTGCTCGTCGAGCACAACATGGAGTTCGTGATGGGGCTTTGCTCCAACATCACCGTGCTCGAGTCGGGAGCGACGGTGGTCAGCGGCCCGCCGGAGATCGTCCGCACGGACAAGCGGGTCCTCGATGCCTACCTCGGCGTGGATCTGGAAGAGGAGGACGTCCGATGACCGAACCGCTGCTGACCATGGATGGCGTGGTGGCGGGCTACGGCGGCGGTGACGTGCTCCGTGGTCTCACCTTCGATGTGCCCCAGGGCGCCATCACCTGCGTAGTCGGACCGAACGGTGCGGGCAAGTCCACGGTGATGCGCGTGATCAGCGGCCTGCTGCGGCCGCGGCTCGGCACGGTGACGCTGCGCGGTGAGAAGCTGAACGGCAAGTCGCCGCGGCAGATCCTGAATCTGGGCGTGGTCCAGGTGCCGCAGAACCACAGCCTGTTCCCGGACATGACTGTGCACGAGAACATCGACCTCGGCGGCTACACGATCAAGGACCGGTCCAAGATCGGCACCCGGATCGACGCGGTTTTCGACCTGTTTCCCCAGGTGCGGGGATGGTCGCAAATGAAGGCCGGCTCGCTGTCCGGCGGCCAGCAGCGGCTGGTTGAGTTCGCCCGCGCGCTGATGCTCGACCCCGCGCTCATCCTGCTCGACGAACCGTCGATGGGCCTGTCGCCGATGGTGCTCAAGTCGGTGTTCGACGCAGCCCGGCAGATGAACACCAATGGCGCCACCGTGCTGCTTGTGGAGCAGAACGCCCGGGCCGGACTCAAGCTGTCGCATCATGGCGTGGTCATGGAGAACGGCACGGTACGGCTGGCCGGCACCGGCCGGGAGGTGCTCGAGCACCCGGAGATCGGCGAGCTTTACCTCGGCGGCGCGGTCAAGAAGCTGTAAGCGGCACTCAGCGACAAGGCCGCCGGAACTTCCGTTCCGGCGGCCTTGTCGTTATCCCGGCCAGCAGCGCGATGACCTGGGGCGATCCACAACTTTATGATCACTAGTCCGCATATGCCGGATATCCCATCGACGAACGCACTAAAGTGGCCCGCAGCACAGAGTCTTGTGCTGCAAGGGCGGTTGGTTGCGGGGTACTCCGGTCGCGTCCCGCTCTGACGATACAGCGGCGTGCGACAAGTTTCGCTTTCCAGCGAGGACACAGACTAATGGGAACCCATGGTGCTACGGGCGCGCGCGGGCGCGCCCTTCCGCCGGGCAATCAGGACGCTGAATCGAAGAATATCAATTCAGTGCGACGGATGCCGGTGATGTTCACCTTGTCGCACTGGCCTGTCCGCCGAAGGCTTATCGCCGTCATCATCGCCGCGCTGGTCATGGGGCTCGTCTTCGGCGGCCTGCGGGTCGCGGACGCGGAGTCCACCGCGGGACAGCTCTCCCAGGTGGCGCAGCTCACCAGCCTCGGCCAGAAGCTGACAGTCCTGGTGAACGACCTGCAGAACGAGCGCGACGCGACCGTCACCCAAGAGGGCCAGATCGCCCCGGATACGGCCACGCTCACCCCGCTGTATAACCAGACCGACAGCGACCTCCCAGGTGTGGTTGCAGCACTGCATGGCATCGGGAGCGCCTTCCCGGCCAACATTCAGGCTGACGCCACGACCGCCCTCTCGGACCTCAGCCCGTCCAACGTCAACGTGCTGCACAGCACGTTCGGGCCGAACTCCCCGCCGCAGTCGGAAGCGTCGATCATCCTGAACTACGGTGCCGTGATCAGCGACCTGCTCACCCTGACCGGCCAGGTAGGACAGGGTGTCGCCGACTCGCAGCTGACCAGCGACGTCCGGGCGCTCGACGAGCTGGGACTGGCGAAAGAGCAGGTCTCACAGCAGCGCGCGTTCCTCAACTTCGCCTTCGCCTCGGCGGCGGCCGCGGCCGCCACGGCTGGCAGCGCGAACCCGATCCACACCTACGTGTCCCTGAGCCCCATCCTCGTCTCGAAGAAGGGCCCGCTCACCGTTACCAGCCCGTTCTTCGACGCGGTCGACGTGCAGGACCTGACGACGGCCTACGACGAGGAGTTCGTCGACGAAGCGGCGTTCCAGCAGGCGGCAACGCCCGCCGAGCACACCTTCTTCGTCAACGCGCTCGGTGCGCACACCGCGCAGATAGCCACGGCGGAGAACATCGAGCAGAACGCCATCGCCAACGACAATCAGGCGACTAACCCGCAGGGCACGGTAACGTGGGCCGGCAGCCCGATGCTCGACGACCTCGTCCAGCCGGCCCGGCCGTCAACAGGGCAAGGCGGCGCCTCGTCCATCGGCACCGAGCCGCAGAGCCCGGTCACTGCCGGCATGCCGGCCAGCCAGATCGAGCAGGCTGGCCTGGCCGCCTGGGATACGGCCCTGGGTGACAAGCTCAACGCGCCCCAGTCCACCGAGAGCCTCATCTCCGGTAATATTTCCAGCCGCGTGAGCCAGCTCGAGGCCGGCGCGCAGGACACCGCGCTGCTGTACCTCCTCATCACCGTGGTCGTGCTGCTCATCGTCATGATCGCCGCACTGCTGGTCGCCCGGTCCGTGGTGAACCCGCTGCGCCGGCTGCGGGCAGGCGCGCTGAACATCGCCTCGGTCCAGCTGCCCGAGCGGGTCCGGCTGCTTTCCGAGAACCCGGAGTCCGCCGCGACCATGGAGGTCGCGCCCATTAACGTCTCCGCGCAGGACGAGATCGGCCAGGTGGCGCGCGCCTTCGACCAGGTGCACTCCGAGGCCGTCCGGCTGGCCGGCGAGCAGGCGGTGCTGCGGTCGAGCTTCAACGCCATGTTCGTTAACCTGTCGCGACGCTCCCAGTCGCTCATCGAGCGCCTGGCGCGGATGATCGACACCCTGGAGCAGAACGAAGACGACCCGGACCGGCTGGGCAACCTGTTCTCCATGGACCACCTGGTCACCCGCATGCGCCGCAACTCGGAGAACCTGCTGCTGCTCGCCGGGCACGAAAACCCGCGCAAGTGGTCCGAGCCGGTGCCCCTCGCGGACGTGGCCCGCGCTGCGACCTCGGAAATCGAGCAGTACAACCGGGTCACGCTGAACGTGCCGGCGGGCATTTCCATCATCGGCCAGGCCGTCTCCGACGTGGTGCACCTGCTCGCCGAGCTGATCGAGAACTCGACCATGTTCTCGCCCAAGGACACCCAGGTGTCGGTGACGATGCAGGAGCTGGCCAGCGGCGGCGTCCTGATCGAGATCCTCGATAAGGGCATCGGCGTTTCCGAGGCGCGACTGGCGGACATGAACTGGCGGCTCGACAACCCGCCGACGATCGATGTGTCGGTCTCCAGGCACATGGGCCTGTTCGCCGTGGCTCGGCTCGCGGAGCGGCACCGGGTACGGGTCCGGCTGCGGCCGGCCAACCCGCAGGGCCTGTCTGCCCTGGTGTGGCTGCCGGACAGCGTGATCGAGCGAGTTGGCAGGTACGGCACTGGCGCGATGGACACCGGCACCTGGGCGGCCCAGCCGATCGGAGCGCAGGCCACTGGGGGGATCAGGCAGGTCGGCGGTGAGCGGTCCCGCCTGGCGGACAGCGCGGTGGCGCTTGCCCAGGGCGGCGGATACGACGGCGGTGCTCCCAGCAACGGCGCGGGCAACGGACACGGGAACGGCGGCCCGCCCCAGCCGGGCCGCAGCGCATCCGGGTGGTTCCGCGGCGGCGTGACCGACAGCCCCCCGGACAGCGGGTTTGGCGGGCCGCGCTGGGGTAGCGGCCGCAACCCGGCCGACATCGTCGCTGACCCGGCGTCCAGCGACCAGACGATCGCTGGCCTGCCAGTGCGCGTTCCCCGGGCCAACCTGATCCCGGGTAGCGCAACGGGTGGCCAGCCGACCCAGTCCGGACCATCCGCCCCGCCAGGCCAGACCAGTCCGGTCAGCCAGGCTGGCCTGCCCATCCGGGGCGCCGAGCCTGGCGGCAACGGCATGCCAGGCCGCGGGACACCCGGACCCGCCAGCCGACCTGGTGCTGGCGGGACTGGCAGCCAGCCGCTCCCGCAACGGTCGCCGGAACACGCCCGCAGCCGGCTCTCCGGGTTCCAGCGCGGAACCCGCCGGGCGGAATCGCAGACGGGCCAGACGGGCCAGCCGGGTCAGGCACCGCGTGCAGGAGAGGGAAGCGACCGTTGAGCTACATATACCGTCAGGACCTGAACTGGCTGATCAGCGACTTCACCGCACGGGTCGCCGACGTAGCGCACGCGGCCGTGGTATCCGCGGACGGCGTGCCGCTCGCCTTGTCGGAGGGCATCCCGGACTTCTTCGCCGAGCAGCTTGCGGCGATCACCTCCGGCCTCGCCAGCCTCATGGCGGGCGCGGCGCGGATCTTCGAGGCCGGGGCGCCGACGCAGGCGCTCGTCGAGATGGCCGGCGGCTTGATGGTCATTAAGGCGATCAGCGACGGGTCCTCGCTCTGCGTCCTCGCCTCTCCCGACTGCGACACCGAGCTCGTCTCCTACGAGATGTCACTGCTCGTTGAGGCGGTCGGCGAGGTTCTGTCCCCAGCCCTGCGCGGCGGCCGCAACCGCTACTAAGCTCGCTGCTGCTTGCAGGGGGATGCGCCCCTGCACCCCGTCTGGGGACGCCGTCCCCCAGACCCTGCGGGAGGCACCGCGTAGAGCGTGGCGCTCCGGCGATGACCTAGGTCAGATCTCCACGCGGTAGATCGTGACGGTCTTCATGGAGCCGTCTTCCAGGACGGGCAGGACCGGGACCTCGTAGGTCGCGAGCGGGCTCAGGGCGGTTCGCGGCACGAAGGCTCGGCCTGGGTCGGCGACGAGCACCTCGGCACCTGACCTGGCCGCGCCAGTCAGGAACGCTAGCGCGAGCTCGGCCAGTTCGCGCTGGTAGAAGACGTCGGCCGCGAGCACCACGTCCGCGCTGCCGACCCGGTCGGCGGTGGCGTCCTGGTCGGTGGTGGCGTCCTGGTCGGTGGTGGCGTCCCGGTCGGCGGTGGCGCCCCGGTCGGTGGTGGCGTCCCCTGCGGCTCCGACCGCACCCCCGGTGTCGGTCCAGCTCGCGGAGAAGTCGAACGGGCGCGCCTCGATCGCCGCGGAAACACCGTTGGCCGCCGCGTTAACGCCGATGGCGGCCACCGCGAGCTCATCGATGTCACCGGCGGTCACGCTCGCCGCGCCTGCCTTCGCGGCCGCGATCGCGACCAGCCCCGACCCCGAGGCGACGTCGAGCACCCGGCGCCCCCGCACCACGCCGGCATGGTCGAGCACGTACCTGGCAAGCCCCTGCCCACCCGCCCACGGGAACGCCCAGAACGGCGGCGCCTCCCGCTCGGTGCTGTCCCAGAGCCCGTACGGTTCCGCGGCCGTCGCCAGGCAGATCTCAGGAACGAACGGAACCGGCGACTGCGTGGTAGCGGACCGGACGAGAGCCTCTGGGGTCATCGACCGAGCATACGATCCGCGGCGCGGTCCGTCTCGTCCTGTTGTGCAACGCACGTTGTGAGGCGGCATCTCAGCGACCGCTCCGCAAATCGTCGCGCGCCCCATAGCGTCCGGCACGGCTGACGTCTAGCGTGGCAAGCGCGTCAGGCGCGGACGGTCGGGACGCTAACGGACAGGGCAGGGCGGCAACGGAAGGGCGGAGACGATGGAGTACGAGCGCGGCCGTAAGGGGATCCCGTCCCGTAGCGGCGACGAGGGAACGTTCAGCGGAAAGGCCATGCTCGACCCGCTGCTCGACGACGGGGACAACGGCGAAGTCCGCGTCTACAGCGTCATGTTCGAGCCCGGCGGCCGGACGTTCTGGCACTCGCACGCGGGCGGCCAGGTGCTCATCGTCGCCAGCGGCCGTGGCATGGTCGAGAACAAGGACGGCGACAAGCACGTCCTCGGCCCTGGCGACGTTGTCTGGGCACCGCCGGGTGAAGTGCACTGGCATGGCGCCGCCCCCGACTCGTTTATCAACCACACCGCCGTCTCCCTGGGCCTCACCAACTGGCACGAGGAAGTCGACCAGGGACGCTACACGCAGTCGTTCGGAGAGTAGCGGCAGGTGTCAGCCGACGGCGCGCGGGAGGTGCTCGCGGTCCGCTACGGGCGCCGCGTCACCACCCGTGCCGAGAGCTACCTCAACTTCCACCTCTACGGTGAGCCGGACGCGGACCTCGACATCGACTACTACTTCTGGGTCATCCGCGAACCGGACGGCAGCGGCATCCTCGTCGACACCGGCTTCGCCCCCGAGGCGGGCGACCGGCGCCGCCGCGAGCACCACACCACGCCCGCCGAGGCGCTCCCGTCGCTGGGCATGCAACCCGACGACGTCACCACCATCGTGATCACCCACGCCCACTGGGACCACACCGGCAACATCCGGCAGTTTCCGCGCGCGCACCTCGTGCTCGCGGAGGCGGAGTATAACTTCTGGACCAGCCCGCTCGCCACCCGCACGCACTTCGCCGCGCACAGCGAGCCGGACGAGATCGCCCTGCTCGAGCGGGCGCGCGCGGACGGCCGGATCACGCTCTTCACCGGCCAGCACGCGCTAGCGCCCGGGATCGACCTGATCGAGGTCGGCGGCCACACCCCGGGCCAGCTGATCGCATCCGTGGCGACGGCGAACGGCCCGGATCCGGAAAGCACGGTGATCCTCGCCTCCGACGCCCTGCATTTCTACGAAGAGGTCGAACGGGACCGCCCGTTCGCCATCCTGGCCGACCTGCCCGCCATGTACCGCGCCTACGACACCCTGGCGCAGCTGGCAGGCCAGCCAGGCACGCACCTGGTGGCCGGTCATGACCCGCTCGTCCGGCAGCGTTTTGCGCCGCATCCGTCGTCCCCGGACGCGACCGACCTCGCCGCTCCGCCAGCGGGCTAGCGGCGCGGGCAGCGCGGCGGGTTAGGTGACCGTCACCAGCGTGCCGTAGGGCAGGTACGGGTAGGCCCGCTCCGCGGCCGAATAGGGCAGTTCGACGCAGCCGAGCGACTGCGGGTAGCCATAGTAACCGCGCGAGATGTAGTGCACCGCGGAGCCGCCGGAGAAGTACGACACCCACTGCACCGGGTCCGCGTAGTGCGACCCGTCCGGGTTGGTCCCCTGCATCACCTGGTACGGCAGCTTCTCGTACACCGGGAACGTCCCGACCGGCGTCGGCGCGACCGAGATCCCGGTGTTCGCCGGCGAGGAGAACACCTGTTTCCCGTCGTGCCAGATGGTCAGCGTTTCGGGAATGTGCTGGCTGGCGATCGCGTAGCTGTACCCGTGGGTGTTCCGCTGGTCTTTCGCTGCCGCCTCCAGCAGCGCCGCCCAGACGGCCGAGCCGGCCACCCCGTCGGTGGTCATCCCGTGGTCGGCTTCGAACGCGGTGATCGCCCCCCGGTCGATGGTGTTCGCCTGGCCCTGCTCCCAGAACGAGCGCAGCTGCGACGGGTAACCCCGCTGCCAGTTGAACGTGCCGGCCGGCGGGTTGTAGGCCGCGGACAGCTGTGCGGCGGCGCTGCCCGGCACCACCGCCTCGCCCGCTGCCGGCGTGTAGGTCAGCGGCAGGTAGCCGAGCTCCGCGAGGATTTCCTGCAGCCGCAGCGTGCTGTATGCGCCGGTGGTAAAGGACGAGGATGCGGAAGGATCCGTGGTTCCGCCAGGATCCGCCCATGTGACCGTCACCTTCGTGTGAGCCGGGAAACCACTGGCCGGCACGAACCACGCGGTGTCCCCGCTGCGCTGCCAGGTCCCGGCGATGTCCGGCTTAAGAACGGGCAGTGGCGCGGTGGCTGGCAGCGGCTCGTTATAGGTGACGGTGATGAAGTTGGCACCATTGGCTTCCCGTGTACCGTCGGCCGGGCTGATCGAGACCAGCCTGAGCGGCACCGGCTTAGCGGCGGCTGCGTGCCGCGCGGTGGCGGTGTTGTGATGGTTGGCGCCAGGCCCGCCGCCCGTCGTCGCGGCGACGATACCTGCCGTAGCGCCGCCGACGGCGATTACCGCGCCCGATACCCAGGCAGCGGTTTTCCGCGAGATTTTTGGCACAGTGTCCCCCCGATACACGGTGCTTGCGTAACCAGTGCACTGCGACATGGAAGTGCCGCGCGTTAACTACTGAGCGTAATAGTCGATGTACCCACAGTACATACAGCCCATGCCGTCTGATGTCCCGCACGTTTGACGGCACGCGGGCGAGACCCGCTGGGCTAGCATGGTTCAAGCACGACGACGGGGACCGGGACAGCCAGTCTCAGGTTTCCCTGTGCGGCACCGGAGGCCGGTCAGGGTCCGGCTGTCAGGGGGAATGGGCCTGGAAGAGGGCCCGGGCGGCTCAGTAGACAACGGAGGCCATGCTCGTGTCCGACGGGCAGGCTCCGGACCGAAGGCGCTCGCTTGGGTCCTCTTCCACCGCGCGCCGGATACGATTTAGGGTCAGGCGCGCAGCCGGGGGATTTTCCGGGGTCTCCCTGGGCTAAGACCAACATGGCCGGACAGAGAAGGTGACGACGAGCGATGGGTGAGCCGGGCGTGGCCGCGAGCCGCGTGGTGATTGTCATGCCGACGTATAACGAGCGGCAGAACCTTGAGATCATGGCAGGCCGGATCCGGGATTCCGTGCCTGACGCCGATTTGCTCGTGGTTGATGACAACAGCCCCGACGGCACCGGTGACATCGCCGACAAGCTGGCCGTGGCTGACACCCGCGTACACGTAATGCACCGGACTGAGAAGGCAGGGCTTGGCCGGGCTTACGTCGCGGGCTTCACTTGGGCGCTTGAGGCCGGCTATGACTTGATTGTCGAAATGGATGCCGACGGATCGCACCGGCCGGAGGACCTGCCCCGGTTGCTCGCTGCCGCGGGTCGTCACGACGCGGTGATCGGCTCCCGCTACGTGCCCGGCGGATCCGTGGTGAACTGGCCGAAGTCCAGGGAGATCCTGTCCCGGGGCGCCAACATCTACAACCGGCTGATGCTCGGCATCCGGATCAAGGACGCGACTGGCGGCTTCCGCGTCTACCGCGCCACGACGCTGCGGAAGATCGACCTGA
>Ga0123355_10018227_pt1 | contig 11124 bp, 14 predicted proteins | sample TergutEmb28metaG_3_FD_89872 | JGI IMG/M metagenome (GOLD analysis project Ga0123355, IMG submission 89872) | Embiratermes neotenicus P1 segment gut microbial communities from Petit-Saut dam, French Guiana - Emb289 P1 | ecosystem: Host-associated > Arthropoda: Insects > Digestive system > Gut ...
CGAAGTTTTACAAAAAGATCGCGACCTGCAACCTTTGGGTTAAGTCCAAGGGATATGTAGGATGCTGTTTTGTCAACGGGTCCCACTCCTATGAAAACGGGTTTAGATGGGGCATAATGTATGAATTGGGTGCCTGGGGAGGATTTTAATTTATCTCCTGTTGCAAGTTCAACCGCAAGTCCGGTTTTTTTAGAAAGCTTATCGAGCGGTATGCATCCTTGGCGAAGAACCAGTATTTTATCTGGTTCAAGTTTTACAACTGTGCTTTCCAGCCCAAGTTTGGTTTGGGGACCCATGAAAATTGCATCGATTCGAGTGTTAAGGTCAGAATAAACATCTTGCCATCTTGTGGATGATGGGCGGGATGAGGTATTTGCTGAAGGAGCTGCGATAGGAGCGCCACAGGCTCGAATAAACCGACGTGCAAAAGTGCAAGATGGAATACGAACAGCTATGGTGTTTTGTCCTCCAAGCGCCAATGTGCTGATTTTTGTGTCTGAGGGTTTAGGAAGAACAACGGTTAGGGCTTGTGGAAAAATTTTTAACAACAAAAGAGCTCCCAGATCAAGTGAGAAAAATTTCTTTAGTTGTTTGATCGAATGAAAATGGATTATTAATGGGTTATTTGCTGGACGATTTTTAGCATCAAATATTTTTTGTATAGCATGTTCATTTGTTGCATCTGCACCAAGGCCATAAACCGTCTCAGTTCGAAAGGCAACAACGCCTCCGCTTTTAATAATCTTGGCACCAGTTTCAATCTCATTTTCTTTAAGAAGTAGGGTCATTGTAATAGTTTAACACAGAATTAGAAATTAATTATCTCTTGTCTATAAATAAAAACCTTATCGCCTGGATTGATTCCATTTGATAAACTTGGGTTTTGTTTAAGGATGTCCACAATTTTGGTGCCGATGCGCTTTGCAATATCCCACAAAGTTTCGCTGTCCCCCACGGTATAAATCATGATAGAAGATTGGTCTCTGGCTATTTGTTCTCCAAGAACAACATTGCCTGTGATTTCGTGCATTTCTGTGGTTGCGGAGGTTAAAGACAACCCAACTCGTGCGTCTATCAAAAGTTCTCTACCGCGTCTGGCTTTTACTCGACAAGTAAGAAGTGCAACAGATGCAGACACACCGGCTTCTTTGGTTGTACCTGTCATTTTGATTGAAGAGCTGAAAGGAAGTATGGCGTTATGTGCATGGATACCGCGTTCTTCGCATTCGTATATTACAGTAGTTCCAAGCTTGCCATCAATTGTAACTTTGTCGCTTGCGGGCGTAAGAGTTGCGGACAGTATTCTTGCTCCTTCTGCAGCCAAAATCTTTGTTATGTACGGAGTTGAGTCTGGCATTGTAAGGTTGCCTTCGACTTCAGTTTGAGTAACATGTGTTATGGCGATGGCACCCTCGACTGTGTTATGTGTAAAACCAAGTTTGTTTTCAAAACCAAAAGCATCCGAGACAAACTCGACTGTTTTGACTGTTGCAACGTGAGCCGTGAATCTAACAGAAGCGGATATTACAAGTTCGGCTTTACCCTTGTTTTCAAGGCGCATTTGGGTTTCTGTTACAACAAGATGAGCGGAAACAATATCGTTCATTGACAAGCCACTCACTGTCATTGATTTTGAAAAGTCAAATTCCTGGTTTTCGTTATAGATTATATGTTGTTCATCGGCTGATTTTACTGCAATCATGTTAACAGATGCAAGGCCTTTTAAAGAAAGTTTTCCGTCTAAAACAATAACTTCTTTGAGAGCAGCGGACAAGTCAACTCCAAGTACACCAAGACATGTTTTATCAAGGTCAAAACGTTCTTCGAGCTCGAAGTTGTGTTCTAGGATGTTTGAAAAGCTCGTGATTTTTGTGCTGTCACAGCGAGATTCAACCTCTCCTTGTAACCCTGCAACATAAGCAATTTCTTTCTTTGTAATTCCAATCAGGTTAACACTTATATTTGAAACAATATCCACGGAAGATGGATTTCCGGTATCAACTATGCGACTGTCAACAATTTCTGTGGTAGCATGAATTCCTGCAATAAATTCAGAATTTTTGAGAATAAGTTTTTCTGTAAAGGTGGTTGAACCCTCTTCTCCTTGCCAAGCATCTGACTCGTCCAAATAAATGACTCGAGTGACAACACGTCCAGTTATGCGAACCTCGGCATCAGTTCTGGCAGTTTCAGTAACATGGCAACGCGAATTTATCGAGACAATGCGTTTTGCCGCACTTTTAAGTTCGACTCGCATATCAACTTTGGTGCTAGATTGCCCCAGAAGATCCATACTTCCAAGCTCTAGATTTTTTGTAATTAATTCCACAAAATTCCTCCCTAACAAATGTTATGATAAACTGGGAGTGAAAATGCGAATAAATAGGTATTTAGCAAGTTGCGGGCTGGGGGCTAGAAGAAAGTGTGAGGAACTTGTTATTGCAGGTCGAGTTAAGGTGGACGGGATTAGAGCCAATTTAACAACACTGGTTAATGGAGAAGTAACACTTGATGGAAAAGTAATTAAACCAAGCCAGTTTGTATATATTGTGCTTAACAAGCCCAAGGGATATGTTACGACATGTGATGACGAGCGAGGACGCAGGACTGTTCTTGATCTAGTTAATGTTGGAGTAAGAATTTTTCCGGTGGGGCGGCTTGATTATAATACAGAAGGGTTATTGATACTTACAAATGATGGAGAGTTTGCAAAACGAATGACGCATCCAAGTTCTGGGATTGAAAAAACTTATATAGTAAAATTGGACAAAGAAATTATGGATTTGTCTCCATTAAGAAAGGGTGTTTTGGGATACCAGTCTGCTAAAGCAAAGAAGATGGCGCCAAAAGTTGTGGAGCTTGTGATATGTGAAGGTAAAAACAGACAAGTTCGAAAAATGTTCGAAGCTCTTGGTTTTAGGGTGGTCTCACTAAAACGAATCAAGGTTGGGGAGATTGAACTTGGGGATTTGGGGCTTGGGGAGTGGCGCCATTTAGATAAAAGTTTTGTTGAATAGGGCTGGGTGGAATTGGGGATTCTTTTTTCTTTACAAGTCCAGCTGCATCAGATAAAAAGGCAAGTCCTCCTCCAGTTAAGACTGCTCCTCCCCAGGTGAAGCTTTCTGCGATAAATAAGCCAGCAGATACCACAACGGCTGTGCTACCGGCAATCCAACGAATAATGTCCGCAATATTCTGTTTTGACTTGGGTTGTGTCGACTGGGATAGTGGTGGGGCAACGGCACAGGCACGTGCGCATGTTGGTGAAGGGTGAATATTTTTATTCTTTTCTGAAACAATTTTTTCTATTTCTGCAAGAAGTTTTTGTGCGTCTGAATGAAATTCTTTGTTTTTGTCCTTTTCTCGGATATTGCTTAAAACTTCTCCTACTGTTTCGATCGGGAGATGCTTTATTATCTGGGGTTTACTGGTAGCTAAGACAGGACCAACAGTGTTCTTGATTTGGTCGACTTCATCAAAAGTTAACTCTGACATTTGGATAATGTGTTTGTATTCCAAAGGAAACTTTGCTTTGATATTATCAATAATCCGCAAGTCGCCCAGCGAACTGTCTTTTATTATTGCAATATCTTTCGGGCGCGCATTTTTAAAGAATTTTTGAACTATTTTGATGTTTCCTGGTGTTACTTTTGCAAAATATTTTTGAATTACAACCAAGTCTTCTTGTGTCAAGTCACATGTTTTTTCCATTCCTAGCATCCCACCACTTCGTAGTATCGTTTTGCCGCACATTCGCCGGATACCTTAAAAACTTTTGATAAATGTAAACATAGTTGAACAAGCAATCGTTGATCTTCAAGAACGCTTCCCTTTTCACTTTCAAAAGAGCGAATTTCTGCTTTGGTTGCATCCTCTGGCATTACAACGCATGCCGCAAAAAAGTCGGCTTCTCGCTCTTCTTGAGGTTTTTCCTGACCATTGGTTTTCCAACTTATATGAACATACGGGAAATCCGGGTCATAGTGCAGTCTATAGTGCCCAAGTTCATGTGCAACTGTGAAAGCGGTATCCGCATAATCAAGGCTTTCATTAGTAGCAATGAGTTTTTGTGGAAGAGTGTTTATTTTGTTATTGCCCTGGTTGACAATAATGAGCCCATCTTTGTGTTTGTTTTTACCTATTTTGGGGTCAAAAGAAGCTATTTTGAAACCAAGAGCCTTTGCAGTATCAAAAACGTCTGCTTGACTTTTATTTTCGTCTAGAAATTCGTTTGCGATGCGTTGTATCTCGCGCTTTCTTATTTGTGATAATTGCATATATCGTCTTCCCATCACTAATATATCATACTCTTATCAGAAAACAAATGTTTTTAGACTAGGTTTCCTCTTCTTTAATGTTGACTTTTACACAAAAAAAGAATATATTGTAAATACAAGGAGGTTGAAATATGGGCAAAGTAATGACGTGGGATGAGCAGGAGAATGTACGTGTTGTGCCTGAGGGATTTGTTAAGGAAGAATCAATTCGTGACCCTTCGTTGGATAAAATAGAAACATCCAAGCAACGACACGAAAGAATGAAGAAAGTAGTGGAAGCCTATTTTTCCTCAAAAGGTAGTAAAGAAAAGCAGCGTGTCTATTGACTTTGTGTAGTGTATAATGCTTTAATGTGTGATGATTGACTGGGAAGATCATATTGAGAAAATTTTGAAACACGACGATGAAAGCGGAGTTGAAGTGCTCTATAGGGGAGAGCCAGCTCAATTTGAGTTTATTTCGTCTGCATTGCGTTTGTCGAACCAGCAAAAATTTCACGGATTAAGAACGCGAAAAGAGCTGATTAGAGAATTTGAACAAGTTGCTGCCGAGCTTAACTCAATGTATAAACTAGAAGTTGCACTGGACAGTGAAGTTGTAGACACACCTATTTTAGGTAATTTGATAAACAAACCATATTCCCCCATTCACTAGGGCTGAAAACTCTGTGACTGATTGTGCAAAAGTTCTTCGCGTATTACACAAAAATGGAATTGACGCGAGAAAACTTTTTCCCGGTAATGATGGAGTAATTAGGCATCGTGATGATTTATTAAGCCTAGAAGCATATGAATATTTAATTAAAACTTGTCGGTGAAACCGGAGATGTCGAGAGCTTCGGAGTCGTCTTTGACAATTGCTTCGGGTTTATCGCGGACGATAAAGTGAACAAGAAGATTCACTTGTTTAATAAAACATAGTAGTATTGTGGCAGTTGCAAGTTTTAGCATTAAGCTAAAAAGGGTTATTTGCCAAATTGCATTATGAGTTATTGAGTTAAACAACCAAACAAAGTTGTTTTCTAGCGGCCAGACAATTGGCAAAAATATAAGAACAGCAAAGACGTTAAACATAAGGTGCATGACTGCTGCGCGCTTTGCGTTGCGGTTAGCAGGAATAGCGGCGATTAATGTTGTTACGGTTGTTCCAAGTAGACTTCCCATAACAAGGTACATTATTGTTGAAAATTCCAAAAGTCCCTCGACGGTTGCCAAAGAAATAAATATTGCTGTCGCAGCAGTAGAACTTTGAATAATGGCGGTTAGAGTAAAAGCAAGAAGAATCAACATAAGTGGATTTGAAAAAGTTGAAAGTAAATATGAAAAGCCGTCTACAAGGTATACGCTGTTTTCAAAAGAAAGTCTCATTATTTCAAGCCCAACAAAAATTATTCCAAAGCTCATAAGAAAGTCTGCAATTCTGTTGATTCGTGGCTTTTGGGTGAACAGTTTTGTAAGGGCTCCTATAAAAACAAAAAGCATAAAAACATATCTAATGCGAAAGGATGATAAAGACAAAAGCATGTTAGATAACGCTGTTCCAACATTTGCCCCAAATATAACGGCTGTTGATTGTGCCGCCGTCATTATGCCTGCGTTTACTAGGCTTACAACTATAATTGTTGTGGCGGTAGAACTTTGGACTACTGTGGTTGTTCCTGCTCCTACGCCAAACCCGACAAGGCGGTTGTCTCCCATCCTTTTAAAGACATTTTTGACACTGTCGCTTGCCTCGCTTTGTAATAGGTTGGAGAACTTTACAATGCCAACAAGAAAGACTCCGATACCTGCTAGGAAAAATAATAGATCATTAAATATATCCCAGAACATGTTCAATGATACCACAAAAAATGCATACAATATGCAATGTCAATTGCAATTTCTTTTTTGCTTGGTTTAATTCAAGGTTTGACAGAGTTTTTGCCTGTGTCAAGTTCGGGACATCTGATATTGGCGCAGTATTTAATGGATATGCCGGAAGATATGATGTTGTTCAACATAATGTTGCATGTTGCCACACTTTGTGCTGTTTTAATTGTTTTTCGTTATAGGGTTTGGGAGTTAATTAGAAATCCTTTTTCATCTATGGGAATATCATTGATGATTGCAACTCTTGTGACAGTTACATTCGTTCTAGTATTTGGAAGGATTATTGATGCCGCGTTTTCTGTGTATACCCTGCCGGTTGCATTTTTCATAACTGCGATAGTCTTATTGCTTGTTTCTTTTATTAAGACGGGTGAAAAAGAGGTTGGGCATAAGGAAGGTGCTTGGATAGGGCTGGTCCAGGGTTTGGCTGTAATCCCTGGGTTTTCGCGTAGTGGCTTTACAATCGCAGCTGGGCTTACGGCTGGAGTTAAGCGAGAGAGGGCGGCGGAATTTTCCTTCCTTATGAGTATTCCAATTATAGTTGCAGCTCTTGTTTATGAAATTGCAAGAGAAGGGTTTTCTGGTGTGGGCGTGGAGGCTTTTCCTCTTATGGTTGGGTTTTTAACTGCACTTGTGTCTGGGATTTTTGCAATCAAGGTTATGTTGGCGCTTATAAAGCGTATTAAGCTGTATTGGTTTAGTGTGTATTTAATTATACTTGCGGTTGTAAGTGCAATTATTATATACTAGAGTATGGATAACATACAAAAATTAGTAACAGAATTCTTGGAAAGCGAAAATCTTTCACTGCTTAATAAGTTGGCGTATGCAGGTATGGGGTTTTCGAAAACAACTGGACAAGTAAGCGAGATTGTAAGCGGAATTGGTTTTGCGGAACAAATATACAGCAACGAAAGACAAAAGCGTATGATTGAGTTGCTTGGAGAGATGATGTTCTATTGGCACGTTTTGGCCTCTACTGTTGGAGTTGGGCACAAAAAAATTATCGAAGAATATATAAACAGTTATGAAGCGATTAAAGTTAAGCTTGGAAAAAATGAGAGTATAACTATACAGGATATGATGAATATGAAAAAATTCGTAAAGGCGGGTGCCCTTCGAGATGTTGAGCGCGCACGCGACAATGAGGACAAGAGAAGAAAGCGCGAGAGGATGATGTAGAAGTCACTCGGGCTTATTTTCAGAAAAGTCTATCCCAAAACAAAATTTTGCGAAGACTTCCTTTTCGGGGATGTCGAAGGCGCGCATTTTTTCCTCGAATCGTTTGCGATTAAATGGAATATTTACACGATAAATATCAAAGTTTGCTTCTTCCCCGAAATCTTTTTTAATATCAAAATATGTGTAAAAAGTATAATCACCTTTAACGCAACCGCTTGAGCCGTTACATATATAACTTTTGCCAAGTTCGTTGATTATTATTTTTCTGTTATGAATGTGGGCAAAAAATACAACATCACATTTTTTGTCTCCGAAAAGCTTGTCAAGTTGACTCTCGGTAAATTCGTCATAGTCATCTCGAACCACCCCGTCTTGGTCTAGGCTGTAATGTGTAAATAAAATATTAGTACCTTTATAATTTATTTTATATTCAGGCGCCATAGTTTTAATAAATCGAAAGTCGTCATTGTCAAGGCTGTGGTAGATGTATTCCATGTGCTTGATTCCAGCATACGTCATAGTTGCGACACTTCTGTCGTATCGAACCATTCTTTGTTCGTGATTGCCATAAACGCATTTTATATTTAACTTGCTGTTAAAAAGTGTTTTTAAACACGCCGAGCTGTTTGGGCCAAAGGTAATTGCGTCCCCCAAAAAGTAAACTTGTTTGATTTTACGATTTTTTTTGATATCCTTTAGAATTGCCTCCAGGGCTTCAAGGTTTCCATGAATATCTCCGAATACTGCGATTGCCATATGTCAATATATCATATATTATAGAATAATGAAAAAATTATGTGTATTTGTTGTCGCGATTTGGGTTGGCGTTTTTTTAGTTGGGTGCTCTCAGGTAACTGCGGCTGTTATTCAAACGGCAGATGGGCGCGTATTTCAAGTTATCCAAGCCGAATTTGACGAGTCTAGTACAGAATTAAATACTGCATTATTGCAAGCCATGCATTACGCAGGACTAAATATGCCGGGTGGAAATAAACACATTTATAACGAATATGGAAATCGAGTTAACTTTAGATATGGAAAAGATGTAGAGCATGGGTGGATTGTAAATACAAATATTTTTCAAATTATTATCGAATTTGATAATTGGGAGAGTTATGTTTATTTTAACGAGATGGATTTGCAAGTAATACCCAGAACTCAAGTAGATATTAACCGTGGATTGTTTACAATCGAGCGGACAATAACAATGCAAAATCCATTCCGTACTTTTTTTGATAATACTTATCAAGTAGGTACGCAAAATCGTACGTATATGCTTGTTCAAGAGTTGAACAAGTTGAATGGAGATGTTGGTGATATAGAGCTTGTATACATATTGCATTCGTCTTTTAGGCGTGGTTCAACAAATGCAACAAGCAGCAGGCGTAATATTGCGGAGGGAACTTGGGAGTATCACTTTGCTATTACTGACACAAGCGACATTCCACCCATTATCATTGTAGATAGATTTGCAAATACTCCAATTTGGTATGCAATTGGAGTTGGGGCGACAATTATATTTATGCTGGGAATTTACATCATTTCAAAGTCTAAATCAAAAATCAAAAGTGTTGATCAAGTTCCTTTTCTGCTTGAACAATGATTCGTCGCATGTACGCGATAGAACGTTCTGGGTTTATAGCAATTGCGGTTTCTGCGGACAACATTGTTGCATCCGCCCCATCATGTACTGCGTTATAAACATCGGTAGTTTCTGCGCGTGTTGGTCTTGGTTTTTCAACCAAAGACTCCATCATTTCAGTTGCGACCACTACGAACTTTCCAGCCTTGTTGGCTTTACGAATAATGTGTTTTTGTAAACCTGGAATTTCTTCGATCAAGTATTCAACACCAAGGTCTCCCCTTGCGACCATTACTCCGTATACAACGGATAAAATACCGTCTAGATTTTTAATACCATCTGAACTTTCGATCTTTGCAATAATTGGTAAAGTGCCCCCGCATTCATGTTCCATGAACTCGTTTATTTCCAAGATATCTTGTTTAGAACTCACAAAAGAAGCGGCAATAATTTCGGCGCCAAGCTGTTTTCCTAGTTTTAGATCTGCCTTATCGTATTCAGACAAAAAAGAAAATCCGAGATGGCAATTTGGCGCGAAAAGAGTTTTTCTGTTTGACAAAACCCCTCCGTTTTTAATTGTGCATAATACATCTGTGCCATTTATAGATTTAACAATTAGTTTTATCATGCCGTCGCTTAGCAAAATGATTTGACCATGCTTAACATGAGTTGGAAGGGTTGGGCAATTTACAAATACTCGACGCTTGTCCCCTAGGCATTCTGTTGTTGTAAGTGTGAACTCGTCCCCGTCCTTTAGAGTAACGGAATCATTTTCAAAAAAGCCAAGACGAATTTCTGGACCCTTTGTGTCCAGCATTATTTGGTAATTGAAACCATGTTTTTTTCGAACTGCTATTAAATCAGCAAACTTTTGTTTGTTACCTTCTGCCCCACCGTGGCTACAGTTAACTCGCGCGATACTCATCCCGCCGCGTGCCAATTTTTCAATTACCTCGTGACTGTTTGACGCGGGTCCTAGGGTACATATGATCTTAGTTTTCAACTTTATCTCCTTTATCAAGGGTAATAACCAAGCGGCGACCTGCTCCTTCTCCGGTTGAAAAGCTTTTGACACCTGGAATTTCTTGAATTGCGGTGTGGATTATAGCTCTGTCGCGTGGGCTCATAGGTTCTAACTTTACACTTCGTCCACTTGATTTAACGTATTCGGCTTTTTTCAGGGCAAGGGTCTTTAAAGTATCTCCCCTTTTTTCGCGATAATCCTCTACGTTAACAAAAACACGACGCGCATCTCCTCCAGAGTTCGAAATAGCAACAGAACTTACTAAGGTTTGAAGTGCGTTAAGGGCTTCTCCGCCTTTACCGATTAGACGTCCTACTTCGTCCCCGTTGATATTAATCTTGTATGCACGATCTGTGATTTCTGTTGTTATGGTCGAGTTGTTGTCAAGATATTCAAGTAACTTTTCCACAAATCTTACACATATATCAAGTTTTTTTGAGTCGCCAGCAGGAATGATATTCTTTACTTCGTCTTGTTTTTCTTGTCTGACAGATGGCTCGGGTTTTGATTCAGGTTTTACTGATTTCTGGTTGACATGGACATCATGTTTCAGGGTCAATTTTATTCTTGCTTTTTTGAACATACCTCCGTTTTCAAGAATCTCAACATCAACATCGTCGTAGCTTGCTCCAAGTTTTTCAAGTCCTTCTTCAATGGCATCCTCGATTTTTTTTGATTGAACTTCAATTGTTTTCATGAACATCTCCTTATTTTTTTGATTTAAAGAATTTTGCGTGTGGATTGATTATAGTCATATCTGTTTCTTCACTATCTTGTTGCTTGCGTTTGGTGTCTCCACGCTTGATTAACAAGTCTACAAGATATTTAAGCCCAAATGCAATACCTGTTGCAACCAATGAACTGACAGTAATATAAAGGGCAAGAGCAGCCGTGGTTGTAAGTGTGAAGATAACCATTATAATAGGCAGAACGAACTTCATCATTTTTTGCATTTGGGCAGGGTCAAATGATGTGGGTTTGTTCGTTGTAAGCACATCGCTTTTTGCTGCGCGCATGGAATAACCGACCTGCTCTTCTTTTGGTTTATCGGGCTCGGATTTTTTGTGCATGGTTTTAGAATTTATCCAAACACTTAAGAATGTTGCAATTGCAGCCATAATAACAAGTAAGAACCAACCGTTCATTCTGCCTTGTGCTCCATCAATATTATTGAATATGGTGTCGAACTGA
>Ga0123355_10018228_pt1 | contig 11124 bp, 9 predicted proteins | sample TergutEmb28metaG_3_FD_89872 | JGI IMG/M metagenome (GOLD analysis project Ga0123355, IMG submission 89872) | Embiratermes neotenicus P1 segment gut microbial communities from Petit-Saut dam, French Guiana - Emb289 P1 | ecosystem: Host-associated > Arthropoda: Insects > Digestive system > Gut ...
AAAATTTGTTTGTGTTTTAATAAAAATCATTTTTTTTTTTTTAAATTTTTAAAAAAAATTTAATTTTTCAAAAAAAATAAAAAAAAAAAAAAAAAAAACTGAAATATCAAATTTCATAGAAATCCTTCCAGAGGAAGCCAAGTTGTCTCATGAGGACAGATGGATGGACATATGAAGCAAACAGTTGCTCTTTGCAATTCTGCAAACACACCTAAGAAGTGACATTAAATGACAAAATGAAATTAATAATCTTAATTTCCATAAGGAGGGGTGTGTATAGATACTTTACACATGTGTAACTCATGCTAATTAGTAAGAAGTAAACATCAGTTCAGAAACTGTGTTCTGTTTCATACAAACTCTCTGTGGAGCAGATAAGTTAATGTTGCTCGTCTTGTCGAGAGATTGCCCACCTTGTACAAAATGCAATGGTCTTTACTGTAGTCAGAAGAGCCTGCAGCTGAGCCAGATGAATTTAGTTCACATCAATACACCCTGCTCCAGTAATCTCTCTCCCTTGCCTCTTTCTCCCAAGTAGTCTCATCCCTTCACATTTTTTGACCAAAATTTCATATGCAATTATTTCTCCATGTATGCTACATGCTTAACCCAACTTTTCTTCCATGATTTTTGTACCCCTAATAATATTTGGCAAATAAAGCAAATTACAAAACTTCTCATTATACAACTTCTCCAGCTTCCTGTTCTAAATGTTTTCTTCAGCATACTGTTTGTAGACATCATCAATGTATTTTCTTCCCTTAGGATGAGAGACCGAGTTTTTATGTGCTTACAAAATGTCATGTAAAATTATATTATTGTGTATTTTTAATCTGTACATTTAAGGTAGCAGTCAGGAAGACGGAAGATTCTGAAATGAGTGGTAGCAAGCATTCCTGGTATTTAATCTGCTCATATTTCTTTTTAAATTTTTTTTTGATAGTTTTTTTTTTTTTTTTTTGGTGGTAGAATTAATTTAATTCCTAAGTGTCCTATCATATACATTTATACCTTGTTTACTATCTTATAATCCTCACCATCCTTCAGAATGTAAGAGTTGAATGTTGTTTCTTCCTCCTATTGCTGTAGGAAATTAAGAGTTTGTTGAATGGCATTAAAATTGGTATTTCAGTATCTTGTGGTATAATCACTCTGTTTGTACCCTAATATACGTCTCTTGTTAGTTCTCCTATGCTGCAAGGATCTCCTGCTAAAGGAAGGTAGTAATACACAACTAATACTTTTAAGAACTTTTCCTGTATTAACTTTTATTCTCCTAAAGGAAGAGCACTGTCCCATAATGTGAAATCCTTTACATCAGAATGGGAAAACAGTGTCATGTCATGTCACAATGTTATTAAAATTTTGTGTATTTGAAAGCAGAACTCTTTTACCACCATAATGTCTTAAATGCTCCTTTGTGTTTCAAAGATACTCTTGAGGGTTACTTCTAATTGAATTGTCCACTTCCTTTGTGCTGTAGTTATAAATTATTTATTGACCTTTTGTAGCAGCCATTCTTATTCTGTTGAAATTGTCAATATGAGAGATCCTTCAGAAATGACATTATTCCTATTCTTACATTTACACTGGGCCTGTCACTGAATCGGTTCCAACCATAGCCATACCGTTTGTGGAAGTTTGTCATGCACTGTTGGTTGTTCATTCACATGATATCCTGCTGCATTAGCATAAGCTGCATGTTTGAGTCTTCGCTTGTAATTTGCAGGCATGTTTCATTTGAAAGGCATAACCAGCCTGTGATTAGTAGGGTGGTACTTTTTTTGGTCTTTGTTGACAAGTTTTTCAACTTTTTGCACCTTTATTCCTGTACAGCCTTTGGAGGGCTGAGCTGAATGCTCACAGTCTTCAGCTGAAGTTTTTCCACCTTTGAATCAAGAAAGCCAGTTGTCTGTCTGTGGCCAAACCATGGAATTGTCACTGAAAGGAAGTTTTACAAAGTTAAAAAGAAAACTTAATGAAAAACCATAGTTCCTTTCAACCAGTCATTACAAAATAGTGGATGATGCTTATCAAGCACAACAATAAACACCCATAGAGCAGGAACAGAGAGGGGTTATGGCTGCGAAAGTTACTAGACTGATTAGTAAGATAGTGATGGTGCAGCACCTAGTGGCAGACAGCTGTATTACTTGTCATTCTCATAGCAGTGAGTTTGGGAACTTCTGGATGTGCTCTCATGTGTCATCCACTAACTCTCAGTAGCCCAGAGACCAGACATTCAGTACACAGCAGACTGCTGTGACTGGATTATGTGATGAATTAGCATCTCCAGCAGGTACAGTTGTTGAATCAAGTAGCACTATGTACTCCCAACATTCCTTCACAGATTTTTGTATTGAATACTTGCATGAATTAAATTATAAATGTAAAATAAACAGATTTAAAAAGGATCACAAACTAAGACATGTAAAATTGGAGGATTGTTTCAAAACATTCAGCACGGGTAGTTTGAATCATTTTTAACAGTGAACTTTTTATTTGAACTTTTAACTTATAAAATGTATGAAGTAAAACTTAAAATATGAAAGGTTGCAGAAACTGGGATTTAATTTTAAAAAGGGCATCAGCTATGAGTACTTTGGAATTTAAAAGCGGTACATTAAAGGTTAAGGTAACAACATGACGAATTCATTGTTAACTTTTACTGTATGGCATTGGAGCTTGAAATGATGCTAACTTTACTTTTCTGCCAAAGTGGAAACTCAGTAGTGACACATGAATCAAACAGTGTATTGTAGTGCGGCCTATTCATACTTATCATTTTGCAAAATGTAAGGTAAATGTAATCTTCAGTTTTTAGGAAAACATCTATATAGCTTTTTATGACAGTGTATGAATGCTTAATATGCTGGAATTAAGTACCTGTCATGGGTAAAGTGGTAGAGTATTATTTTAATAAGAAGTTACAAACATCACTGAGTTAACTTAACACTGCCAGAAATGTGATCACGTGAAGTTTTTTTGGTCCTCTGCAGCCACATGACACATTTAGTGCTCTTCCTGCCATTGAATACACAGCACTTTTTAAAAATGTCATTTCAAGCAGCCTGAATCCACTTCCCAAGTAGAACTTCTGATGGTCTTCCTATATCTTCTGCATGTGTTAGTGGGCACTTACCAGATAGCAGCCATTCCCCATGCAGGCATAATAGTCGATGAATGGTTTGTTAACTACAAAACCCAGAATCTTAGGAGGCCAAAAGGTCATGCTCACTAGTATTACACTAGATCTGTGTTTATATAGAAGTTAAAATTTCCACTTTCTCTATTAAATGACTCTGGAAAGCATCTAAAGCCAGCATTTTTCTTTTCATTAGAAGAGCACCTGTTCGTCCCGGGCTTCTCTCAGCCATGTGATCATGGGGCATTCTGTCTTCCCCTCCACTCATAATGATTACATTGAAATGCAATTCCAGTGGGAGTTTTCATTCAGAAGATTGTTTCTCTTCAGTATAATAAATGATACCATTTTTCTGCCAATAGCCAAAAGTGAGAGCTTCACGGTTATTCTCAGTTTATCATGAACCATTGTTTTGATAAGCAGTGAGTTAGATCCTTTTGCATCATTTGTAAAAAGTGCTGAGGTTTTGTGTGCATTATCCTTTTGTCCTAAGAGGTAATTATATTTTTGGCATGTACTGGTTATATGTGAGTGGGTTACTATTATTTTTTCATGGTAGCACTAGGGAAGCTTTTGCACTAGTGTAATCATTTGATGGAGATGTAATCCTCTCTGCTGCATAAATTTGACAGCCTTACCAGTAGTGGTTTTGAAATGTTGTGCTGGTATCTCTGGCAACATAGTCACTTCCAGTGCCTTCATTCATATTCTGTCTCTCTGGTAACAGGAGGGACATTTTTACATTTTTGTAATGCAGGCTGCAGATTTTTTTATAGCATTGAAATTCACCATTTTTGGCTCACAGGTTGCTTTTTGCGTAGAACTTGCTTCCATTAGTAATGGTTCTTTCTGTTTCTTCCAGCAATGTCCTTCATTATCCACCATAGAATTTCCATATGGTGGCTTACTTGATGGTTACTGCTGCATGTCTGTTTACCACTGATTTAAAAGTAGCTTCAAACTGCAACACACTGATTGGGTACTTTAAATTCTATTGTGCCTTTCAACATGATGACCCATGATATATACAGAACATTTTAACTTTTAACAACTTCTGACTTCAATAGTTTGATGTGCAATAAGCTGTCAGCACAGCAGTAATGAAATCAGAAGCATACAGTAAGGTGTATTGTTACAGTAGCAGGTGTGTAATGTTCTTCATTCACCCAGCCTACTCAGATACAAAAACTTGTGCTTTATTCACAAAATGTGTTTAACTTTGTGTACAGTTATAATACAATCCCTCCATTTTTCAGGTGGTGAATTAGGAAATAAATTATTTTCTTATATTTCGGTAAATGTGATACATCATATAGTGTACATTTATATCTTCATATCCCTGGTCCTCTTTATTCTGTATTTTTTTGTCTTCAGTAATTTCCCATTTAAAATATTTTAACCATTTTGCCAGTTCAGGAAGTTCTTGGGAGGACTGTGTTGTAATAATTTAAGTATATATGTATGCTTTATTTGTTTATAGGTCAACAAAGAAGTGGAGTGATGGTGGGGCAGTGGCTCGCCTGAGCAGTCGGCTGCACAAGATCAAGGGAGCACTGCGAGCGCAGCCAGTGGAGGGACATGTATATGATTCCGATTTGGCATTAGATCTGGGGGAGGGTGAATTTGTGAGTACTTTTATGTTTTCAGATTTTATACATATACTTCTGTATCAGCACACAGATGTGTAATGCATTATTTGTATAATGTGCATGCAGTTGGCACATATATGGGAGGTAGTATCAATTTGTTGGCCTTGAGTATCAACTCTGAAGCTACAAAGTGAATTATTATGACGTCTTGACACTGAGGTTCTGCATAAGCTTTCACCAAATTTGACTATTGCTCATATTGGTTCAGTGTAATTTATTTGATGCTGAAATGGAAGTTACAGATTTTCTTGTTGTACAAGAATTAGAACAGGGTGTAAAAACCAAGTAAGTTGTAAAGGTAAGTTCACCCCTGAACAGGCCATAAAGGCCCAGAGGAGGAGTAGATGTATAGCTCTACTCTTTCTTTAACCTCAGCTCTAGATGGAGGTGGGTGATCAGTGCCATGCCCTGGCCACTTTAGCACCAAGAAATATACCCGGTACCCTTTGCATAGGAGGCTGGGTGGGCCCCAGGGCCAGCCTGGATGGGTGCAGAAAATCTTGCTCCTACCAGGATTTTATCCCTGGACCATCCAGCCCATAGCTTGTCACCAAGTAAGTTGTATTTAGCATTAGCACTTCGTACTGACATTTTAGAGATGAAGGACTGTACTGCTTGCATCCTCAAGGTTGCAGGAGTCTTTATAAACTCTTCATTCTTGAAGATAAAGGCAATGTGTACCTTTGAAACACTGGAAACCAGGAACCCTGTTACATGGTGTAAGAAGCCAGAAGACCAGAATCCTCAACATCAATGTCTTGGAAACCTCAAGGCTCTCATGTGAAGAATACATTTGAAAAATCACTACATGTTTCAGGCACATACAACAGTATCCCTTATATACTTATGTTGCTACACATTTTGGTGCAATTGTGTTATCATTAAGTGAGCATGCAAATTTACCCATTATATTTCTTTAACTTAAAAACATTATAAATGCTAGAATGTCCAAATTAATTAAAATGCTAACTGCTAAAACCATATAGATTGTATGCCATCCATTGTATGCACATTTGAAACAAATGTGTATTCCATCGGCATAAGCCTTTAATTGTTTTTAATGAACAGAAGGTTGCATTACACATGAAATGTGTGTGCTGTTGATTCATTTTCAGCATTTTCAGGTCTCCTTCATTTGGCATTTATTTATTCTTAGGACAAACCAAATACTAATCTCAGAGTGCTGCCGTCTGGTGGTGCTGTGTTGTGTTGTATGCTGGATGCTCAACATTTTCTTCAGCCTCAGCACATACGTAACAAGAGCACACAGTTGATCATAACAGTGGAAACTGGGATCTGAAATCACCATTTTCCATGGCAACAAGGGGGTGGGGGTACTTAATCTCCCACTCAGTTGTATGAAGTACACGGACATGCAAGGGTATTGTATAATATAGATGTTTGCTGTTTGGATTTTGAGAAGTAGGATTTTAGAAAGAATGTTTGTACTTTGGTGTTGCAGGCTGAAGATTTTCAGTTGCCTGACACATCTGAATCCTACAGAGATCTGAGTGCTTGGAGGGTATCAATTCCATGTGTTGACACTCGCCAAGATGCGAACAACAAACCATTCCCAGTGTTTAGCATCAGTGTTCAACGAATTGATGTGAAATCAGAAGGTATTTGAACTTTTAGTGTAGATCTGTGTGTGTGTGTGTGTGTGTGTATGTGTGTGTGTGTGTGTGTGTGTACGCATGTGCATGTGTGACAGGGGCCTGGTAAGTGCTACTTTTATCACCTGTCACACAATGTGTGTGACAGGTGATAAAAGTAGCACTTACCAGAAGAAGCTGTCAGAAAAAGAATAAACTAGCAACTGATTAATAAACTTCAGAGAGCAGAGTCCTTGTAAAGTTGGTAGTTACATAGTTGCCCAAGAAGATTCTCATTTGTGGAAATAGAGATTACCACTGGATCGCATTTTGTGCCGGTTGAATCCGGTCCACACCCCCACATCCCATTCATGTGAAGCCTACTTCCCTGTCCTTGAGGAGAAATGTAGGTATATGGTATCACCTACCTGCCTGTGTATGCCTTCATTCAACTTTTGAGCCATTATTGAAGCAGAATTCTTAAATTGTTGCTGTCTGGCCTTCAAGTGATGGGGTTTTGAATTTTCAGGAGATACAGTGGAAATTGCACTGTCTCGTACTGGCCCCATGTATTAAGAAGTAAGAAGTGTTATGATTTTGCAGCCTGTGTTGTAATTGTTAATTATCTTATAAATGTTGAACGTTAAATATTTTGATTTTGTTGGGTGTTACACCTGTGGCTTAGTGCCCAGAGCTGAAAATGAGAACATTAATCAAAAGTGCTGGTATATGCTTTTCCTGCCAGAAGATCCTGATTTGTACCACTGGACTGTTGATCGTCGCTACCATGACTTCTACACTTTGGAGTCAAAGCTGACTGAATTCCATGGGGAATTTCCAGACACACAGTTGCCTCCGAAGCGTATTCTTTTTGGTCCACGTGGCATTGAATTTATGGAATCTAAACGACAGGTATTTATTGTTACCTTACTCCTTCCTTCAGTTTTACAATAGTAGAAATAATTGTACTGACTTCAGCCTTATCATGTAATATTATGTTTGGTTACAAATCTTTTCTGCTGTATCTAAACATACCTCTTGTTTTACTTTATTAGCCTTGCAGTCTTATTGACATAAATGTGAGGCAACGCACACATATGTTGTTGTTGTATTTAACATTTTTAAACTGCTTAGGGTATGTAGTATTGGATGCTGATGTCATTGAAATGGTGAAGTGGAAAGATAAAGAGCGCAGTGGTTGTGGCTTACATCAACACTTTCTGTAGGTTGTAGTGGTCACCTTGATTTTTTATGCAGACAGAGTGTGGAAAGTGGAGAGAACTTCCTTTTCATACACCTGTGTTGTTGAGTTCAGCTGTTCATAGTACTCACTGTACCCAGTTAAGGTGAACTTCAGCTTATGGTTCAGTGTTCATCTGACATTTACTGCTTGTTAGGACAATAGCTTCCTGTGATAAGGTCTGCAGACAGATTGTAGGCTCAGTCTTATTTACCCATTTTGTAATGAATACATATAGTTGAGACTGTTCTCTAGTGGCTATTTTCATGAGCATAGAGGCAGGTTTAGGTGAAGGAATTACTGCAGAAGTTTATGCTGATGTACTTTTAGATATTTCAGGACTACTGATAGTGCCCAAAATGTTAGTAACAAGAATATTTAGTATATGCATCCCATGTGATGTAACAGTAAATTATGCAGAACTGTGTTAAGATCCTGAATCTTATGACACTTAACTCAGAGGAAGAGAACTCTAAAAGTGCTGATATTTCAAATCCTTCATAGAACTTAAGTGGACTGTCCACTGACACAGAGTCCATGCCATGGAAAATTGGTGTTCAGTAAGCTGCCAGATAGATATGTCAATATTTCTGAGATGATCAGTGTTGGTGATGATATACATTGTTTCCTGCATAGGAATTTCTTCAGTGGGTCAGTGAAAAAAAAGTCTTAAAGTGGAAAACTTCTGATAGGTGAAATGTAAAAATTAGGTTCATTTTTTAAATCCAGATTTGTGTTTTGATTCCCAGTGATTATTCAATAATATTTCACTTATAAAGGTCACAGGTTTATGTTATCAGTCCGATGTGGATATGCAATTATCAGTGATAAAGAAAAATCTACAAAACATAGGTCATAATGGACTACCTGAAAATACAAGTCTCTAGTCACGTGTTGTTTTTTCAGGCATCTGAGCACTCATCATTTACCTTGCTTGTTACCCCGCATCAGGGCTGTCACCCATATCTTCAGTGTTCAAGCCAGCACATTTGCATCCACTGCAACAAAATTTTCCGGAACTACAGGGTGCGGCAGAAAGAACTCCCCTACTTGAGAAGCAAATAAATTCAAAACCAAAGAAGATATGGCAAGTGTTTTTCTATTTCTGGAAAGAACACAGAATGCCATTTTACATCAACGTGTTTTGAACAAAACATCACTGAAGTGGCAGCCTTGAATATTGATACACTGCTGTAGCCTCTCTCGGTAATTGTCCATGACCTTTAGAATCGTTTCAGGTGTAATGGCAGCAACTTCCTGTTGTATCGCCTCCTTCAGAGCTTCCAAAGTTTGTCCTGTTTGTCTAAAGTTTGACACCCAAAGGTAAATCGTTTTCTTATCAGGAACAGCCTTCCGTCGACCAAGCGCAAAGCGGATGCGAAATGCACACTGTGTTGCTACCGGCGACTCGCCATTTTTTATAAACTCCTCAATAATAAAGGCTCGATGTTCTCCCAACCACGCCATGGTGTACACTGAAAACGGCACGTACACCGCTGTTCGACGACATGCTCCCCACCACTGTACGCGCTCCCCACCCAAAGCTATGCCCCTCCCAAATCGGGGTGTTCTTTCTGCTGCACCCTGTATATATCTCTATGATCTGCTTCAGTTAGTAAACAAGACTGCAAATGTTGTGTCTCATGACGTAGTATGTAGACTTCACCAAAGCATTCCTTACTTTTGAAATTGGGTATGGATTTGTGGTATCTGCATAAATGTAATTTCATTTATGCACGTAAAAAAAGTATCACATCCCTGCACCAGTTTTCCTGGAACTCACAAAAGCTCAGCAGCGTTATTTGCAGAATTCTTATACCCAATTTCACCCATATCAGACAAGAAATATTGAAAGTACGGGTAAAAATTCATTTATGTCTGCCAGTACTGTGTGGCTTTCACCACTGATATTCAGTGAAGCTTGCAATAAGTCAGTAAATTTTTGTGAAGATTTTGTCAACTGGTGTGAGACAAATCAGACAAAAAAATGTAAGAAATACAGGCAAAATTTCATTCATGCCATTAAGGTGTGGCTTTTGCTCACTGATATTTACAAAATTAACAGCAGCTCAGTGACATTACATGGAGGTCTCCCATAATGAATTCCACTCATATATATGGGCAGTATAGAAATTCGTTTTTGCATGAAAGTATAGTGTAACTATCACTGACCCAGTTTTCACAAAAACTTGATATATGGTTTAGTGGCCCAGATTAGGTCAAAGACATACAGCTGGACATTATCGCCACAAAAGATTTTTTTTTGTTTGCAACAAATACCTAAAAATGAATTAAAAAAACTTGTGAAACTGGACACAATCACTAGGACATGCACAAGCATTTAAGTTGTCTGCTTTTGATGATCAACCAGTAGAGTTAAACCATCAACAATGGGTGTAAAGCCTTTTGCATATAATGAATGGGAAATTTTTCAGTTATTAGGTATGAGGACTGAATAACACAACCTGTAAGTATTGTATTATATTATATCTTATTATATATTATATTATATTGTGCCACAAGTACTGTATGCATCCATGGTCTGGTGGTCCATTGTGAATAGGGTGGAAGCAAGGAACCTACTGTGAAGCCTAGGGGGTAGTTAGTTACCTGAGGGCTGCTGTAGGGTCTGTCTAAAACAGACACCCACAGACACATTGGAAGTAGCCCTCTGTTTAACTATCCTGCACCTCGCTGTCATTGGAGCATCTAGATTCATTGCATGAGATTGAACTGTCAAGAGAGAATCGAGGAATACAGGTTTAGGATATATGATACTTGAGTTCCTCCAGAAATATCCTTGTACATTAAAACAATAGAATGCTTAAAAAAAACAATATAAAGTATTGATACTGACTGGAGAAGACTGATGTATGCCAGGTAAAATTACTTACCTTAACATTGACATTTGGTACACTCAGTCCAACAAAAATCCATCGGCGTGATATTTTGTACGTCCTGCTCAGGCAGTGACGTGCGGTACAGTTGCCATCATAATTCGAGTCGTTTTTCTTTCCCCATATTTGTGCATTTGTGGTGTTTCTCTGTCTTCCATTCATTACAATCAATCACACCATGTATATATTAACCGAAAAAAAAAATAAATTTGCTTAATTTGAAATTAAAACATTAATTAAACTACATTAACTTTCCCAGGAGTGAGGCTAGCTAGCTGTGCTGCTAGGGATGGATGAGTCGACCAGACACTTCATTCTTATTGTCAGCAGGTGTAACACAAGCGGTTCAACGAGTGCTAGCAGTAGCCTTCAGAAATAAACTACGTTGGTTCGGGTCTCACTGTCGGCATATTTCTTTATGTAGCCAAGGCACTTGAACGTGTGCTAGGAGTAGCCTTCAGAAACAAACTACGTTGGATCGAGTCCCACTGTCAGCATATTTCCTTATGTAGCCAAGGCAGTTGAACGTGTGCGAGCAGTAGCCTTCGGAAACAAACTACGTTGGTTCGAGTCCCACTGTCAGCATATTTCTTTATGTAGC
>Ga0123355_10018230_pt1 | contig 11122 bp, 5 predicted proteins | sample TergutEmb28metaG_3_FD_89872 | JGI IMG/M metagenome (GOLD analysis project Ga0123355, IMG submission 89872) | Embiratermes neotenicus P1 segment gut microbial communities from Petit-Saut dam, French Guiana - Emb289 P1 | ecosystem: Host-associated > Arthropoda: Insects > Digestive system > Gut ...
CGGACTGATAGGCTCCGTATTCTGGCGTGGTGAAGCGAAAAAAAGAAAAGTGGAGGTTTGGCAGGTTTGTAAATTTTCCTTTCCTTTAGTTTTTAATTCTACAAATAGGGAATTTTTTGGTTTTTTTTTTCGTTTTTTTTTTTTTTTTTTCGTTTTTTGCTTCCGTTTCTGTGTCCGCTGCTTCCAGTAATTACTGTCTACAATGTCGGAACATATGTCTTGCGTGGCCGATTTCTGAGCTTCAGAAGAATCTGGTTTAGAAATATTCAGTCTTTTTGGAACAACGTTTGATGTAGTAGTAAATTCCTGAGCACTGGTAATAAAAAATTGAGACCATGGGAAGAAACAGCTTCTGTACAGAGAGGTTCTGCGTTGTTGCATTAGACCTATTGTTACGGTAGCCTGTGTGTCAAGGTCTAATAAAATAAGTAAACTGGTAGATCAAACCTATTATTGAGAAGCAAATAGACGCTCAGGTCCTCAAAATCCTCGGCTTTATGGGACCTTGAATTAATGACCATATTCATAAAAGTTCATCATTGGGCCAAATAAATACATTATAAATCATTCCATTCTGTACCTTATATCTCTTAATTTCACTCTGCCATCTGCGCCTGCATCTTCCACGACAACTTCACCCTTTAGGTTTCCCGAACAAAATTTCGTAGAATGCCTGTTTCTTATCTTTATCAGCCTACCATGTAGCACTGGGGTAAAATACCGGAATGATAAATGTTGACGCATCGGGAGCTACTCGCCCAACGAGACAGCGTTGCATCCCAGAAGACTTCTGTTTTCAGCGTTACTGCTGTGAGAGCTCAAAACTCAAATCGCCTTGTATTCTGGACAGGCGAAATAAGTATCGCATAGTGCCGGCAGTAGTTAATATCAGAAGTTTGCCTCTAATGATTCGGACAAAAGAAAGTCGCAGGTTTCACATACACGCACATTATAAAGTGCACCCTTGTACTACAGGCACTGAGGCTCTGTACAGGCCGTACGGCCCATAGGGGGAGTAGAGGTATAGCTGTACTCTTTCTTGACCACGGCACTAGAAGGGGGTGAGGGGTCAGTGTCACGCCCCTGCCGCTCTTTACCCCTGGTAAAGACCCGGTACCCATTGTACAGGAGGCACATATATTATACCTGGATGGAATTTAGGTGAAGTCCATTAGGAATGATACGAGGCGACACTATACAACAGATAGCTCTAGAAGTTAGCTACGATTCACGCCTACGTACCTAGGGTCTCGGATGTTTTAAGTCGCACTAGTTTCGGTGGGTGTGTTATAGCGTTGGTGTAGCAACTTCGACACAAAAATACGTAGGATGGATTTTGTGATTAAAGAGACTGGAAGTTCTGAAGATTCACCATATATGCCCTTAAAGACAGCTCGTACGGAAGTCTGCAACAGCAAGAGAACATCAGTTGATGCCTTGTCCTCACGACATTTACAGGAAACGTATTCGTAGAGATTTACCGGGGAAAAACAGAGTGTATTCCGCTGCAATACACAAAGGCTATGGCGGTTTCGGTGCGGAGCGGTGACGAAGCTGTCATAGTCTTCTTAAGACAAAATATGACACAGCAAAATTAAGCGTTAACATCAAGATCTGCGACATAAAACTCGTAAAATATTAAGCGATCATTAGTATTTGAACCGCTTCCGTCTCAAATGATGTTCCCACGAGGCTGTGCTGTTAAGAAGAAAGTGTAGGTGAATGACAGAGGGAACAAACGGTAGAGCGGTATAGTTACGGTGCAGATTTTCTGGTTCCGGGCTGGGGAGGTGGGTGTAAACACTGTAATATTATGAAATGTTTAAAACACACTGGACCTTTGCTTCGGAGAAGGGAAATGCGTCCTCCGGAGCCCAGTGAGAAAGACGATTATAGCGACATAGATCCGGCGTTGGATTGTCGCAGAGTTCCGACAAAGGTAGACCTAGTATTTGGCGACATCGTCAACATATAGTGATGGCGAGACAGATGGACCGCCGCTTTATGTATCGCATGTAAGACGAATGCAAAGAAGATCGTAATTAAAGTCGATCCTTGAGGCGCTCCATTCTGTTGAGGACAACGAGCTGATATGACATTGCAAAGACCACAGAAGTAATGCTTCTGAAGAAATTTTGAAACAGAAAGTCGTAGCCGATTCCGTAGATTCCATTGGTGGATATTGTTAGAATGCAGTGCAGCGAAATGTGGTGCTATGCCTTCTTGAAAAAGAAGTGCAAGAGTTTTGCCTATACTGCTTTGCGAGCCGAAAAGAGGGATAAAACGGGAACATTCCAGTGTTGCTTCCAAAAAATTTAAAGTAGGGTTTGGGGTTTTCAGAAATAAAAAGAGAGTGTCCTGGCGATATCTGCCGGACATGTAATGATGGTCCGGCGACGGAAATACGAGGTACCGAGTTTCAGGTGCAGTAGTCAGACTTGAACGACAAATTGTGACATGCGATATGCCAACGTATGGCCCTGAAAAGAATGGGAAAATAGTCCATTTTGCTTGTTTGACTTTCCGTACTACAGACTAAGGCTTAAAGCGGAGGTACCAGAAGGATGTTACGTTTTCCTGTATTCAAAATGATTCATGTTTTAATTAACAGGAACTACATATGTGCGTTTGTTCCACAATACCCACTAGTATTAGTGCGACCTGTTCGAAGGAACTCTTTAGTCATTGCCTATAGAATGTTCTCTGAAGATAATTTTATAGGGGTAGTCCTAAATAAACTGATAAACTAAATAAGCAAAACACACAGCATTAAAAACATATGTTGTTGTTTGTGTCTGCGACGTCGATTTACCAAAACTCGGTCATTGCATTCGACCTGCCTGTGTGTGTGTGTGTGTGTTTGTAATGTATGTACGTATGTATGTATGTATGAAATGCACACACACACCTCTTTGTCTGCATATCCTCCCGCGTGTAACAATTCGAAAAATTCTGAGGAATAGGTTTACTAAAATTTCGTGACGAGTATAAGAAAGACATTACACGACTACCTGCTTGCGTCTGTGTTACATTTCGAGCGTTATTCGCTAAACAGCATATCTGTCGAAGCGAAAATGTCCTGAACGAAAGCTGGAGTTAACAAGAAAACACATCTTCTTATCCCCAGATATTTTTTGGAAGCGCAAGAATTGTTATGCTGTGGACTTCCTAAATTGTTCACTTATTTTCAAGTTACCCGCCTCATATTCACACACACACACACACACAGAAAAATTCAGAATCTGAAAAATTCTTCGAATGAATTGCATCTGTATACATTTGTAGTTGTTATGTGAATGTGACAAGGAATATGTCGCATTAGAAGTGACTGTAAAGGAGGGCTTTGTCCCAGCGAACTAGTTCGTTATTCGTAGCAGACTGATGGAAGTTTCTTATAATAAAACCAACTAGATGCACTAATTTCTCAAATTTGTTTTTGATCCTGCTCTCAAGCTGTCAGCATAGCTGTATGACATATACCATTGCTGTGTGTACAGTGAACAACTTCTGATAATGGACAGAGGAACTGTCCGAAACATGTAGAGTTTTATTCCAAAAATAAATTTGAGAAATTAGTGCATCTAGTTGATTTTGTTATAAGAATTTATCACGATGCACGGTCACCTGAACGTCAAGTTGATGGAAGCTCTTAGCTCAGTATAGTTGTATCTCAACAAAATACCTTCAATTTTTTGGGTACGTTATGCGCTATAAACCACTTGGGTTAGCTGAGCGTATGATTCCTATCTCACACTTTCCAAATAATAGACAGAATAATGTGTTACACAGTTTGTTTGAAATTGGTACACAAATCAAAACAAGAAAGCATGCACGATATTCTCATAAATATTTTTCTTTTTGAATAACAGGTTGGACATAACCATGGTTAATATAATGATAGTAGTAAACAGTTTCGAGTGATGTATATACCTACATTTGGAATTGTCAGTTTGAAATTTGACAAGAAGTTGGCTGGGGTTATTAGGACTCGCGTTATAATTACAGGAACAGACGTAAAGCAATCTGCTATTGTGTGAAGGTGGGGGCGGTTCGAGCCGTTCATAACATGATAATAACAGGTTTCTGACTGCGGTCTGTACACTCACTGCACCTCATTGTGGTTCATGGGTATCGATGCGTGGAAAAAGTGAAGAACAAAAGCCATTTAATCCGAGCTCACATTCGTAAACAAACACATTAATTGATAGCCATTGTTTTAAAAGGAATTAAAAGGCGCACCGTGCATTCCGCAGTAACGTTTATAAGGTTCCGACAGAATACGGTTCTACTGACTATCTGCGACCGACTGTCTCCGTCATTCTCAGATTCAGTTATGTCCTTCATTGGTATACAGTCTGATCGACTTTCGGGTTACCCTGTTTTGAAAGCATCCCGCCTAAATTCAAGATAGGATATTATTCTTACTTTGAATCTGGAGGTCGCGTATTCAAATTTCGGCCCTTAACCCGGTAGTCTTCAGTGCGATTATTTGTGGTATTTCTGAGTCCCTGCTGACAGACGCCAAGATAGTGCCTCATATTAGATCACAACATTTTTTCACATTCCTTCCACCTTGCCTTTTTTTTTTTTTTAATAATCCGAACATCCGACGCTAGCGTTCTGAGCTATTAGAAGAATCGTCAATTAAACCAAAAATAAATTATAAAAATCACGCTTTTGGTAGAAATGCTCTTTTACTGTTTCTTATCAGCAGTACTCTTATGGCTGCTGTGCTTAATTTGATATAGTATTTAACAGGAAACCCGTAATTTTCGAACGTCTGAAGAACATATCCTAAAGACTAGGCGATATCTTAGCTCTTTAACCCTTTAAAGCCCAGTGTACATTCACACCTTCAAGAACCTCCTCGACCGCGGTTGTGTGTAAACAGTGTGGCTTTACAGCATCAAAGGATACCGCCCCACTATCTCAGGGTTGTGATGCTGTACCTGAAAAACAAAATATTTCTGTGGACCAGGATTAGCCATGGCGGCGCGTTTCCGTCGCCACCCAGATGGGGCCCTACCCAAGAATGACAAGGAAGGATCACGGCACAAGAAGAGAGTGAAGATACGTTGATTGAGCAGAAGACATTCGCAGGACTTCCAGAAAACGTGATTTGACACGGAAGGACTTTTGCTTTGGAGAAGTGTGAAAGACAAACTATACAGACAACACAGGTCACTGGAGCTTCAGGGACTTTGAGAATGCGCTTTTAAAGTCACAGCTTTTGTGCTTTTCCATTTACTCAATAGAACGTGCCACGAAGTTTTAGCGCGCTGTCGATGGCAGCCACGTAACTTGTGGATTCTCTATTTAATATTTGCAAAGAAATTAGAGAGGGGTGGGGTACGTCAAAACACAACTGTCTTGTATCCTACTTTGTTATGCTGACGACGCCATGTTTCGGTCACTGTGGGCCATCTTCAGGTCATAAAAATGTACATAGAGGAAAACTATACAGAGTTTGATCATAGTATAGGTGCATATTGTAAAGTTTTAACGAGATCTCGTTGTCGGTTGGATTATACATACTGAGCTAAAAGTACCTCTTCTAAGTAGAGTATAAGAATTTGATGGATATATATAATTAAGTAATACCTAGTCTTATGAATGGTGCATTAAGCTAGGTTGTAATATGTAAGTAGTACGCCCTATATCAGGCGAAAAACTAGGAGGGGTTTGTGCGTGCTGAGTGGAGAGCTAGGGGTGTGCTAAGCACATAAAGTTATGCAAAGAAATTTGAAATGTTAAATTATACTTCGAAAGAAAGTGTACAATTTATTATTAGTGTTATTTTCGTCATAGTGAGCTAAAATGTCCATATATTATTGTATTGTACATTAGAAGTGTCATGTCAAAAATAACTATTTTTTAACCATATTCAACATGTTCGAGGAAAATTTTACTACTTTTTTTTCCTGAATTATGATTTACAGAAAGCTGCTTTATTTATTCAATTAAACATGGAAATCGGGCAGGACTCAAAAGCCTGGCTTCCTATTGCACTGACTTCGAGCCTTACAAATTCAGTGCTGTAAATCGCACATGTGTAAAATATGAAATTATAATCCGAAAATGGAATTAAATTTAGGTCATTGGCTAGCCTGCTGGACTCTTGCGTATCAGAGGTGAAAGTGGTCGCTGATGTATTCTTATTTCCTCAGAAATTATTTTCAACTGCTTAAAAATTATTGTACACTGCAAAATTATTTTTAAACTTATTGGCTCTGATAACGGGGCAGAAAGTGTAGACCTAAAGTGAAATGATAAAATTAAATGTTAATACTGAAACGTTTAATAAAAGTGGCGTATCAATGTTAACTCTAATTTGTTTGACATGCTCTTCCTTTTGTCCTGAGAGAATCACATCGACCGAAGAGGAGCCAAACCGAGTTATGTAATGCAAAGAACGGAGACCTGTGCGGGTAGAGGAGGAGAGCTAAGTAATGATTTCATGCAGCCGTCGCTTCCTTTTCCTTTATTTTACCAAAATGCTACTTCAGACAGTTGCCTATTTTTTGATGATCTAACACTGCATAATTTTACGATCCTAGCGTAAGCAGTGCCGGTGTCTTTCCATCGTCACACATTCGTCCGCCGTATTGTTATTACAGATTGTGTGAAATAAAAAATAATTACTTTTGGGTGATGTCTAATGGCATGAATCCAAACCGAATTTTGTGAAACTCGGCCAACTGTTTCAAAAATTGAAATGGGAGCACACCCAGACTGCCTGTATGTAACTTATGTTAATCGTCTGCCTACTCCTACGTTAAGGAAGATAGTAAGTTAAATAATTTCTTCAAAAGTGGCAGAATGTTACAGGAGAAACATTTTTCCCCCTCCATAAGTAGCTCAGGTGGCCGGCGAATCACACTTTGTAACCCCCCTGTTAAAAATTTTGAACAAAGGAATTTCTTTGACTGAAGACCGGACTAAAATGCGAGCCAGCCGGGCAGCTGCCCGGAGCGCCAACCTGTAAGGGGCGCTAAGACGTCACTTACGCCATATAATTTCTCCGCAACTTATCGGCAATATGTGTAGACGCCCTCAAAAGTTTCGCCAGCCCTGTCCTAGGCAGAAAAGACTTAAATAATGTCGGTTAAAAGGTGCGCCAAGCTATTAGCCTAGCTGGGGCGCCGAGTTATTAACCTGTCAGGTCGCTCACATGTCTCTGACCGGCCCTGCATTTGCTTTCATAACATACGAATATGCAGCACTACTCGGTCTTTAGAACACTGGAATGGAACGAATTTTTTGTTGTGACGCAGACGATTTGGAAGATACGTAACTGTTGCAACCAGTAATGATGTAAAGTCTTATAATAGATTCTGAAGCAGAATTCAAATATTTTTTAAATTTACACATTTATAATCTTCTCAAAATTATTTATCCAATATAAAACATTAATTGGTTTGTTTGCGGTTTTACATGGTACTTAGTGGAAAATTATGACGTTGCCTTCGAGGTGTTAGCAACCATACTTTCTTTCTGAAGGTCCTGTCTTCGAATCCATGCTCATCGGTCAGCTATTCTTCATGAGGGTTTTCGTGTTTTTTCTCAGAACTTGGGATAGTACTTCAAGTTACGCCACGATCGCTTGCTTCCACGTCACGCACAAGAAATTATTTATTAATAATCATAGAGTTTGGCACTGAATATTCTGTTCTACTGCCATTGTCGTTAAATAAACCACACATTTATTTTTTTATGTAAAGATGGTTCTGTAACAAGAGAGAAAAAATATACAAGTTAGGCAAGGTGCGCATAACGTAACATTGTCGCACGTTCGCATAACCACTGTTGCAGTGGAAAAACAACGATGCATTCTGCATGTGCTTTTAAGCTACATGTTCCTGTTAGCTATGTAAAATATTGAATGTTGCGCACCAGCGGTTTTGTTTCAAATATACGTCGCCGGCAACAACAAAACGTACGTAGTCTTCATGTTAAGAGCCCTGTGCTACAATAAAAAATAGAATGGGCGGTGCTCATCGTCTTCTTTAGACTTGTATTTTGGCTAAATATATCGTTATGACAGATAAGTCGTTGCGCAGTATCTCAGTTTTTGTAAATGTTGCCGTAAAATATTTTATAAGATCAGACGGAATTAATGAGTTATGAAGTAATTATTAAATATTATGACTGTTTGTCTCTATTCTTATCTTATTTATCCGACATGCAAATCGTGTCTTTCCTGTGCCCCGTCTCTGTCCTCTCTGGCTGTACCGTGTTTTTCAACAATACGTCATGAACCTTACTTTTTTGCTTCGGGAAAAGTTATTGGACCAAAAATTTGTTTGGATTTTCTATACAACTTTTTTTGAAACTTTTCTCTTTCTAAGAAGATTTCAGTCAGATGTAATCATAAACGCACGTAGACATTCATGTAAATCACACGTCATTCTTCACATTTATCAAAGCATATACAGGATGCGGTAGAAAGAACACCCCGATTTGGGAGGAACATAGCTTCGGGTGGGGAGCGCGTACAGTGGTGGGGAGCACGTCGTCGAACAGCGGTGTACGTGCCGTTTACAGTGTACACCATGGTGTCGTTGGAAGAACATCGAGCCTTTATTGTTGAGGAGTTTATAAAAAATGGTGGGTCGCCGGTAGCAACAGCGTGCATTTCGCATCCGCTTTGCGCTTGGTCGACGGGAGGCTGTTCCTGATAAGAAAACGGTTTACCGTTGGGTATCAAACTTTAGACAAACAGGAAAACTTTGGAAGCTCTGAAGGAGGCGATACGACAGGAAGTTGCTGCCATTACACCTGAAATGATTCTCAAGGTCAAGGACAACTACCGAGAGAGGCTACATCAGTTTATCAATATTCAAGGCCGCCACTTGAGCGATGGTTTGTTCAAAACACATTAATATAAAACGGCATTCTGTGTTCTTTCCAGAAATAGAAAAATATTTGCCGTATCTTCTTTGTTTTTGAATTTATTTGCTTCTCAAATGGGGGAGTTCTTTCTGCCGCATCCTGTATTTTCTCGGCAGATACTGGAAAGGGCCTTATCAAATTTCATGAAAATCCGTCCAATGGGAGTCGAGTTTTTCCTTGCAGGCAGACAGACAGACCGACAGAATGAAGGACGAACAGATATATATATATATGTGTGTGTGTGTGTGTGTGTGTGGCGAATGTAACAGTCTTTTTTGCAAGTTTTGAGAAATCGCCGAATAACTGAGATAATAAGAATTCTATTTTTATTCTGCCTATACAAATATTTTGTCAATTATCTCTTACAACTTACTGAAAATAAGAAAAGTACTTTCCGGTTTACGTACGAGAAATATTTAACACTATGCGAAGAACCAAAGTAAACATAAAAGTAGGTGTCATTCAATTAACTTCAAATGGTAATTATTCCCACAAACATAAATATTTGTACATTTTTTGTCACCGAAGTTCTGCATGTCACTTAACAACGTTAATGCCTTCACGTAATGCTTGTAATAATTCAGGCGCTGAGGAACGCAAGACGTGTAATCCTAGACCACTGAGGCATTCAGATATAATATTGGACATTTACACTGATAATACAGAGTCTTCCTTCAAATAACATGAGGGCGCTTATGTTTGTTATTCTCCTGTTACAACAAAGAAGCATTATTCAAATCAAATAAGTATCAACGCCTGGATGCTCTAAACTGGTTTACGTGATGTTCTATGAAGACAGCATTGACACATGTGTAGTTATCGACAAGACGGCCAGTTGAAATAAATGGGAAATCGAGAATGTGATTAATACTTATGTCGTAGGCTTGTGTGTTGCAGAGAAGGTCACTGCTTATTCTGCAAATATTGTCGTAACTCAGGCTTAAAGAATATATGACTTTATAGAGAGTTTACGTAATCAGTAAATAGCGATTTAGCCTATGTATTAGCATTACTATTGTTCAGAACACCTCTCAGTAGCCAATTACGGCAGTGTCCGCAGTAAGGAGTCAACATCCTGTTGTAGGTGAATGCTGTTCATATTCTTATAATGAAAGCCAACGAGATGCACTATTTCTCTAATTTATTTTGATAAAGAACTCTACATGTTTCGGACAGATCTACTGTCCATCATCAGGAGTCTCAACACTGTACACACAACAATAGGCATTTGTCATGCTAGTTATGTTGACTGTCTGCTAGCGAGGTCAGGATGGAACTCCTGTTTTGATGCTCAACACTCCTGCATCATCAGCTACACATATTTAAATCTCTCTTCTGTTCTCAGAATGCAAACTCAATTTTCCTTAAAGATTCATAGCCGTTGCTTTTCCATGGCAATACGTAAATAAGTAGTGAACAAATGAATTGTTGTAATATAACGAACCTAGTGTGCTTTCACAAATCGATTTCTGGAATAAAATATGTAACAAACGCCAGCGTTTGCATTTGAGATTAGAACACTTAGACGTGCTTTTATTGGAACTATATGGCGTAATGTGGAACAGTCTGTTCATGAAGAGCCTTTAAAACGTACGAACTTCTTCGAATTTCGCGATAAATACTAATAATGCTTCATGTATCTACCTATTAGAAACACTCGCAGAATAGTAATATTTGACAAGAAAATATTGCACACTCTTAATCACGTAATATTCATCGTGAATTTTTATACATTAAAAAATTGTCGCCTGATTTAAACATACGAGAAATTTTCTTGGGGGGATTTCTTTCACAAACAACGTGTTCACGGCTAGTTCTTGCACATCTGATGATTTGAAATAATGTATAAAAATGTTTTAATTTTCATAGAGAAATGGCAAGATTTACTATAGAATTTCATCATTAACTTCACAGGGAGGACATATCGAAATCGTTCACGTTGTGTACTACATTGTCTATGCGTGCAGTCGTCTGAAATAAAAACACGGTGACGATTTAACGTTACATATTATTTTAAGTTTGAGGGCAAATAAAATGTATTGATGAGCTACCTTTTTCTTGTGGGATAATTTACAGCAATATGACATGACAGACTTACTTCTATGTGTTAAGGCTCTAAATTTCGTGCCACTGTAAACCCCCCCCCCCCCCACACACCACCACAAACAATTAAATTTTTTCTTTAAGACCACAGTGTTTATCAAAATAATTTATATAATAAAAAACAATA
>Ga0123355_10018231_pt1 | contig 11122 bp, 14 predicted proteins | sample TergutEmb28metaG_3_FD_89872 | JGI IMG/M metagenome (GOLD analysis project Ga0123355, IMG submission 89872) | Embiratermes neotenicus P1 segment gut microbial communities from Petit-Saut dam, French Guiana - Emb289 P1 | ecosystem: Host-associated > Arthropoda: Insects > Digestive system > Gut ...
CAATACGCCGCCGCTTAACACCGTCGGATTGGTTTTTGCCTGCATGAAAATCGCCGCGAGCATGGATGTGGTGCTGGTTTTGCCATGCGTTCCCGCCACGCAAATCGCGCTGTCATAATTTTGCATCAATAACCCAAGCAGTCTTGCACGGCTTATCAAATGCAGACCACGTTGCTTTGCCGCCGTTATTTCGGGATTATCAGCAGGGATGGCGGCATTATAGACTACAACCGGCGGCATATCATTAGGGATATTGGCGGCATTATGCCCAATTGCCACAACGATGCCGGCGGCCTGCAATCGCGCTGTGTTGTCAGAGCTGTTTCTGTCAGAACCTGTGACGCGAAAGCCGTTTTTGTATAAAATTTCTGCCAGGCCGGACATATGCACGCCGCCAATGCCAATGAAATGAAACGCCTGTGCCGCTGTGTTGCCTACTGCTATATTTATTTTTGACATAGTAACAATCACCTCTTCAATTACCATTATACAGGAAATCGAAGAAAAATAAACATTTTTTTGTGGATTATATTTGGATTGTTATTGTGACAATCACGCGCAAAAAAGGCGGCACATCGCCGCCTTTTTCTCATGCTTCCCTGATTTTGATAGTGCCGTTGGTGGTGCTGATGTTGATTTTTGCTTTAGCCATGGCGTTGTCATAGTCATGCGTTCTGCCATTGATGTAATTTTTTGACACATCGCCGACCAGCAAGTCTTGCAGATGGCAGTCCACACGGCTGTTGGTTGTGGATGCCTGTAGCGTGGCCGCCACATTGCGTGGGATATAGATGCTCACACCCCCATTTGATGTGTGTGCTTCGACAGTGCGCTCGCCGCCTGTTTCTGCAAAATTCTGGAAGATATTTTCCATTTTAATCGCGCTGTTAGATGTCTTGATGTACAGCTGTTTGATGTCCAAATCTTCTGTTTCGACCTTACTATTGGATGTGACGAAATGGGCGACGTTGGCTGTGATGTATTCGGCATTAATCTTAGAATTGCTGGTTTCAAGGGAGATAGTGTCGGCCGTGACCTCCTCTGCTTGAATGGACGAATTGCGGGTTTTGGCAGTAATTTCGTCAGCACGCACTTTTTCCAGTTTGATGCCGCCGTTTTTGGTCAAAATGTTGTATGTGCGGCCGTTTATGCCATGCAGTTTGATGCCGGAATTCTTGCTTTCCGCGTGAATTTCCTCAACAAATGCCTGCGGCACTTCGCAGCTAATTTCCATGCTGTACATGGCGTTGTAGTCGTATTGCACCTCAAAGCCGCCATGTTCCTCGCATATAGTCACCTGTGCGTCAGGGCGCTTGGATTTGTATGCACATGTGATGCGCAGCTCCTTGCCGTCATAGCCTTCAATTTTAACTGTGGCATTTTTTCCCATCAGCCTCAAAGAGGCGATATTTTGTGCAATCGGGTCTGAAATGTATGTGACTGTGTTGCTATAGCGGTGTTTTGTGCCAAATACATCGGAAAAATCGAAGTCAATATCAATATCCAGATTGTCCAGCTTTGATAACGCACCCGAAATCTTCTCGCCGATGCTTTCCGCAAACGACATAGCCTTGTGCGAGCCGTCTTGCACATCCACTTCAGGCCGCCGCCGCGGGTCCGGCCCGTTGCCGTGTACATGCCCAAAGTATACATGCGGGCGTTCGGGCCGCCTTGGACGCTCGGGACGTGGCGGCCTGGGCGGTCTGGGCGGTCTGCCCTCACGCCGTGCTGACTCATGCCCCTCTTCTTTAAATTGCTCCAGCAATTTCATAGCATCCTCAACACCAATTGTCCCCTCTGATAACATCTGCAAAATCTTCATTTTGCCCTCATTTTTTTGTTCGTTCATAATGATAACCTCCCCTAATCTGATTCCCACTCTCTAACCTCTAACCTACCTCGGCATCAAGCCTGTATAGGCTATGTTTGTGTGATAATTCACATAGAGTTCAGGCCCAACCAAATTGCGGTCTCCCATTAGCTTCATGTCAGCCACATTAGGACATGCCGCAGAATAGTTATGACTTGGCGTTGTTTTTCCGTTGTCACCTTGTTTTCTGATTTTGATTGTTGTGTTAAATGTGTTCATTCTTCTTCCTCCTTTAAGGTATCTGAAAGGCTTTCTCTCAGCCTTTCTCTCTGATTTTTATCGAAAAACGGAATAAAGTTTTCGATGATTTCTTGCTCCGGCGGGTTTCCGCCGATGTAGTCCACGATGATGTCGCGATGTTTTCTGTTAAAGGCAGGCATGTTGTCCTCAATAATGTCGTATCGGCCCTGTGTCAGCAGTCTGTCAAGGGCGTCAGCCTTTGTTTCGTTGCTCATATATGTGGACAGCTGCTCCAGCAGCGCGTAATCTTCGCTATCCAATATGTGCGTGATGATGGTGTTGCGCTGGAGTGTGTTGCAGTATGGCAGCATGTCGTCCAGCGCAGGGTGATAGTCGTGCTTTGTTAGTATTTCTTGAATCAGCCGCGATTTTTGCTGGCCGGAGAGATAGACAAAAAAGTCCAAATCCAAATCCAAATCGCTGAAGGCACGTGCTTTTGAAATTTCGTTTATTACTTCATCAAACAGATTGTTGCTGACAAGATTTTGGAATTTATTACCTGTGCCATTTATGTTTCCCAAATTTTCTTGTTCCATGCCTGCGCCAAGAATTTCGTCAACGCCAACTGCAAGAATTTTTGATATGTCAGGGAAAAATGCCACATCAGGCAGGTTTTCGCCGCGCTCCCATTTTGATACGGCCTGGGCTGTGACGCCCAGCTGGTCTGCCACATCTCCCTGGGTCAGTCGCCGCGCCTTGCGGCTTTTTCGCAAAAACTCGCCAATGCCCGTTATGTTCATTCAATCCCCCCTTGCATGTAGCGTTCACTCTCTAGTGCTAATACCATAATATCATCGCCCGCGTCAACAATCAATAAACCAAAGGTTGAACTTTGGTTGAATTTTTGATATAATTTCGATATAATTCAATTGCAGAATCGGTTTTGGAGGAAAAACGTGAGCAAAACCCCTCAAAAATACAAAATTTCAGGAAAAAAAGCTGCCGCCGTTGCATTTGGGGTACTGGCGGCACTTTTGCTTGTTATTGAGGCGATGGGTCTGACGCACGTGATTACAGGGCTTTTCAGCACAGAGATGAGCATTATTCAAATCGGCGCAATTACATATGAAGCAGGCAGCAGCCCCCAGCTGCACGGCACAGCCGACGGCTTTTTTCTTATAACGCGCAACAGCGTCAGGTTTATATATGCTGATGGTGTGGAGGGTTTTCGCGATTCGCATCCTCTGACAAATCCGGTACTTTTTGGCCGCGGCGAATTTGCCGCGATCGTAGAGCAGGGCGGCAGCGTGGTGCAGGTCTATAATACATCAGGCTTGATGCACCGCATTGCTGTGGGCGGCCCTGTCATCAGCCTTGCCCTTGGCACAACAGGCTATTTTTCTGTGATTACGCACATTGCGGACACGGGTATCTACAATATAAGTGCGTATGACAATCTTGGGCGGCTGCTTGTGGGCGGGCCGCATCCATACCCGAGTATTGTGCCGATGCTTATGGATTTTTCCCGTGACGGCAATACTCTGGCTATCAGCTATCTTGATATCAATGACGCACAAATCAATTCTACCATCAATTTTGTGTTCACACGGCAGGCGGATTATCTTGCGCATAGCTATACCCACGGCATTTTTGCATCTAGCCTGTCAAATCCCGGGCAAATCATTGGCGCAATGCGCTTTATGCAAAACGGCAACCTTGTTGCCATCTCTGACACGCGCATTTTTGCCGTAGAGCCTTCCAGCGGCCTGACGATTTGGGAGAATCCTGTCAGCAATCGCATTACGTGGTTCTATATAGGAAGGGATTTGATTGTTGTGACATATGGCGAAGCCCTGCTTAACCGCCATGGCAGCAGACCGCCGGGTACTGTCTCTGTTTATAACCAAAACGGCGAAAATCTTTTCACGCATACAATGGCGGCAGGACGCATCGACATTGCGGCATCTTGCGGCAATAGTGTTGTTGTGGGTGTGGATGGTCATTTCACGGCATTTTCGCGAAGTGGCGCGGTTTTGTGGGAGTATGCTCTGCCAAACAATGTTTCGGACATCGTACTAATCGGCGGCTATAATCGCTTTGTGGCGGCAAATCCGACCGAAGCCGTCATTCATCAACGTGTGCGGCGGTAACGCTTTTTTATGGAGGTATTTAATGAGCTGGCTTGATATATTAGTTATCATAATAATGGGGCTTTGCATACTGATAGGCATGTGGCGCGGCTTTATCCGTACTGTTTTGGGGTTTGTCAACTTCATTCTGGCAATCGTTCTCACAAATATGTTTTATCCCCATATGGGACGTTTTTTGCGCGGCATTGACGGCCTGTTTGATGCACTTACGCAATCAATCAGAAGCGGCCTTGGGCTGGATGCCGCCATCTATGCCGAAAGCCGTGCTGCGCAAATCGAAATCATCAATGCCTTGCCCATTCCCGGAAATTTTCGTGACGCATTAATCGAAAATAACACCCCTGTTATCCACTATGCCCTTGGCGCGGTTGGTTTTGCTGACTATATAGCCGCTTTTTTGGCGGGTATTGTCATCAATATCATCTCTATGGTGGTGGTCTTTATCCTCATTTTTGCGGTTTTGGCCATCATTGCGCGTATCCTTAATGTTGTTGCCAAGCTCCCTGTCATTAATACGCTTAATAAGCTCTTAGGGGCCGCCACAGGTGCTATCTGGGGGCTGTTGCTAACATGGCTTATCCTTGGTGTTGTTGTCATCTATTTCTCTGCAAACACAACAGTCAATGTGGTGGAATTACTCGAAAATTCTGCTATAGCCGGCCCGTTGCACGACACTAATTTCGCGCTGCGTTTCATTTTGCGCTTGTTTCCTTAACCGGTTGCCACGTGCAAAGCGGTGTATTCAACGTAGCTCGCAAGAAATTATTTACCTTTTAGAAAGAACGTGGTATCATTGTACAGAGGCATTTGATGAAATTGAGGTGCAAAAAGCATTGAAACAACAAAAGAACCCCCCCCAAATACTCTCCGCAGGCTAAGAAATATATTGAAAAGCAAGATAGGGCATTCCTACCCGACTACATTGCGACTGAAGAGGATTTGCATGACATCAGGATAGCAAGAGAACAGCTTGCAAAGGGTGATGTTTTCAGTCACGATGAAATCAATTGGGATTAAGGGATGAGCTGGAGGATGGCATGGATGATAAAAATGATTGTTACAGACCTTGACCGCACCCTGCTGCATACTGACAAGACCATCTCTGCCTATTCTGCCGCTGTTTTCGCGCGTTGCCGTGATATAGGTATCAAAATTGTTTTTGCGACAGCACGTCCCAAGCGTGCCGTTACACACTTTTGCGACATCATCCCTATAGACGCGCTGATTCTGCACAATGGCGCGCTTGTGTATGTGGGTGACGAAATTCTTGTTCATCACGGCATTTCACCCGCAATGCGTGACGGCATCATGCGGGCAATCAGCCGTGATGTACCCGAGGCCTTTATGTCCGTAGAGATTGACGACCTTTTGCATGTAAATTTTGATATGCCTGACCAATGGCGCGGCGTTGCTTTTAAGAGGACGGCTTTGGCAGACCTGCCCGATAGGCCTGCTGACAAAATTATCCTTGGCTCTGCCCTATTTGGCCACGCTGCCGCTCTAAATAAGGTGCAGCTGCAAAAATACATACCCGATGAATTGTATATTGAATCCACCAGCGACCAACCGCCCATTGAAATGATTATGAATCGTAATGCAACCAAATGGAACGCAATTCAAACAATTTCCGCACATTTTGGTATAAATACAACCGAAATTGTTGCGTTTGGTGATGATTTTAACGATATTTTGATGTTGCAGGGCTGCGGCGTTGGTGTGGCTGTTGCAAACGCTATTGACGAGGCAAAAGCTGTCGCCGACCACATATGCGGCGCAAATGATGACGATGGTGTTGCCGGATGGCTGGAGGGAAATGTGCTATGACAAATACAAACGATTTTTGGGATGGTATCGACAGGCTTTTGGCAGAATGCAAAATCATAATCGACCGCCCCAAGGGCAGTCGCCATCCAAAATACCCGGACGTGATATATCCCCTTGATTATGGCTATCTTGAAGGCACAACCGCTATGGACGGCGGCGGCATTGATGTGTGGCTCGGCTCAGCCGGCAACCACGCAGATGCCGTTATTTGCACACTTGACCTTCATAAGCGCGATGCAGAAATCAAAATTCTGATAGGCTGTACAGAGGAAGAAAAACAGCTTGTGATGCCAACGCACGAGAACATGAAAGGGCTGTTGGTGCGGAGATAATGCGATTATTTGCACGTAATAAGGTTTTAAGGATTGACAATCAGCCATGCGCCAAGTATACTTGATTTATCCTGATATGGTACAAAATCAAATCAAAGGCGGTGCGGCATGGCACAACAAAAAGAACAGGCAATGCGGCCTGAACACATCCTTGGCAAGCAAACAGCAGAGCTTAAAACCACGTTTTTGTATAAAGTTAATGTGGCTGTGGCTGTGCTTTTGCTATACCTCAATATTCAGTCGCTGGTGGGTTTTTTGCTGGATGGCGCAACGCAAGTGCAGATTATTGCAAATTCGGCACTTATTTTACTCTCACTTGCATACGGATTGCTGGCGATAAATGGCTATGTCAATAAAATCCAGCTCTATGAGCGCGGCATTACAATCAAAAGCCTGTTTAGCATTCGCGAAATTGCTGATGAAGACATTGCACATGTCAGCTTTCGACGTATTAATCAGCAAAAACTGCTGATGTATATTACGCTAAAGACGGGCAAATTTATCACATTACGCTCTGCCAAATATGAAGGCGCAAATCTGCTGCAGCTTGTGGAATACTTAGCACGCTTCAAAAAAGACGACAAATAGCTATAGCATACCATTAAGAGCAGAATCAATGCCGCGTAATTAGCGGCTATTCCTTTTTATTCCTCGAAACAACAACTATGCCCACACCCAAAATAACAACTGCGCTTCCAATTATAACAACATAAATATTGACAGCAAAGTTTTGTGGATTATATGGTTCAGTCGTGGCATGGCTGATTTCGCAATATACCGGCGGGATGGGAATGTATTCGATGATATTTTCACAGACAATGCATGTGACGTAATGCCTTCCGTAACTCGTTTGGGTTGGCGCAAGTGCGGCCCATTCCCCCGGAACGCAATGCGGTTCTGGCGCGTGTGTCCTGTCCCGCAAAAATACCTGCGGAGTAAATCCCCATTTTATATCCGGGTCTGCCCTTGTGGGAACAATGCCGTTTAGTATAGCGTAATAGTACGGCAATCTCTGCTCTGTACCCCACAAATAATACGCTCCGCTATATCCCATTCCAATGCCGACATACAAACGATCCCAATACCAACCATTATCATTGTGGATAAGCGGAAATGCAACGTCGATTAATCGTGCTTGGTCTTCTAATGCGTGTAAAAATTCGTGCAACAATAGATATGTAAAAAAATCCCATGTTACTCCAAACATATGTACAGGCGGCAAATCGCCGGGGGTTACATTATTCGGATTTCCGGAATATGTTGCATCTAGCCAATGGGGATAAAACATCGAAAGTCCAATATGTGTTCCGACTGCGTTGTTAAGTGTTTGAAAATATCCGCCCGCGCCGTAATGTGCGTCGCCGTGGATAATCATGATAAAATCGTATCTATTGGTATTATCAATTAACTTAAAAAATGAGTTGTCGGTGAAGATGCTTTGAACACTAATAGTTTCCGTTTCGATAATATAAACGGGCTCATCACGTATGTAAAACGCAATATTGATTTCTATATTGCCGTTAGACATCGTGGACAGCCCTTGGGCAAAGCGAAAAGCGCGGTCTTTGATAGCAGAAATACAATCATCGGATATTGTGCCATGGTGAATAACGTCGTCATGCAGCAGAGGTCTGTGCAGGATGGATGTATTATCCGTTATTATATAAAATGCGATATTCCAGCGATTTTGCGGTGTCTGATGACAAATATGCGGTGTATTGGAGTATACAAAGACCCCGGCATCCAACAAGAGCAAAACGGCAATCAAAAAACAACAGAACCTTTGTTTCAAAAATAATCCCCCCTCGCGACCTTGGCGGTTTATTTTTTATTTCGTATTCGCACTATAGCTGATATAATGCCCAGCACGCCTAAAGCCCAGGTGCAAAGCAGCACCCAGCTGCACATAGTCCTTAACGTCAATCATAAAAAGCACATCAACATCAGGGTCTATTTCAAAAGCCTGCTTTGTCATCGCCGAAATCAACGCAGTATGGGCTTCTATATCGTTACTGTCGGCATGGACGCAATAAATTTCCCAGCTGCGCAAAAAGCCGTAGCTTTTTAGCGTTTTGCCGTCAAAAATGCCGAAAATATCCCATCTGCCGCCGTTTTCGATGTTCTTTTTCAGACGAGTGCTTGTCCAATACATATCCGAATGTGCCTTGTCGTGTAGTTCCGCAAAAGCGGCAAAATTGCTATCATCAATGCGCGTCACCGCCAAAGCGGCTTCGGCGGCGGGCAGAGTGATAGGTCTTTTCGCAACAGACGTGCCTCGATGCAGTCATCGCCAATCACTCCGCCAATTTCATCGAAAAAGCTAATGGGTGCAATTGTATTGTGGAAGGTGAAATCCACATGAAATCCGGGATAATCCGCCACCAGCCGCGGCCACAGCCGACGTACGTCAGCATCTGTGATGTCATCGACTTGAATGTATTTCTCATCAGGCTCGCATAAAATTACCAAGTTAAGGTCTTCGATTGTGATTTTGGGCATGTTTTTGTCCTCGTTTTCCAGGATTGCGCTTGTGCGTCTCTTTTTATGAATCCCGCTTTAAGAATAAGTATACATTAATCTTGCGTATAAGTCTACAGTAAATTCACCCTATCAGCCGCCTATCAGCTGTTCAATCCCTATGAAATACTGCGATTCTCGTATCATGTGATTAATCACAGTCTGTGATGCGGCATTTGCCGCCACAGCGCGGCTGTTTTCCAGCATTTCGGTCATAAATGTCACAAAAATCTTGCTTTGTTCCACGCATTGCCGTATAAAATTTATCATCAGCATCTTTAGCTCGCGGCTGATTGCACCTTTAGAGCGTGTGATGCTGGTTATGTATTGCACGGCCTCGCCGTTCATTTGTTCAAATTCTCTGCCAAATTGCTCCAGCCTGTGCAGATATTGCGGCTCTAAATTGGGTGTGACAATGGGTATTAGACCCGCGTGTTCCGCCTCTTGCCGCTTCCAAAATTCCGCCTCGTCCAATGCCCTTAAAATGTTTTGTTCTCCATAATAATATTGCATGTCAATTCTCCTTGCGCTTTTATTATTTAATTATATGACGGCAATGCCCTTGAAATCCCTGCGCAGTTCGGCTATAATTATTAATAACAACAACGAAATGAGGAAAAGCATATGAAAATTGGCTTTATAGGAGTTGGAACGATTGCGTCGTGCATGATTGAGGGGTTTTGCGGCGCAGAGCATCCCAATGCACACACATTCTATCTTTCGCCGCGCAGTACACACAGAAGCACAGCCTTGGCAGTAAAATACGCAAATGCCATTGTATGCAGTTCAAACCAGCATGTTGTCGATAGTTCTGATGTGGTAATTATTTCCATGCTTGCAACTAACTGTCTTGAAGTGTTGCGCGATTTGAACTTTAAGCCCGCACAACACGTTATCAACGTGGTGGCAACAATTCCGCCTGAAGACATCCTGGATGCTGTGGGCAAGGTGGCAAGTTGTAGCCACGTCATCCCCCTGCCTGCCATCAAATATCGCACAGGGCCGATTGCCGCCTTTCCTGCAAGTGATTTTTTGGCAGAGCTGCTATGCCCGCTTGGCACAGTTGTTTTTGCCAAATCTATGAATCAAATCCGTGCCATGCAGGCAATTACAGGGCTGATGGCATCATTTTATCAAATGCTGCACGAACTTACAATTTTTGCTGAAAGTGAGGGTCTTGCGCAAAAAGAGGCGGCGGCGTTTACATCAACATTCTTTGGCTCTTTGTGCCATAATGCCATTGAGGCGGATTTTCATGAGCTTGCAGGAGAAATGACGCCCGGCGGGCTGAACGAGCTGGCAAAAAATACGCTGACAGCGCAGGGCGCAATAAAAGCGTGGTCTGACGTGATGGGGCCGGTGATGGAGCGTATTAAGCGTGTGTGACCCGCTGGGCATCTATAAGGAGGAATCTGATGAGTAAACTATACAATTTTCGCGACCTTGGCGGAATACATACAACCTGCGGTCGCAAAATCCGCGCAAACAGGCTGTTACGCGCCGCCGAGCCAAGCGGTCTGACAGCCGAGGACGTCACGCGGCTGATGGAAATGGGCTTGGTACAAATTATCGACTTTCGTAAGCCCTGGGAAATCGAAATCGCGCCTGTGACGCAGATAAGCGGAGCGAGCTATCACAATTTTGACCTAAACAGAGATGGTGTGAGGGAATATAACAGCATCGAGGAATGGCGTGCTAACATCACCGCCGAAATTGCTGAAGCAAAGATGATAAGCGACTATAAAGGATATGCCACTTTGCCTTCTGCAATCGAGGGGATTGGCGGCTTTTTGCGTGCCTGTATAGCAAAAACGCAGGGTGCAACACTTTTCCATTGCCATGCCGGCAAGGACAGAACAGGCTTTGCCGCCGCTGTGTTGCTGAAATTGCTGGGTGCGTCCGATGCAGACATCTTTGCGGACTATCTGCAAACGCTGGCTGATATAGAGTTACGCTTGCCGGGCATTTTGGCGCAGAGATGTGCTGAAAGTAATCTTAATGAGACGCAGATTGCGGCATATAAGGTGGTCTACAGCATCAAGCGGGAATGGCTGGAAGCCGCCCTTGCCGCAATTGACGAGCATCATGGTTGCTTTGATGGTTACATCACAAATGCCCTTGGCATTACAGCAAATGAGGTTGCGGTGCTGAAAGATTTATATTTGGTATAGATTGTCATTGTAACATCATGCCTCCAGCTTTATCCGCAGGGTCTGTAACACGCGCTTTTCAATGCGGCTCACTTGCAC
>Ga0123355_10018232_pt1 | contig 11122 bp, 11 predicted proteins | sample TergutEmb28metaG_3_FD_89872 | JGI IMG/M metagenome (GOLD analysis project Ga0123355, IMG submission 89872) | Embiratermes neotenicus P1 segment gut microbial communities from Petit-Saut dam, French Guiana - Emb289 P1 | ecosystem: Host-associated > Arthropoda: Insects > Digestive system > Gut ...
TGAATTCCGCATAGCGGGCGAGGCGGCCAACCAACGTGACAATACTCCCCCCCCCCCCCCCCGCCCCCCCCCCCCCCCCCCCCCCCCCCCGCCCCCAGGAAATATTCCTGGTACTCATTTTTGTTAGAGGCTAAGTCGACCCCAGGACCACAGTGCGGCTGGAGGGATTATGTCAATGAAAAATTCCAATGACACCATCGGGAATCGAATCCGCGACCTTCCGGCTTGTAGCGCAGTGCAAATGTCGGAACCGAGTAACAGCAAGCATTCCTCGAATTGAGTTTGTTCCTTACACCTTCGAAATGCAAATTTGATTTAATGGGGCCATTCACAGTATCAGAATGTTGCCACATCTAAGAATTAACAGCTTTCATGTTAGAACTGCAGTGTGCGTTCTGGCGATGAACACACAAATAATGATTGTCACTTTCATGCCAGTAAGCATCTAAGAGTGTTTCTTTGTTGTTCACGACATTTATGCGCAGTACATAAGCCCAGTGTGGGCGGGGTAGCTCAGTCTGTATAGCAACTGGCTACGGGATGGACGGTCCGGGGATCGAATCCCGGTGGGGGCGAGATTTTCCGCACCTATCCAGACCGGCACTGGGGCCCACCCGGCCTCCTGTACAATTGGTACCGGGTCTTTCCCGGGGGTAAAGAGCGGCAGGAGCGTGACGCTGACTCCTCACCCCCTTCTAGTGCCGCGGTCAAGAAAGAGTAGAGTATACCTCTGCTCCCCATATGGGCCATACGACCTGTACAGAGCCTCAGTGCCTGTACAAGGGTGCACTGTACCTTTACATAAGCCCAGTAAACTAACACTATCAGTATGTGTATGAATCTGAAGTGCACCACACAGCTGTAAACCCGTCTGATTTTCTATGCTTTTCCTACTGGCATAACCTAAACTAAAGTTGAAAAGGAATCACAATGAAGCCTCTCATTGATAATACCATTCTGAATATGAAGTACAGCTGCCAATTATTTACATGTACAGATTTTACTGTAGGTTTTAGCCTATTTGCAAGGAAATACAGAGTTCAATGACAAAATTGTAATGTGCTTTTCTGTTAATAGAATAATGTGTTTTACTCCAATTTAATGTCATGTATCTGGTGCACAGTATCAGCTCAGTAACTGGGACAGTTAAATGTCATGCTGGATCATGCCTGATGTCAACATTTTAAGTTAATCTTGAGAGCAGAAAATGATATGCTGCAACATAACTAAAGGTCTTACATGTACAGTGTGCGTGTAGTAAGAGACTCCTTCCAATTAGAAAGTAAAGTCTTATTGACGGAGCCAATATTCACTTCTGAAATGGCAGCTGACTTTTACCAGACCACACGGTATCACATCACAGAATATTCATGGGAACGTACTGTTATTTCATCTGACTGGGAAGAGGATACGAAATTTAGGAGTCAGTGTAAATAGGAAGCAGCAGCTGTTAGAAGCAGCAGCATGCAGAATGTGACTGAAGACACTCATTATTCTGCTACTCTTAATTTAAATATACAACTGTGCATTCCCGGTTACACCCAAATATCAGCAGCCACTCCTACTTGGTTTCCCAGTACGATTTACATGCTTCTGTCAGAACGAGAAACCATAATGGATATACAGAGTCAGATGTAATAAAGGTGCTTGCTCAAGCCAGAACCACATGATGACATCACATCAGCTGCCAAATTCCCTAGCAGGCATAAGAAAATTGTACAGTGAGTTTCTTGCAGCAGTGGACACTCGTACTGTGACGTTCTGTACAGATGCCATGTTGCCTGGCAGTCAGTACTCACCTACCAAATGTTATGTTTTGTTGACTGCGCGTCTCTGTATGATCTTTTTCAAATGAAGCCAACTGGGTGCACACTACTTCTTAGTGTATTTATTTCAACTTCTCTACACGTTTCGGGCAAATAGTTGCCCAGAACATGTAGAGAAGTTGAAATAAATATACCAAGAAGCAGTGTGCACCCAGTTGGCTACATCTGAAACAGATCACCTACCGAACTACATGACACAAACTTCAGTACTGCACTTCTGTCTGTCTACAAGTAGGTTAGGGTACGATACTGCAAAGCTGGCAAATCACCACATGACCACTTGTTATGGGCAAAACTGACAGTTGGTGCAATAACAACTACTAACTCTGTTATCAGTCTCTAGAGAGCAGAGTACTTATGGAGCAGCCATCAGTTTGTCCAGTCAATACATTTTATGGTAACCAAAGGTTCATTAATGTTCACAACAGACACCCATTTGTCTCTATCCTAAGCCAGATTAATCCAGTTCACATCTTCCCATCCTATCACATGGTCTCTTTCCTTCAGGTTTCTCCAACAAAGCACTCCATGCATTTTGCTTCTCCTTTCCATCCTCCCCCCACCACACCTCTTCCTCCTCAATTTGAACACTCAAATAACATTTGGTGAAGCTTCGCACTGTGTAATGTCCTCCAGTCACCTGTTAACTCCTCCCTCTTACACTTAAGTATGTTCCTAACCATCCTTATGTCAGAAACAAAGTCTGACAGCCACATAAAACCAGGCAAAATCGCTGTACATTTTAATCTTCATTTTTAGGCAGAAAATAGGAAAACAAAAAGATTGGTAGCAAACATTCTCTGAATTACCTGCACTTAACTTTGATCTATTAGTGTTGCTGCCGAAGATTTTAATTTTGCCACATTTTCAGAGGAGTTATTAGCCATGTTTATGCCAACACAGTACCTGAACAGGTTTAGTGATAATAAGGAAAAATACAGAACTGGTATCAAAACATAGCCATGTGCTGGACATTTCTCCACATTCCTCCATTCACATAAAAAAAAATAGATGGGGTGAACAGAGCTTAATGGTAGCTGAGAAACGCTGTCAAAGTCCTATTGAGTTGCTGGGAAAGGTGTGCAGCTAGGTTAGGCAACATTTTGACAGGACAGGTTGGACAAGTTACTTTGATCCTAATGACAGAACACATACCCAACGAAAGAAAAAAAAAACACTCAGACATAACACCACAGAGATAAACACTTTGACTTTGCCTGCCATCCTTTTTGACAGCTGAACATGAGAATACAACCTCATGATGTACACTCAGTGTAGAAACATGCTATCATTCCCTGATAGTGGAGACAGAGATTTCTAACCATCAGATTTACACTCTGGATTTCTATTTGTCCCAAAAGCTAACATCATGTTCAGTGACCACAAACCTTCAAGTCATACATAATGTTCATAAAAATCTTTAGCTCTGACCATCTGTCGCAGCTGATGTTACAGGACAAGACGCGTGGTTTGCCTCTCATAAAAATTTACCATTGGCCAGTCACTAAAAATTGATTTGTTGTAATCAAACTGCTTGAAATACAGCACCATTTGGATGTAGTCAGCTAACAAAGAAGTTACAAGTCACTGTAGATGTTAAGGTAGGAGACAAAAAAAAAATTCAATACAGAAAACAAATGTGTTAGTATTTCAAATCTGGTTACACGTAACCTTTTGTTTTATTCACAGAACCAACCAGAAGCCACACTTGAAAAAACCCTCTTCTACACAATGTTGAGACTAAAGTCACAGTTGCCTCTTCCACTTCTCCGCTACCTCGTCCTCCTCCTCCTCCGTTTCCTTTTTCTGGTAGTATCATTATAATTGTATGGAGAGCAATGAAAACAGTACAGGCACCACTGGTGCAGGACAGTGCTCCTAGCAGTCTTGTAAATGTGTGTGTGCTGGTTCAAAAGAATGATTCTTGTGGCATGTGTCAGCCTGCTCACATCCATCTGCAGTGTGTTTTAGGGGATTTTTAGTGTTATCAATCATAAGTCTCTTGGAGGTGTTCTGAAAACAAGTTCATCAAGTATGAATAACACTACTTTATCAAAATCCAGGTTGCAGATTGCAAAAATCACAAACGTCATAGTTGATTGCGAGAGGCTTGTACAGAACAACCCGAGCCATAAGCTCCATCACACCACAGTGCTGCCATACAGGGCTGGGTGAGAGTGGCAAACAGAAGCCAGCAGCTAGCCAGCCAATTACAGCAGCTGATGAAGTCTACGTTTTCTGTGTGGGACACTACTGGACATGTGCCAAAGTGTCTAGTGGTACTGATATTGCATCATTCACCACGACAGTAGTACACATATGGCAATTTACGGAAACCACCAAACTGCATGACTCATTATGAACATTAATGTGAGGCCTTTCTTCACCAGGTCTGTATGATGGATGAGACATGCGCCCGTTTACACGAGCACGGGCTGAATATACAGTCAAATAAATGGTGTCACCATGGATCACCTTGCCCACAAAAATTATGGCAGGAACAGGGTCAGCTGCAAGTCATGCTCATGGTGGCTTGTGATTATAAGGGTATTCTCCCCACACATGCTGTCACTCCTTGGCACAACACTCAACACTGCACCGTAAGCGACCACATCTTATGCGTTCAGAACCTGCTGTGTTACTCTAAAATGGTCAACTGTCACATTGCCAACACAGTGACCTAATTATTTGGAAGTTCTGGAACATCCACCTTAATCACCAGACATGAACCTCTTCAAAAAAAGAAAATACATTTGGGAGACATTGACCTCAGTACAACAGGCATCACACGGGCAGTACAGTGTGTGATAACTGATACATCAGAAGAGATGTAGTAAAATGTGTCAGACATCTTCCACAAGAGTGACATCATGTATGCAATGTGGCAGGAGACTATTCAAAAGTCTGTATAGAGACAGCCTTTCCATTAATTTTCAAATGACCCTTGTATGTTCTCACAATATTTCCTCTTCAGTCTTTTACAAGCACTCTCCTCTCTTCCTGATTTCTTCCAGCAAATGGCTAAACCACTGTGTTGTAGGTCTTCCCATAGACCTCCTTCCTTTTCAATATTACTGTGTCTATGCTATGGGAATTGGAGGTCAACGAGGACGTGGAAGACCGAAATCAAGATGGATTGATGTGGTAGAGGAAGAGGCAGGGAACCTAGAAGAAATTGGATGGCAGCTGCCCAGGATAGAGGTCGCTGGTAACGTTTGCAAGGCCCAACCAGGACTGTAGATCTGATGACGGTGATGCTGTGGGAATGGCAACAGCAACTCCGAGACTGTGCGATTGGGCGATGCCGAGCACAACAATCACAGAAAGTGAGAACACTCAAGAGAATCCCGAAGAGCTAAGAAAGCTCCATTGACAGTGTGACAGCTCAGCAACCCAACAGAGCATTTCAGAATGTTTTTAGAATTTAATGTGTTATTTTATATGTTTATTGAGTTACAATACAAGCATTCATTCTTTATTTTTACAATCAAGCACATCTGATATGCAAGCTTTGTGTTCCAATGTAGCAACATGTCCAATGCATTAGGCACTGTTATCACTTTCAAGGATAAGGCAAGCCACAGCAAACACAGACCAACGGCCTGCACTCAGCAGTACATTATACTTCAGAATTCAGTTCAGATGAGCAAATAAAGAGGACAATAAAACACAGTACATTTCGTTATGAGTTTGTGAACAAAGTAACTTCTGAGCTTGACACAGAAAACAAGCACCGTTTTGCTTAAACAAGCAACATTTTCATATTTTAAAATATACGAAACAAATTATCATCATACATCTAATCTACTTCAAACAATCTAGTTTCATTTACCAGATACTGGTATGGAGGAAACATTCATCTGTTTCAAGACTCATTTTTCTACATCCCCAAACACATATAAATTATAAATACATCAGATCAGCTGCTTTGCAACAATGCAAGGTAAATCATTTTGGCATTCACAACAGAACCTTTACTGAACACAGAAGTCCAGTTCTGGTGGTCTTGTACTGTAGTGCTAGCCAAGACTAGGGAATCTGTTACCAACAACCAGCACAGATTTAATTTCTGAGGTGCTATCAACCAATGAACGCACCACAAAAACACTGCAACTCAGCCGAATACAAATTTTGTTACATCAAGTTGACAACAGCTTCACAGAGAAGCAAACTAGGAGAGAGCTATAGTAACGCACTAGCAATAATACAAACTGTCAAGATAACCCAAACGCTGGTCTCATAAGCTGAATAATTTATTAAATTACCTACCATGGCATCCCTGGACTCACAAACCACCTAATCTACTCAGCAGTTCCAGTATTAGAAAAATGAATTCAATTATTTAGAAGCCTATCTGTTGCAGGTAGCAGTATTTACTGCTGAAAGTGCTACAAGTGGAAACCCATGACACATTACAGCTTCCTTTACAAACACAAAGAAATTCAGTTATAATTTATTTAATGCAAACCGTCAAAATTTGCGCTACCATCAATTTTGATATGTTAAACCTTCAGTTATAAGAAATGATATGGGATGCATAATCAAAAGACCCTGAGTGACTTTATCAATAACAATTATCAATAACTCAGCACCACTTTTTAATAAAATTACACTTTTTTCATTCATGGACCCCAGAACCATCATTACATCAATTTCGCAGGAGACAAGAAAAAAGCTGCTGAATATCTTCACAGTACAAATAAACACACAGTAGCAGAGAAACAGCTTACTACAGCTGTCAGTTATACAGAGCTGCGCTGTACATCACTTCCCACAGACAGAGCAGAACACACAAACCGATGCAACAACAAAAATAATGTAAAACTTACTGAAGCGGAAACACATGCCAGTGACTCACAACTGTGATGCCCAGAACCTAATGACTCTCACAGACAATACATAATATGAAACACTGGTAACATAATAAGCAGGCTTCTAAAAGCATACTGCACACACGAACTCTGATGGTAGGTTCAAATAATGGTGTTTAGAATGAATAAATGCTGCCAGACTGCTTCAGGCAGCAGTGAGGGCCACAACAGTGAAGAACAGCACGTCAGGTTCACGGTCCATGTACTGCTGACATACTTTGGCAGCATCCTGCACAGCAGAAAGAAACCCACATTATATGCCAGGTTCTCACACAAGTAATGCTACGATTCAACAAATCTATGGTGGTATTTCTTTTTAATCGAGGACGTCCCGTTGTGTTTTGATTCTAAAAGTAAAACAAAATGTTTTACAATTACCATCAAAACACAACAGTGGTGTATACATATTAGTATTTTATTGTGGCAACACGTTTTGTTCTTATTAGAGTATTGTCAGGCTAGCATTCAGAGATATGAGGTACAGTCAGTGCGTATCATGTACTGCGGGATCGTATATTACTTATAGGGTGTACATTAAAATAGTTTAAATTTATAAGAAATTGTGTATATTAAAAAGTGGCTAAAAGTATGTATTGGTGTTAAGCATATATTGGTTAGGACGGAAATATATATATACACACACACACACACACACACACATATATTGGCATAAAAGCATCTTAAAAAATTTGAACCAGTTGGTAAGTTACTGCAGTTCACTGCTGAAGGTGGTCAAAGCTCGTAGTCACATTAGCACTCAAGTTCAAGTTTGTAGTGACTACAAGATATAACGATCTTCAACAGTAAAACACAGTACCTTCCCAAATGGTTTAAATTATTAAGATACCTACATGCTAATTTACATATATATATTTCCACTTTAACCAATATATGTTTAATACCAGTACATACTTTTAGCCACTTCTGACATACACGAGATATATATATAATTTCTTATAATTTTAAACTCTTTATGTACACCCGGTAGGTAATATACGATCCCGCAGTGCTTGATATGCACTGACTGTACCTCATATCTCTGAATGCTGGTGTAGTGCCTGATAAATCCTATCTGAACATCCCGGCACTGACTAATAGTTTGTAGTGCTTTCCTACCTAAATGATGGCCTGACTTCCATCAAGTTTTCCTTGGACAAGACACTAGAACTTATGGTAGAATTTCGCTGCCACCAGCCAAAGAGATTTGGCAAACCTAACTACAGCAAGGACTCAAGGATTCGCAGAGCAATCGTTACATTCAATCCCAACTAGGATAAAAGTAAAATATATATTCTATTGTGTAGAACTAAATAATATATAACAATAATCAACAAAGTAACAAATACAAACTTAGTAAATCAAACTCTGCCAAAATGTAACTTAAGTTATTTAGATAATTAACTTGCCCTTTTCTGTCTCTATAAATCGAACGCGTAAATTTGGAATAAATTCTAAATATAATTGCCAAACTGCTCAACTTGAAGTAAAGTGAATTTAGAATACCAGTCAATATGCCTTACCTTGAATAAACAGTAGACGGCACAGCATCGTAATAGCATTACAACAATCTTTGTAATAATTACATTCAATCACTGTAATTCTTCAATTGTAGATACGTGACAGCCAACAACAAATTTGTTAGCGAGTGAGGGCGTTTACTGTGTCGCGCTAAGCTTTATAGAGAAGAGCTGACAAGTCATGCATTCTTAAAAGTATAATTATCCGATCAAGTCACTACCGGGTCCAAGCTGGTTAGTACTGCTGCCTTTAGCGGTTGTGACTGAACAATCTCTTTCTAGTTTCACAAGTATTAAAATTTCAAAGTTTCTATCTAATACAAATGCTTATGTAAATTTGATATGCATTATATCTATCATTTAATATCCATTACATTGGTCTGAAGATGGTCTAATAAGATCAAAACATGTTGCCACAACAAAATACTAATATTTATATACTGCTATGTTTTGACGGTAATTTTAGAACATTTTGTTTTACTATGGTGGTATCATCTTCCATTCAATAGCCACTATTAACCAGTGAGATTTCAGATTCTCACAACAGTGTTAATGAAGGCTCAAGTCTTGTGAGATATGAATGTGTTGACTGATAAACAGTTAACAGTGTTCTGTAGGTGCTTGCTGCCTCCAGTATCAGAGTCTTGGGCTATGTGGACCCTGCAGATGGATGTAACAAGCTCTTCCAGTGTCAGCAACTACTGCAGTTAGCAAGTGACACTGTGTCACATCACACAAGATTTGAATGTCATCCATTATTAATCTCTTCCAACCAGCTACTAGCATTCACAGCAAGTGTGGAACACAATCAGGGCTTCTGACAATATGTATGCAAAAGGTATACATTGTAAGAGAAGAAACTGAGGGATTACATTTTCAGAAATTCAGTGCAAAAGGCAGCAATGGTGACAGGATAATACTAAACAGATCTATTTGAAATGTACAGTTTTCTTTAAAATGAGATTCATTTCAGTGGCACATTTCTATTTGAGACAGGGTTGGCAATTTTAAAACATCAAGCAACGCAACAAAACGGAACTTTACATAACCTAAAACATGAATAATGTAAAGAATACAGCAGTCTTTGTTTAATGTTGCCTTGAACAAAACCAATTCACTTTAACAACAGAAAGTTTTACTGGCCAGTGATTTGGTGAACATTGCCTGGACTGGCATGAATGCAGATTTAGCTGTCAGCTTCCCAAAATTGAAGAGGCAAGACTCTGGGTATTATAACTGTTACAGACACAAAATGCTCAATGCTCTGTTGTTTCACTACAGACTGCAATTTTCAGGATGGCAACATTAATTAAGAACTTACTGTATAAGACTCACAGGCCTAAAATTTGTCATGGTGACATCTCTATGAACAGTTGTCTGATGTCAAATATTAAAATGTGAAGTGGTCCACTTGAACTTCACACTGTTCTGCACTCATGTCACAGAATGGCCCTCCACCTTAATTGTAAAGAGTTTGTCCTTGCATTTAGAAACAAAAGCACTGGACACATCTGTTGTACCCTTCTGTATACTCCAACTCACTGGAAACTCTGTAAACTATATCACACTAATACAGTAATAAAGTTACATGGGATGTACAACTTCACAAACACCATGTACAAATGGCCACTTACTTCCAGCAATGTGTCATCTGAGGTTTTCCCATGGTTTATTGGAAAAGACTTCCTGCCATCTGAAATTACATTAAAATCCATATAATTGCATTATGGAAAGAAACACACACAAATTTATAATGGGACAACCTAACAAAAACCAAAATGTTCCATACGTCTAAGCCATACAGTGAACTGTTAATTCAGTAAAAGGAAAGTATTTCTGCCATCTTGTCCAAGGCCCAAACCTGTGACTCCCACTTGCAATGGAAGTGCTTTATTTCTAGACCATTTAGTTTAGCTAAAGAAAAAAAATTTGGCCAACAATCCCCAGCACCTGGGAATTTAAAATGCCTATTTATATATGAAAAAGTTCAATGAAAATCCCTCATGACATGGCAGCACCTTCCACTCTAGTTCTCTAAATCACCAGCATCGTAATTGACAGTTAACAATTCCTAGTTAACTGTTAGTGGTCTGGTGCTGAGCATCAAAACTTGTGGCTGGATGTAAGCAGCAATGAAACTTGGGACTGTGTGCCTTACTTGTCACCACAAAGGCATATCAGACAGTGACTGTACTGCTCCTCTCTCTTAACCTTGGCATCAGCTGGCAGTAAGTAATCAGCTTCAGGCTCCACTCACTTCACAGTACACACTGCACAGGGAGCTGGCTGGGTCCCCAGATCAAGTCTGGACACTACGGAGAACAGAAAAATCTCCTGTCCCTAGCAAAATTCCTGAGCTGTCGTCGAGCCCAGCACTTCGTCATTATACTGACTGCATTACCCTGGCCCCTTTTAGGTTCTCATGGCAGTGAATATTAGTATGATGGTCATCTGACATGTGACACCGTACCAGAAAGGATATTAACTTACCGAGTTCATACAGATCCCCATCTTTATGCACAAAGGCCACAAAATGATAGTTGACTTGTTCATTCGCATCAGGTGCCTGTAAAACCAGGTACCAGCATTACATTCAGTCTAAATCAACAGCTTAAAAGGAAAACAGCTCACTCACACTAGTCAGAGTCACTGCTATACTGGAGGGAAAACAAATTAGGAAATGCATACAGACCATAACAATTCTGACACAGTCATTTCCTTTTGTTCAGTTAGACCCGGTCCTCATTTTATGTCTGTTTGTTTTACACCCCTTGCCAATTTACATCACTTCTAAATTCATGCTCCTGCCATTACAAACTACAGTGTTACCGGGATAAGAAGTTCCCTGATACAGAGATATCCTGCATATAAATTGAGATTTTTGAAGGCCTGCTAAAACTCCCATAAA
>Ga0123355_10018233_pt1 | contig 11122 bp, 5 predicted proteins | sample TergutEmb28metaG_3_FD_89872 | JGI IMG/M metagenome (GOLD analysis project Ga0123355, IMG submission 89872) | Embiratermes neotenicus P1 segment gut microbial communities from Petit-Saut dam, French Guiana - Emb289 P1 | ecosystem: Host-associated > Arthropoda: Insects > Digestive system > Gut ...
CTCTCCTCACCCATACGCGCCACATGCCAGGCCCTTTTCCGCATGTGAGTGTTTGTTAACAAAGTTTTTTACAGGGAGGGGTTGTTAGCACGTCGCCCAACCCCCAAGCTGGAGGATCACCCCTCGTCGGCTGTCTGCGACTGCTTATTCAATTTATTCGCTGCTACCCTCCTAATCGGAGGCCGTTCCTCTATCCGCAACCTCAGGACGCGCCATGCCGTGGTGACAGGGACCCACTGCATGGATTGCAATGATACTGGGAGATAAAAAAAAAGAAGTAGGAGTTACATGCAGCAATCACCGTGCTTAGAAGCTTGTCCTTCACCCCCAGAATACTCCTGAATGACACGACTTGTCAGCGTCTTCACTTTCTACCTTCATTTCATACTCGTTGAATTTTGCGCCTTTTTTGTTGGTGTTTCCACTGTGTGAGGCGGTGACTGTACCGGGTGATATATCCACAGCAGTCATTGACAGGCGGACCCCCTGGCTGCACAGCCGCTGGAGGATATTAAAATGGAGCGCAGACAGCGACACACACACAGACAAGTTTTGACTTATGACGGCTCATATAACACACACACACACACAAACAGGCGCGCGCGCGCGCGCAATAAACTTATCGTCTGAGATACGTACGCTATAATGTCCTATCTGCCCCCTTTGTTATTCCAACCCTTCCTTCGTTCTTTATATATTAGCCTGTGACGTAACTGACGCCCCACAAGATGCGCCATAAAAGTTGTTTAACCGTCCGTAATTTTGTACCAGTCCATTCGACGCTCGATTTTGCTTAACGATTTGAAGACTGAGTTTGACCCAAGTGACGCTGTACAGGAGAGACGCATTCAGGATTTCGGTGGGGGTAAGATCAAGGAAAGGGATCACTTCGAAGACCGAGGCGTGGGTAAGAGGATAATATTAAAATGGATTTTAAATAAATAGAATTGGGGGAGTGGACTGGATTCATGTGCCTGAGGATACTAACAAATGGGGGGCTTTTGTGAAACCGGTATTGAACTTTCGTCTTCCAGAAATTGCGGGGAACTTCTTGACTAGCTGAGGAACTAGTAGCTTTTCAAGAAAGACTCTGCTCCATGGATTAATTAGTAAGTCAGGTAGTTAGTTAATTTGTTAGTTATTGAGTGAGTTGGTTGGTTGGTTAATTGGATGGTTGGGTGGTTGATTGGCTGGTTGATTGATCGGTTGGGTGGTTGGTTGATTCGTTGATGGTTTGTTGGTTGATTGATTGTTTAGGTGTTTGGTTAATTGGTTAGTTGATTGATCTGTGTTTTGTTGATTGGTTGGGTGGTTCGTTGATTTATGGTCAGTTGGTTGGTTGGTTGGTTGGTTGGTTGGTTGGTTGGTTGGTTGGTTGGTTGGTTGGTTGGTGGTTTGTTCGTTTGTTGATTGGTTAGTTAGCCGGTCAGTCAATTAAATTAAAAAGCACTCGTACCCCACAGCTAGCAGACTGCTGTCAGACTGTACCGTGACACACAGGTGCATGCTGTGGGCAGAAGGCTCGGTTTTTTAATGTTCCGGCATGTGGTACGTATAATTACCAAGGGCAGTTAATATTCCTGTCAATATACTGTAAACATTGTGCCTGCGTTTCAAGAGCCACCTCATTCTGAAGGCGTAAGGGTGAGTGGAGGTTCGAATCCATGCATTTTAACCTCGGTATTAGATGGAGGTTAGTTCCTGTTCCATCTTGCAGATGCTTTTAGCGACTCGGAGGATTTTCCAAAGTACCCATTACGTTGGCGTAATTGCCCGGGTGGTGGCGACGAAAGCTTGTAGGATTGGGTGATGGGTTGAGGGATGGTTTGAGATAGTCCGTCTGCGTTTGCATGTAAACGTACAGTTGTCTTCTGTGTTCACCATGCAATAATACGGAGGAGAGGAGGTTTTGCTCCACTCATTCATAACTTAGGGCCTAAATGGAGTGAGAGTGATCCACTTCACACTTCGGTCAATTTTTCTCTGGAAATGTCACCTGTTCGTCTTGAATACGAAGCTGGGTGGGCCCCGGTGCCAGAGTGGACGCCTAGGAAACGATAAAAATGTCTGGCCCCCGCGGGGGATCGACACACGAACCCCCGGCTATTTTACATTTAGGGTATGAGTAAAACCACGCAATATCGCGGCCAGGATAGCCGGTCTGCGAGACCTACTTGAAGTACACGATATTCGGGTTTCGACACAGGACAACTCGCCATTCGACAGGGTCGATGACCTTGAGGAATGTACGTGAGTTTCTGTAGATGGCAGCACTGTATCTGAGTGGCCACATTAGCTTGCCGATGATGATTCGCTCCTCGAGCGTCAGAATCAAAGGAATGGTGAAGACATTTTATCTGGTTTCTCTACCCTGCCTTATTGATGAGAGTTTATATCTCTTCCATTCGTTCACGAACTCGCGCTTCTTTTGGACTTTAATATGAAATATGTGATTTAAACCCTTCAATTTTCTCTTCACAGAGAAGAGAAAGAAGTAGATGAAAGTAGTTGTAATCTGTACCCAATGTCTGATCGATTCTTTCAAGTGTGAAGTTAGATGCTATTTTCAAGTTCTTTCAAGCGAGATAAATCATCGACCTAATATCCGCTTTGGAATTAGATTCAGAGATACATTTTTTTTCTTTTTTTTTTGCCTCTGGAATATGTCAGTGAAGTTTTAAAGCGAATCTTCTAACACTGAGGTGACAAAATGCGTCTTTTGTGGGGTAATGTCTTCTGAATTTTCATGCCTGTTAGTTCGAATCGTGGGCCAGGTAGCTCAGTCGGTATAGCGACTGAGCTAAGGGCTGGACGTTCCGGGATCGAATCCCGGTGGGGACGAGATATTCCGCCCGTCCAGAACGGCCCTGGGGCCAACCCAGCCTCCTGTACAATGGGTACCGGGTCTTTCCCGGGGGTAAATTGTGGCCGGGGCGTGCTGCTGGCCACTCACCCTCTTCTAGTGCCGCGGTCATGGAAGAGTAGAGCTATACCTCTACCCACCCTCTGGGCCACACCGGGCCTGTAACGGGATCACTTTACCTTTACCTTTATTAGTTCAAATTATTGGTTATTTTAGACGCTTCCGATACTATATTGTTGATGAAATAGGCAAGAGTTTGTAATCGAATTGTTGTTTCTCAGAGTACTGTCCAATTGTTCACGAGAGAAGACCTAGACTGTATGTGAGAGGTAAGAAATTTCCTACCCAGCTGAGTTTCTACTAGCTTGTCAAGAATGGCTGTTAGTCCTGCAGTTGGTATTACTTCACTGAATCAATGAGCCAAGATAATTGTGTCGGTAACGCAGTAAGCTGGACAACCACCATGTGTCCAAGTTCTCTCAAATTGCTGTAGTCTCCAAGACCTGGTCTGGTGCCCTCCCAGCCACCTCCGTCAGTGGGTAACGGCGTTGTTTCCCGGGAGGATATCGACGGGAGCGTGGAGTTGACGAATCCCCTGCATCTGGTGCCCAGGTTGAGAATGAATGCAGCTGTAGAGGCCAGTTGAAATGTGATGGCACACGCGCAGAAACCAGATTTCTTCTTTCGGCGAAACGGACGAGTCCATTTATATCGGCGGGGGCGTCAGTTCAGTCTACTACTGGCAGCCGAGGTGTGAGCATCGGCGGTAGTAATGCTGGATGCACTATGTTCCGAGGTAGTGTGAAGGGTACTGGCTACCCACTCCATTCGCCAGTTTATCATTCACTTCCCCTCCCGTGCGTCACCGTGTGCCATCACATTTCAACTGAAGTCTACCTCCGTACCTCCTTTGCATAAGTTGAAGGCGGGGGTAGGGAGACCTTTTTACTTTCTACGTTCTCGGAGACCGGCCCTGTGGCGCTTATATAATCATGTTCAGGGATTTCCGCTTGCTTTCTCTCCGAATGTAAATAGGGCGACTCTCAAACTGGACTCCTGTGTTGTTTAACCCTTATCCTGCTAACGCGGAGAATATGGTGATCTCCTAATAATACCAGCAGATGGTAGATGGGATTTTACTTGGCGTTTAAAGGGTTAATACCGTTGTTAATAAACAGAGCTATTTGCTACATTCAGTTCCAGAATGCGTCTGAATGGCGCAATGCTGCGTTATTCTGTGATGTGATATTATGCAGTGTTGGCTGGGTTTATGTACCGATGTTTCGTGGGAACTATTTCATCTTCGGGATGAAAGTTCAAATCCACATATTCGTCCCCCCCCCCCTCCCCGCTAGGTCAAACTCATCTCCATACACTGGCTGCCTGAAACAATTAGTGGGATCTTTGGCATTTCAAATGCCGCTGCTCGCTGTATTTGCCACTTTCTAGCGTTTATTCCGATATTTGTGTAGCAGCCTAAACCAACGTTTCCCATACGTCTTTTTTTTTTTTTTCATGGAGAAGTTTTCTTTTCCGGAGGAACCCGAGAATTCAGTGCTTAACGCACAAAGATTACTCCAGTATTGACAGTTGGCGTACAAACATTTCCCGTTTTATTGCAAGGTGTATTTGTAACGTTTGGCGGCATTTCAAGGTTTATGTATTCATTCATTCAGTCGGTCAGTCAGTCATTTCACAACATTTAGCGGAGTAACCCTGACAGTAAAGCGCTGTCATCAACAATGTTTATCGTCGAGAAGTGGTTTTATACATCTGCAGTACGTATCGGTGGGCCGGTAGCTCAGTCAGTATAGCGACTGAATACGGGCTGGACGGTCCGGGTTCGAATCCCGGAGGGTACGAGATTTTCCGCCCGTCCAGACCGGCCCTGGGGCCCACCTAGCCTCCTGTAAAATGGGTACCGGGTCTTTCCCGGGGTTAAAGTGCGGCCGGGACGTGCTGCTGACCACTCACCCCCTTCTAGTGCCGCGGTCATGGAAGAGTAGAGCTATACCTGTACCGACCCCCTGGGCCACACCGGGCCTGTGACGGGATCACTTTTACAGTACGTATCGGTTAATCCCTCACAGCGTCGATGAGTACAAGAAGCTGCATGGAGCGGGGTCTTTCTTGAGAAGTTGGTAATTCAGAAACTAGTCAGAAAAGTTCTCACCATTGAACTGAATTCGAAATTTTTGTTACCGTGTTTTCAACAGCCCGCCACGTATTCCTGTGCTGTGCCAGATCAATCCATTTCACACCCTCTCTTTGTTATTTCTTGAAATTCCATTTTAATATTATCTTCCCATCTAAGCCTACGTCTTCCAAATGTCATTCACTCACATTTTCCCACCAGAACCCGGTATATACGTTCAGTCTCAATGGGCCACGTAATAAACCCATCTCTTTCCCATGTTCTTCTTCACGCGAGTAATATTCACACACACACACACACACACACACACACACACATATATATATATATAATTTTTTTATTTGTGATTTCGTGTGGGCCACGATAGCTCGGTCGGTATAGTGACTTGCTATGGGCTAGATGGTCCGGGGATCAAATCCCGTTGGGGCGAGATTTCTGCACCCATCCAGACCGGGGGGGGGGGGCAACCCAGCCTCCTGTACGATGGGTACCCGGTCATTCCCGGAGGTAAAGCGGTCGGGGCGTGGCGTTGACCACCTACCCTCATATAGCGACGAGCTTAAGGAAAGAGTAGAACTCTACCTCTGTTTCACCTCTGTACCTTCGTGGCCTGTTCTAGGGTGAGCTTTACCTTTACCGTCAGTTGAGTCTTAGTGCCTTCTAAAGTGCAGCAGTAACTTTATCATGAAATCGTCTGTTCCGTATGATTCTTATAGCCGATGTCGGTGGCCGCGCAGTCTAAAGCTTGTTTCTGCTTCCGATTACTCTCTGGGATTTCGGGTTCGAATCCCGTCTGCGGCATAGTTGTCTCTCTCCTTTGGGTGTTGTGTGTTGTCAGGTAGAGGTCACTGCGACTGGCCGATCCCTCTTCCAGAGGAGTGGTACCGAGTTTGTGTGTGTGTGTCAGTGAGTGTAATCGATGCAGCAGAAACCATCTGCACCTAAAGCGAATAGGCCGAAAGAGGTCAAGACCAACGCTTTTCTTACAACAAACAAACAAACAAACAAACAAACAGCCGCTATGCCAGTAAACAGCCGTAGTTGTTATTCGTTTTGTTGTCGCCATCGACATTTTGTTACATTTTTGACGTCGTTAAACTAATGCGACCACGAAACTGTGGTGCACTGCATTTCCTAACTGTAGCGCTCTGCATTCCCTAATTGTGGTGCACTGCATTTCCTAACTGTAGCGCTCCGCATTTCCTTACTGTGGTGCACTGCATTTCCTAACTGTGGTGCACTGCATTTCCTAACTGTAGCGCTCCGCATTTCCTTACTGTGGTGCACTGCATTTCCTAACTGTAGCGCTCTGCATTTCTAACTTTGGTGCTGTGCATTTCCTAACAGTGATGCTCTGCATTTCCTAAATGTGGTGCTCTGCATTTCTAACTTTGGTGCTGTGCATTTCCTAACTGTGGTGCTCTGCATTTCTAACTTTGGTGCTGTGCATTTCCTAACAGTGGTGCTCTGCATTTCCTAAATGTGGTGCACTGCGTATCCTAACTGTAATGCTCTGCATTTCCTAACTGTAATGCTCTGCATTTCTTAAATGTGACGCTCTGCATTTCTTAACTGTGGCGATCTGCATTTCCAAACTGTGACGCTCTGCATTTCCTAACTGTGATGCTCTGCATTTCCTAACTGTGACGCTCTGCATTTCCTAACTGTGGTGCTCTGCATTTCCTACCCCCTCGCGCCCACCGAGTGTATAATTGTTCCGTTTTGTACCTTGGAAGAAGTTTCTTTGCCGGACAAGAAAGTTTGGTTTGTAGCTGTGATACTGTTATCCGGTTGACATGCTTTTGCATGCAGTGTCTTGTGTGTTGCCTGCAGTGCCTGGTTTGCTGTCTTGTTGCTCCCCTGACTGCCTGCCTTCCACTCCTCTGAGTGGTTCAAAATGAAATCGAATTCCAAACCGTAAGGGTCGGACAGACTGGAGAAACTTCTGGACACAGCAACTAAAAAGCTGGCGACCTGTTCTGGAATTTACTTTTTCCCTCCTCGGACCAAGAGCGAGTTCCAACATGCGTTCGGCCTGCCATTTCTTCCAGCGTGTGATTGATTGCTTTTGTTTAAGTGTTTTTTATAGCTTCAGCTAGTATTTGTGTGCTTTTACCGCTCTCTTTTATTCTCATGTCTTTTTTTTTCAGTTTCATGCTTATTTATATATATATCCGTATTTTTCTTACTTATTCGTCCTTCTGTTCACTATCGTCTTTATTTCCTCCTTTCTTTGTCTGTTTTATCTCTTTCTTATCATTGCTCCTTTCTCCATGTCTGTCATGCCCCTGTTACCCATAGTTTCATTTTATCTTTGCATCTTTCAACTTTAAGCTTCCAATGACGTTCCGGGTTCGATGCACGGACCTATAATTCTTCACACTTTACCGGTCTCGTGCGGTCGTATTGGCGTTTAAGGTTGCTACCCCAAATAAAAACCCTCCGATCCAGGGCAGTAGTTAGAATTTAAAACACAGCTTCATTGGAGGGTTAAGCTCGTTATGTATCCGCGTACGTCACTAGCTCATTGCGGCAGAATCCGTCTTGAGAAGCTGATAGTCATTTAGCTTCTCAACAGATGCTCCCGCCTGTTGTGGAACACGTTCTGGCATTTTGCACTGTGTTCGCCAGCGGCTTTCTGTTCCTGGAATTCGTTAGAGCTTACGCTTCTGAACCTTGCTGTGAATCTGTCATATGCTGCATGTCTACATACGATGGGTAGCAAACCACTGTCAGACCTTCCGTCAAGAGGCTGCACATGCTTGAGTTTGAGGCATTCTTTACCAGAGAATATAGCTCAGCCGTTCTTTAGTGTAATGCAATAATCTGTGATATATCTACCTTGTATATGCGAAGAAAAAAAAAACAAATATTTCTCAAATGCGTGTTCTAGTTGTTATGCTTTTATACTCATGTCCATACGTCAGTTACTATTTTTTTTGTCATTTTTTTTTTACATTAGTGGCATATGACGTCCACAATTCTCCCATTTCTCTCGCTAGTGTGGATACCTGTGGCTGTACATTGGACAGCCACAACTGTCTCGTCGTTTATCTTGTTGGCATGTTGAACCCCGGGCTTAATCTGTGTCCCCAATGAATTCACCGCCCGTCCGTCCCTCAAAGCTCTGCAGCGCTGTCCGTTCGTCTTATCGTAGTCAGAGAAGCACAGTGAAACGCGAACAGCTGCCTGCAACAGTGCTGTAATGTACAAGTGTTCTAGCGGACATGGGACGTCAGTTTTTATACCACATTATTACCTGACTGGATTGGTCATGTCTTGCGTAGGATCATTGTCCTTTATCGTGCTGTTGAAGGAAAGATAGACAGGCGAACAGGAGGGACGGGAAGACGAGGAAGAAGACGTATGCAGCCACCGGATAACGTTAATGAAACGAGAAGGTACTGGAAACTGAAATATGAAGCACCAGATTGCGCTCTGTGGAGAATTTGCTGAGGAAGAGTCCATGGACCTGTCCTAAGACTACGGAATGAGTGGATGAGTGTTGTAATTAATTAGTGTAACCTTAGTGTGAACCTTTATTTGGAGGACCTCGGAGTAAGTGGGAACATAATTTAAAGTTGAATCAAACGAACAAAAGTGTTTAGTGCATCTCCGTGTTAGAGACTTTGCACTAGATGTCACGAAGCTGTAAAAGGACACAACAGGAGTGGGCATTCTCCAGAGATTCTATAAATGGTGGACTAGGAGATGATCCTGCGGAGAGCGGGCGTGTCTGGCGCGGTGCGGTTGTAGTTGGATATTGCTGCTATTGTGGGGGGTGGGGGGGGGAGGCGACAGCCGGTTCTGCTGCTGTACACACACTGAAAACATCATGCATTCGGAGTGGCGTGTAGCGAGCGAGTGCATGTGCGAATGCTTTCAGAAAGAATAGTAGCAGCAGCTCGTCATTCATCACGAAATATTGCGCATGCGCATCTGTCACGTCAGTAGCAAGGATCATCTTGTCGGTGGATTATAAAGACTCTTCGCTCGTTCAACTGACAGTTCGTAGGATATGCGGAGATATGTCACGCATGTTCTATACATGTCTACAGAACGGGAATCCCCCTCACGGCCGTTCGCTACGCATTCAGTTTGTCTACGGTAGTGCAGGAGTGAGTTACCCCACCCTCTTCCATTCTCTAGCCTCACGTCAACCGTAATTTCCCATGACGTCAAACTAACGTAAAAAGTTTATCTAACCAAATCACCCCTGAACACTGACTAGCGTATAAGCCTATGTATGTTTGTACAGGCGTCTATTTGCGTACACCAGCCCCCCAAAAAAATGCAGACGTCACAGATTTTCGTCGGTTACAAGTATGCGCCGCATAACGACGTTTCGGTTAACGACGGGCCGCATATACGGCGGTGATCCCATAAGATAATAATATTATAATATTACAATACTTACCATTGTGTTACAATTACCTACAGTATTCAGTACAGTAACTTGCTGTACAAGTTTGTAGCCTAGGAGCAATAGGCTATACCATATAGCCTAGGTGTGTGGTAGGCTATACTGTACTATCTAGGTTTATGTAAGTACACTTTATGACGTTCGCACAAAGACGAAGTCGCCTAACGACGCATTTCTCAGAACGTATCCCCGTCGTTAAGCGACGCATATCTGTACTTGCGTTAGTTCTTTCTTCCGTTACCTCCAGTGCTGTATGGACTGCAGTGTTTATGTAGCACTGCGTTCCATGGCATGGATCGCTGTGCCTAGCTGAGGACTGCCGCCATCGCAGCGTCCCTCCACTTGCTGGTGTTGAGAAGCTATTCGACTACTTGCCTTCCTTGGCTGCAGGTTTTTCTCACCGATGAATGTCATTTGGTGTTCCGACGTTTTTACAAACGTGCATTACAATTTGAGGCCACATTGCGTCCTGAGAGATTCTAATAGGGGTGTCCCTTACTTCACGTCGATTGTGGGGTGTAATGTACCGATTTGACGTTCGTATGTTTTACTGTGCCACATCAGCTGTAGTTGCAGAATGAGGTATGATTGGAGTATTTTTCTCATTCTTATTCTGACCTCTTTTCTGCCTACTGAATGTAGGTGGAGAAGATATCCTTGTACGTGATCACACCCAGACACACGTGCACAATGTAGAGCTCCTCTGGGGGTTAAGATCGGCTCATCGCAGATCCCACTACGTGTGTAACACACAACGTTCACGAGAGACAAACATCCATGCCCCCGGCGTCATTCGAACCCGCAATCCCTGCAAGACAGCAGCCGCAGACCCGCGCCTTTTACCGCGCGGCCACTGGGATCGGTTTGGGGGTACTAATTTTATTAATTTAAAAGGCTGAATCACCTTGGGGGGGGTGGGTAGGGCGTTCAAGTTTTCGGAGGGAGGGAAAGAGACCACTTAGGAGACATTGGTGTAGATGGGAGGATAATTTTAAAGCGGATTTTAAAGAAATAAATTGTGGCGTCGACTAGATTTATGTGCCTTGGGGTAGGGACAAGGTAATGAGCCTGATGGGAATTTCTGGAATAGCTAAGGAACTAGTAGCTTCTCAAGAAGGACTCTACTGCAGTTGATGGGATAGAGTCAGCTGTGAACGTAATATCCTACTCTGGAATAACGTGTTATAGAGTTGTTGTTGTTGTTGTTATGCGTTGTTTTTGCGAGATATTATCAACTGTTGAATGTATGTTGTGTCCATTGAAGTATTATATTTGATTATTTTACCACGATGAACTAACTGCGAGGTTACATGACCTCCAGTGACATGCGATAGAATGATAGGCGCTCCGGGAGCTATATTGCAGGGTGTTTTGCTGTGTGGCGCGCAACTGTTAGCTGTTAGGGTCCACGTCTAAGTGATATGAATGGCCCAACATGTATTAAGGTGCAGGCTAATGTGGTGTGAACACAGCTTCACGCACTGTCAAGTTATACGTATGAAGAGTGGGATATGGGAAAACTGCTGAACTCTGACCTTTGCCACTAACTGGCTCTGATTATAACACGGTGCCTCGCTTTATGGACAGTTTGTGTCAAACTATACAGCCTCCTGTTCTCCTGTGATTCGAATATCTCATTTATAATTTGAGTTTTAGCTGCATATACAGGGTGATTCGAAAG
>Ga0123355_10018234_pt1 | contig 11122 bp, 9 predicted proteins | sample TergutEmb28metaG_3_FD_89872 | JGI IMG/M metagenome (GOLD analysis project Ga0123355, IMG submission 89872) | Embiratermes neotenicus P1 segment gut microbial communities from Petit-Saut dam, French Guiana - Emb289 P1 | ecosystem: Host-associated > Arthropoda: Insects > Digestive system > Gut ...
ATACTGAATTCGGGCAAATATGTCACAATTGGTTCGTCCAAGTCTAATATGCCGGCTTCCACAAGCTGCAATATCGCTATTGAGGTAAATACTTTGGCAGTCGAGCCTATATTAAATAGTGTATACGAGGTCACAGGAACTTGATTGGCAACATCGGCGTAACCAAAGCTTTGAAGCCAAGTGAAACCGGTATCTATATCCACCACTGCTACGGTCATTCCCGCTATGGACAACGTCTCCATTAACTCGTTAGCTGTCGCAATCCCCGCTTGTCTTGTTGCCGGGAAGTCTCCTTCAGTTTCTTGGTATGCGTTTACCATAATTGGGGTAAGCGCCATTGTTGCCGCTAAAACTACGGCTGTTAGTTTTTTTAATACTTTTTGCATAATAATATGCCTCCTTTATGTTAGTTGTTTGTTTTTTTAAGCTGTTTCATCAGCAATCGTTTCAACGCAATATCCGGCGTGTCCGCAATTCGTGCAAGTTAGCCAACGCGCCTTTATTGTTCCGCTTGTTTTCATGACAACTCCAAAAGTCGGCTTAAACACAGAATTACACTCGGCGCAAATAAATGCCGCGTCTTTAAAGTGGTGTTTCGCCAATAATATGCCGAACAATGTTTGAATCGGAAACCACGCAACAAACGGAATCCAATTCCCCTTCGCTATCCACAGCGCGATAAACGCAAGCTGCGGAATAGACAATATGCTCGCGATAAGTACCAATTTCTTAAACTTTTTGCGCACTTTTTTATTTTTTTCCATTATGTGTTCTATGTCGGCGATTGAATTTACCGGAATTGCGGTTTTGTCCTGAATACGTTCCTTTATAACGTTTATTGCTTCAAGCTGCTTCTGTCGCTCCTTAATTTCTCCGCCAAGCAGTTTTATTTGTTCGTCAAGCAGAAACGTTAAAACTTTCCCCGGCGATTCACTTTCCAAAATGCCTTTAATTAAATCAAGCGAAAGACCGATAGCTTTTAGTGTACAAATAAGCCGAAGTTTGGTTAAGTCATTGTCGGTATATAACCGCCTGCCGCCTTCGGTTAAATCACTCGGATGTAATACGCCTTTGGTATCGTAAAACTGAACCGTTCGGACGGAAACATTACATAGTTTTGCCATCTCTCCGGTTGTGTATTTTGACATAGATTTCACCTCCTTGCCTTTAATACTACACCATTACGTTACGTCACAAGCAATAGGTTACGTTAGGGTATTTTTTAAAAATCATTTTTAGCATACATATTGATTACAACGTAATATGAGATAACGAAAACAACTGCCGATATGATAACTTGAGATAACGACATTATAGCCGGAGATATTTCCGCTCTGCCGCCTACCCACGAGATAAGGAACATTATAGCTATCGCTAGCCCCAAACATATCGAAAAAAATGCTTCCCCCCTACTTTCAGCGACTTTGGTGCTGCCAATAGGAAGAAGCAAGCCGCCCATAAGTAAAACCATTCCAAAAACGGTTGAAACCTGACCAAATGCTGTTTCTGTAATGACTTCTACAATGCTTTCATGCAGAATAGAACCTACTCCCAATATTATTCCGCAAAGCAGAAGTCCAAATATTGCAGCAATCAAAATGCTAAGATAAAAAGACGCAACCATGTTTTTTCTTTTCACCGGCATTGAAACCTGATATTTTTCCCACTGTAATTGGTTTTTGGCTCCCATCTTTATCATAATGAGATAAGGAGGAACACCTATGGCCGCGCCCACAAAAAACGTGTAAACGGTGGTATTTCCTGTTATCAGCAAGGTAACGCCCATTGCTAATGCTACCAGAATAGCGACCCCAATATTTCCTCTCGCGGAGTAAAATGAATACATCAGCAACCCTCTTGTCGGATTATTCGTTTTCATATTTTTCTCCTTTCACAAGCATAACCATAACTTCCTCAATGCTCACATTGTCAATGATAATATCACGATATTTTTTCTTGGCGGCGCTCTTGTCTGACACAAGCACGTTAATTTGATAATCGTGTTTCCTAACGCTAAGAATATCTTCCTTGTCGATTTGCTCAAACTGCACCGATTTGCAGCGCATAACGCCATAGTTGTAAATCAAATTATCCTTACTCTCGCTGAAAACAATACTGCCGTCGTGGATAAAAGTAATATAATCCGCAACTTTTTCAAGATCAGATGTTATATGTGACGACAAGAGAATGGAATGACTTTCGTCTTGAACAAAATCTAAGAACACGTCTAAAATATCATCACGAACAATAGGATCTAATCCGCTTGTGGCTTCGTCTAAAACTAAAAGCTTAGGCCTATGGGACAAAGCAACTGCAACCGCCAGCTTCATTGTCATACCCCTTGAGAAAGTTTTTACCTTCTTCTTTTCAGGAAGTTTGAATTTGCGTAAATACTCCTTGAACAAATCATTATCCCATTTTGAATAAATATGTCGCATAGCGGACGATATTTCTACCGCCGTTAAATCTACCGGAAAACAGTTGGTATCATAAACAACGCCAATATTATCACGGATGTCGGTACTCTCATCGGTCATTTCTTTTCCGAAAACTTTTACCGTTCCGCTATCTTTGATTAGGGTATTCAGAATACAACCTATTGTTGTGGTTTTACCTGAGCCGTTTTCTCCCACAAACCCCATTATCGCTCCGCTTGGTATCGAAAATGACACATCATTCAAGCGGAAATCCGAATTTTTATAGCTCTTTGTTAATCCTTTTACTTCTAAAATTGCGCTCATGTTAATCCTCCTCGCTTGAATAGAATAATTTTAGCAACTCAATCAGTTTTTCAACAGGAATACCGTGTGTTCTTCCGATTTCGGCAGCTTCTTGTAAGTGCTCCTCTGCTCGGCGTTGCTGTTCTTCTTGGATAAATTCTTTATTTTGTGCTGCTACAAAACTGCCGCGTCCAACAGTTGTATCAATGAAGCCGTCACGCTGCAAATCTTCATATGCCTTTTGTACGGTAATAACGCTTACATGAATTGACTTGGCTAATGAGCGCATTGACGGAAGCGGCGTGCCTGTAAGTAATTCGCCGCTCATTATCATTGCCTTTATTTGCATTGTAATCTGCTCATATATAGGTTTGCTGGTGTTACTGCTGATGATAATATCCAAAGCAATTCCTCCTTTGTGTTTAGAATGTGCTTATTGAACATGTACACTATATCACGAATAGTATGCTTTGTCAATAACTTTTTTAAAAATTTATAAAATTTTTGCATTTATTCAACATTTTTTATATTGATTTTTTTGGCGAATTATGGTAGAATCAAGATAATATTAGGTTATAGGATATTTTTGAAAGTAGAATATAAAAATCTAACATATGAAAAGGAGATTGTTATGGACAGAGGAATTTCGGTAAAGAACGCAGACTTAAAATTTAAAATATCCGATTGGAAAGGTTTTTTTAAAGGTTTAGTAGGTACGACTATTAATCTTGCGCTTATGGATATACCGGGAATAGCTCAATCATTACTTGATGTTGCTGAATCAACGGAGCTAAGCAATGATGAAAGAAGAACTTTTCAATTGTTGACAAACACAATGGTACAAGCGGTAATACTATTGCTTGGAGAAAGCGGTTATCGGGAATTCGAGACCTTTGAATTTGATAACGAACTGGAAAGCCTTTTTACAGAACAAGAATTTTGTATTGATATTGACTTTTTTAACAATCCAAAGGAACATAAAGTAGTAGAGGAAATTCAAAAGATTTTACGGGCATGGTTACCGCTTGTTGGTGCTTCCGCGGCTGATGTTACCACTATTGTCAATCGGTTTCCGGAATACTTTGTTTATGCGTTAAATGACGAATGGAGAACTAATCAAAACAGATATGAGTCGCTAAAAAGTTATTTTTATACTCCGTTCATGGATGCTGAAGGGATGGAACTGGATTGGAGACGGTATCGAGCTTGGCTAAATAAAAATGTTAATGAAGGGATGTTGGGAGAAAAATTTGGTCTTGCGGATATTTATGTTTCTCTTTGTGCTTACTATGAAGAAAAACCTAATAAAAAAGATAGTGTAACAGAAAGAGTAAATGATGAAGAAACTCAAAAAATAGTTGTTGATTTAGAACCGGAAATACTGTCCTGGATAAAGAATGATAAGAAAGAAGACGCCATTCGGGTTATTAGCGGAGGACCGGGAAGCGGCAAATCTTCTTTTGCTAAAATACTTGCGGCAAAATATTCAGAAGAAACTAATGTTTTGTTAATTCCTCTCCATAAGGTTAATTTAACAAAGAGTTTTAGAGAATCTATCGGAGGGTATTTAGCTGACGCTAAAGCTTTTAATCAAAATCCTCTTGAACACAACAAAAAAATGTTGATTATTTTAGATGGTTTAGACGAGTTAATTCATCAGGGAAAGGCTTGTGCTGAGGCTGCAAAGGAGTTTATTGAGGAAGTGCGACGTTACATCAACGCGTTAAGCGACTCTGATTCAATATTTAAAGTGTTAATTACAGGAAGGGTTTTGGTAGTACAGTCAATAGAAACATGCTTCCGAGAAGAAGGACAAGTTTTGCATGTGCTTCCTTATTACTTATCCGACAATGATAAAGAGGAATACATAGATGAGCAGGGGTTTCTGGCCCAAGATAAACGGGATGAATGGTGGAAAAATTACGGCACATTGACCGGCAATAATTATAGCAAACTTCCGTCTCAATTACAGGGAAGAAATCTGGATGAACTCACTGCTCAACCTCTATTGAATTTTTTGGTTGCTCTAAGTCTTGCTCGCGGATTTGAATTTACTGATAAAACAAATCTAAACGAGGTCTATGATGACCTAATTAATGCTGTATATGTTCGCGGGTATGGAAGTGGGACACATATCGGTGCGGGTGATATTTCACTGGACAAGTTTGAACAATTTTTGCAGGAAATAGCAGTGGCGGCATGGCAGAGTTCGGGACGCACCATAACAATAAAAGATATTCAAAATCATTTCAAGCAAAATGAAATAAAACTTCCGCTTGAAAGATTTAGACAAGACGCGGAAGCCGGGGTTGCTGATCTTTTGACAGCCTTTTACTTTCGTCAAACGATTCCGGGGCAAAGCGGTGACGCCACATTTGAATTTACCCACAAAAGTTTTGGCGAATATTTGGCGGCTAAAAAGCTTGTGCGGCAAATAGAAATGATGGAAAATAAGGGGAAAAGATGGGAAGAAACTGAGGGTGATGAGGGTTGGAATGAGAAAGAAACATTGCGTCGTTGGGCTGTTTTATGCGGAAAGGTTTCTATTGATAAAGATATTTTTCGATTTCTTAAGGATGAAATTGCTCTAAGAGACAAAGAAGACAAAGCGCCGATTGCAGATTGGCAAAAAAGGATTTGTAAACTGATATCTTATATATTAAAAAAAGGAATGCCTTTTGAGGAGTTAAGAAATTCTGTACCTACATTTCTTGAAGAAAAGAGACAATCTCGTAATGCGGAAGAAACGCTTTTGGCGTCATTAAGCGCTTGTGCCTTAGTAACAGATGAAATTTCAAATATTGAATGGCCAGATGAAACTTCTGCTGGGAATTGGTTTTCGTTGTTGCGAGGACAAAGGGAATCAGTAGAGAATGGTATTGCTTTAAGGTGTTTGAATCATTTGGATTTAGAAAAATGCTGCTTGGATTTAAATGATTTTTTTGAAGCATCAATGGGTTATAGTAATATGAAAGATTGTTCCTTTCAGTTTGCAATTTTGATAATGGCGGATTTAAGCGGCGTCGATTTAAGCAACGCCGATTTAAGCGCGGCGAATTTAAGTACTACAATTTTAAAAAGTGCTAATTTAGAAGATGCTAGTTTGGAAGATATTGATTTATCATATGCTAAGTTAATTAACGCTAATTTAAAAAATGCTGATTTAACAGGCGCTAATTTAAAAAATGCTAAGTTAATTAACGCTAATTTAAAAAATGCTGATTTAACATGCGCTAATTTAAAAAATGCTGATTTAACAGGCGCTAATTTAAAAAATGCGACACTTCCGGATGGTAGTATTTATGTTGATTCTTCAAGTATAGAAAAATTTATAAATGGTGATGAGTAAAGCGGCTTATCATCTATTAAGTAGCAATAAAATTTATAAAAACCAGAAAAAACCGTAAGCTCAACGTTTGCGGCTTTTTATATATAACATTTTGTAATGTGTCAATTAAATAGCTACCTTCATATTATATAAAGAATGCTATATATTTTGAAAGGATGATTTTTATGTCAAAACCATGTAATTTAATTGAATTTAAGCTTACGTTCGATACTCCGGGAGTTTACGAGTATACTATGGAGGAGCTTACGAAATCCGGAAATGGATGGAAAACAGATGATGGAGAGTTTAGAGTTATTGTTAAGGTTGATGATGACGGCGAGGGCAAATTGGTAGCAAAAGTCGAGTATCCCGACGGCGAACCAAATTTTGAAAACAAATACGAAACTGAACCCGTTGAGGTTGTTATCAAAGCAACAAAATGTGCAATTGGCGCAGAATTGCCATGCGAAAAATTTGAATTCGGCTTGTTTGACGAAGAGGGTGAATTAATAGCAACCGCAAAAAACAAAAGTGAAGATGACGAAGACAACGAAGATGAATAAAATAACATTTCCTAAGTTGAAATTTGACAAACCCGGTGTGTACCGATATACCATGAGGGAGTTAACGCCGTCTGACCGTAATTGGCGCACAGACAAACGGGTTTATCGTGTTGTTGTGACTGTGAAATACGGAGATGATGGTAAATTAGTTGCCCAAGTGAGTTATCCCAACGGATTTCCGAAGTTTGTAAACAAATTTTGTAAACCTAGGTGTTGCTGCGGGTGTTGTTTTATTTGCTGCAAATGTCCTTGCGGAGAGAGGAGAAAATTGAGTGGCAATTGTTAATGTCGAAAAATTTGAACTAACTTATGAAGGCGAGCCTGTGGAGATAGTCGGGAATTTAATGTTCTTAAAAACTCACATAGATTATGCGGGTGGTATGAATGGAATTATGCCCGGAGATACTATCAGCATTAAAATAGACAATGCAGCAAGTGAAATTTTGAGAATAGTCGGAATGGGTAACAATACTGTTGATATTTATGGTGACGAGCCGATAGGCAAGGTTGGCACACGTACGTTCCGCAATGAAGGCGGAGATTTTTACCTTGATGTTTTGTTCGATAGCGGATATGACGATTTTTATGGCGGCGAACAACCGAGTAATATCAAAGGATGGCTTGAAACATCGGTATACGTTGAATATAAGAAGCAGATTCCTGAACCGGGGACAAGAGAGGATATTACCATTTACATCAATGGGGTGAAAGTGACTATAACTGTTGATGTTAAGCCGGGCGGCGGAGGCGAACCGCAAATTTTGGATAATCCCGGATTTATAGTAGGCAAAAGTTGGAGATATGGCAATCATAGCGGGAACTTAGGAGATTTGCCGGAAGTTCCGGACAATGATTATATAAACTTCGAGCCACTGCGTTGGAATGTGATGATGGGTACTCAAAATCTTACTTGGCGCGACTTGCGCGCCACCAATGGTGACCATTATTTCACAACACAAAATTCGTTGGACTATTCAAATAGCACGCCAACCGCTCCTCGTTATAATAGTGAAAATGAACCGTACCTTGCGCCTTATGCGATATATTTTGGACTACACATTGATGCTCCGTTTCATTATAATAAAGTTATGCTTGAAGATTATTTGGCGGTTGGAATGTTTAATGGATCGTATTGCAGTGCCCACGAGTATGTGCAAAATTCGCTTCGTATTATTCGAGTTGTAGGACGAGAAGAGAATAATGAGTGGTGGGGCAAAGATGCGTTCCGGTATTTAGTAGACAGCAATTTTTTAGTTCATCAGCCGGGCGAGCCTATTGACAGATATCTTACCGACTTGTTTTTCAAAGATAAGCGAGGTCTGACAATTAGCGAATTTTTAGCGCAAATGCATAGCGAAGGTCAACTTTTGGATAAAGCCACGCCGGACGATATTTTGAAATTTGATTACGTTTATAACTCAGAGTCTCCATTTACGGATGATCCGGATGACAAAACGCTAATTCCACATTTTACTTTGCAATTAGGCGATTTGCATTTTGATGAGACAGAGACAACGTTAGATTTGATTGGCAGCGACAATAGTGTTATATTCGATAATGTTCCGGCAAAGAATTTGCCTTACGGTTATTGGATTTACTATGACACGACAGCAATAGAGGCTGTAATGGACAAAGGATACTTTTACTATTTCAACGCTGTTCGCTTCAAGCACGAGGATGGCGAAACAGATGCGGGAAGTACCGATTTGTGGGTTAAATTGGAGGATGGAAGCGGCGGTAGCGGACATATCACAGAAGTGCGAATTAAAAAGATTGATGAGGATGGTAACCCTGTTCAAGGGGTTAAGTTTACTTTAATTCACACCAATGTAGTGCCGCAGAAAATTCGCACGGCAGTCACAACCATCAACGGTACGGCTTCATTTACAGTTGTTGCAGGCGAATATACTCTCATTGAAGAGGTGCCGGTAGGTTCAACTCTGATTCCTCTTGCTGAAATGCACTTTACAATTACTAACACCGATAATCCTGTGAATTTGAAAGAATTGCTTGAAAATTCGGGATATCCGGACATTGAACGGATTGAATTTTTTAATAACTTAAATGTTTTAACCAATCATAGCGGCAGTAAATCGGTAGATGTCGTTATAAATGGCACAAAATCAGCGATTGGTCGGCAATTGGAGTGCGGACAGTTCGAATTTGTGTTGCTCGATAAGTCGGGCAAAGAGGTTGCGCGAACTAAAAACGGAGAAGAATAGTAATGGAATAGAAAAACCGTAAGCGTATTGCTTACGGTTTTTCTGTTGTTGGTGCCCGGGACCGGAATCGAACCGGTACGGGATTGCTCCCACAGGATTTTAAGTCCTGGGCGTCTGCCAGTTCCGCCACCCGGGCATTTATGCCACATTGCCAATTATAGCATACTTTCATAACACTGTCAACTAAAAATTTATTTTGATTTTCAAAAATTTTAATATATTTCAAAAATTTTTTTAATTTTCTATTGACAAACACCATATTGTGTGGTACACTATATAATATAAATGACTATAATGTTTAAAATGACGAATGGCATGAGCAGTTTCATAAAATTTATGCAAAGTCAAGTCTCGAATGGAGGTGAGAAGATGGCAAGAGAAGAACTTTTATCCGGCTTTATTCAAGAGTTACGCCGCGGAACGATAATTCTTTGCGTTTTGGCAAAGTTGAAAATGCCGACATATGGTTATAACCTAATTGCTGAATTATCCGAAACGGATATTATGATCGAGGCAAACACACTTTATCCGTTACTTAGACGGTTGGAATCGCAAGGGCTTTTGGAAAGTTCGTGGAATACTGACGGAGCGAAACCGCGAAAATATTACAACACCAGTGAATTGGGATTAGATATTTTGGCAGAATTAAAAGTACATTGGCAAAACACAACAAATAGTATAAATAAAATTTTAGGGGAGTGAAAATTATGGTAAGCAATTTAAAAAATCGTTATATATACGCGGTTGTACGACACTTGCCGAAAAAGATGCAGGGTGATGTTGAAAAGGAATTGGATGCTTTGATTTCTGATATGTTGGAAGAAAGGTTTGGTATGAGCGAGCCAAGCGAGGAAAATCTAAAAAGTGTATTAACTGAGCTTGGAACGCCCGAAGAATTAGCGTTAAAATATCTTGGTGATGAAAAGAAATCATTTATCAGCGGAATATATTTTATGTATTACAAGCGGATTTTAAGGTTGGTTTTACCAATTGCCGCTGCGATTGCGTTAGTCGGAAGATTATTTTATACAATTTTTAATTTTGGAACTTATCAAACGCCGCCGGATATTATACGACTTTTGGTGGAACTTATTGTATCGCCGATTGGTATAATGGTTCAAGGATTCGCAATAATTACAATTATTTTCGCGATTATGGAATGGAAGAAAACCGAGCTAAAAGATGTCAAAGATTTTTTCGAGGAATTGCCGGAACTTCCGGAAGTGATTGGAGAAGAAAGTAAACCTTGGTATTCTATTGTCGGAATGGCGTGGGTTGCCGGTGTTGCTACTGTTTTTCTTGTGTTTCCGCAAATTGTGGGAATGTGGACGAATGCTACCGGTTGGATTTCACTTTTTGATATAGGGATGATTCAAAGTCTTTGGATTCCGATTATTATTTGGGCGGTAGTGCATATTGGTTGGTATATTGTGCGGTTAATTGAGGGGCAGTATACCATTAAATTTGCAATTGCAACGGCTGTTGTAAATGTTATAATTTCAATTTGCGCGGTTGTGATTTTATGGAACAACTCAATTATAAATCCTGAATTTATAGAATATTTTATGAGTTTATTTAGTTACGATGGATTTCCGTTGGTTATGTTTGAGAATTTAAACTTTTTAGTACTTGGAATAATTTTGGTTGTGGCGATTGCTGAAACAGCAGTGGTGTCGTATAGAGCACTCAAAGTGAGAAACCGTTAGGTGAAAAAATTAAGGGCGACCATTCGGTCGCCCTTATAATTTTTGCTAAACCAACAACTTCTCAATATCAGCAACTGTCTCAGCTATGTAATCCGCTCCGGCTGTTTCAAGTTCTTCTTGACTGCCGTAACCGTATAAAACACCAATTGAATCAAGTCCGAACTTTTTTGCGCCTAGTATGTCATGTTTTCTATCGCCAATCATAATGGCGTTAGGGGTGTCTGTAATTTTACATTGTTCAAGCGCGTGCTCAATTACATCATCTTTATTCTTACGAAGTCCGTCAAATGTTACTCCCGATACAAATGTGAAATATTTAGCAATATCCAGATGTTCCAAATCCTGCTCGGCAAAGTTTTGCGACTTCGCTGTTGCGACAATAAGCGTTTTTCCTGCCGCTTTCAACCGTTCAAGGAGTTGGACAATACCGTGATAGATGCCTTTTTCGGCATACCCCTTTGTTGAGTAGTATTCGCCGTAATGGTTAATCGCTTGCTTTGCTTGTTCCGCCGAAAGGTTATAACGCCCTTCAAAAGTGTCACGAAGCGGAGGACCCAATGCTTTGTTTAATTCGGTTCTGTCA
>Ga0123355_10018235_pt1 | contig 11122 bp, 5 predicted proteins | sample TergutEmb28metaG_3_FD_89872 | JGI IMG/M metagenome (GOLD analysis project Ga0123355, IMG submission 89872) | Embiratermes neotenicus P1 segment gut microbial communities from Petit-Saut dam, French Guiana - Emb289 P1 | ecosystem: Host-associated > Arthropoda: Insects > Digestive system > Gut ...
CTAGGACGCTAACCTCCAAACGTTGCATTTAATGTATTTATTCAACAAATATAACAAATATAGTTACTGAATATTTTAAACATGGTATATACTCTCCGTTTTTTTCTCTTCAAAATGAAGTTTCTTTCATAATTCTAACATATTTGGTTCCTATTTTATTGACATTTTATATACAGGATGTGCTAAAATTAAAAAAAAATAATTCCGGTGCCAAAAGGTTAATGCACGCCTCTGATTCCAAATATCTTTAAGATATGTTCAGTAGTTTTGGGTGCCAAACGTGATAATGAATGGGGAACGGACGGCCACAACCAGCATGATGTGAATCGGCTTTGTCTATTTCACGCTAGTATCTCTCACATCCCACATTTTAAACTGCACAACGTGGTCATGTAAATCGTTTCTCTGACGGTAGTTAGTACACGCAAACAATGTCACTGTAAACGTACTTGAAAGGGCGCCCATCCGTCGCCTGTCGCAGTTCGGCTTGTAAAACGTACTGTGCCTCGTGCACAAGGTCTGCCAGTTTTTACGCAACTTCTGACTAAATGTGTTTGTTTCTTTTAGACCTGTCTCGTACTTTTTGGTCTTGCAGTCTTAACTAATCCTAGTTTCATCACCGATCTTCATAACTGATTTCTGGTCTGTTCGCTGCTAGGCATTTTTTTTTTCGAAGCCTTTTGTGAATACCGCGTCCTTCTATGTCTCCGTTGTCACCGCGTACGAAAGGCCGAATTTTTTGTCAGATTATAATGAAATTCGACATAAGAGGTCTTTATACAACTGTAATGCATGGAAAGAGAATTTAGTTGACACTGATTTGTGTTTAGAATTTGGGAATTTGAAGTGAATTATGGTGATTTTAATTGTGTACCTTGTATTTTGTATGTTGGTTTTGTGGATAATTTTAATTTGCAGTTAGGATATATATATAATTTTGGCTAAGCAAGTTGACACGCGCTAACAACAGGAAGGCTGTTTCATGCAACACTTCATATTAACAGCACATTCCTTTATGTGTTCTGCATATGCTGTTACTAAACGATTTTAAAAATCGCGGAGTTACGGGTTTTGTGTGAGCGTGTACCGGCCAGTAGGACCGACGCGCAATGTCTTTGTGATTCAACTTACAACGAGAGTGGACACAAAAACCACAGTACTCTGGGAAAGGCCTCAAAATGAACCTTGTGCCCCAGATTTTCCTGTTTATACCAGGTGAGTGGTGTGTGGTACATCCATAACCCCAGACTTAAAAGAAAATGATTTAGAAGAGTTTTATTAGTTTTTTTTTTGTATTTTCCAAATTTAGGTAAACAGAGGGAATTGAAACGACGTAGATGATCCGCCTTCATGTTGCTAGGCCAAAGCGTCGTAGGAAAGATTTAAGCTATGTGGATACAAGATTTTCTTATGTGTGGTAGTACAGATTTGTCGAGAATATACAGTTACATAGGGGGACCGCGGTAGCACAGTGGTTAAGGTGCTGTGCTACAAATCGGAAGGTCGCTGGTTCGATCCCAACTGGTGTCATTGACGTAAAATCTTTCCGATCGCACTATGGCCCTGGGGTCGACTCAGCCTCTAATATTTCCTGGGGTAAAGGCGGCCGGTGCGTAAAGCTGACAATCTTACCACCATCCTGTGCCGTTGTCATGTAATCTGGGAACCTTAAATTCCTGGAACCCTCTGGGCCACTCCAGGCCTGTAATGGGACTGATTTACCTTTATACAGTTACATATTTTGCTAAGGAAGATGTAACCCCTATTCTGTTTGTGTGCCGCTGTGTAAGCTGTGGTGAGGTTTAGGTATAATCCAATCCCAAATAGGTCCTTGAATGGGTTGGTTTATTACGAGAGTATATGAAAATTTTAAAGAGAATTTGACACACTGAATGTGAAGATATATAACACGATTGTTTAATGTGTGTGAAATTGTGATAACAACCAGAGCAGTTATTTTTAGGGTATTATTTTTAATATTATACTTGTGAGCTTAGTACGGCTGGAGACAGGTAAATTATATACTGAGAAGGTTAATATGTGGAAATAAGAAGTTATGTTGGATTTAACATCTCCAAAGATGGTGATAGCAAAAACCGTGAAGTTTAGTTGTTTTTATGATGAAAGAAGGGAGTGACAGCACAACGTGCACTACGTTTCCCCAGCAGATCGGTCCGGTAGAAGATAATCCCACAACTGCCTAAACGCTCAGCGCTCACGTTAGCTACCAGCAGAGTATGGATATTGTGTTTGCATAATTTCCTTTAGGTACAATTTGAACTTTCAGTTATGTTCATTTAACGTGTCTTGGCGAATGCTAAGTTGTTAAAAAAAATATCGGTTCGAGCCCGCTCAACTAAAACGTTACGTGGTCACGGCGGTGGGATCACTACATCCGTAGTCACTACGAATTACGATAATTCCGTAGAAGCAGTTGTCAGTGATCTGTTTAGGAAATCCGAAATTGACTGGTGGCAGAATTACCGAAATTGTTGGGGCTATGACGACGCTAACACGAGTTTACAAAAATACTTTAACAGGTAGTGCTTCGTTGGGGTAGGGACCAAGTTTTAATCAGTACCCTTACGCCAGGAGGCACAATAAACCGCGGTAGCACAGTGGTTAAGGTGCTGTGCTACAAACTGGAAGGTCGCCGGTTCGATCCCAGCTGGTGTCATTGGAATTTTTCATTGACATAAAATACTTCCGACCGTACTATGAGTACCAGGAGCATTTCCTGGGGTAAAGACGGCCGGTGCGTAAGGCTGACAACCTTGCCACTATCCTGTGCCGTTGTGGGAACCTTAACTTCCTGGAACCCCCTGAGCCACTCCAGGCCTGTAACGGGACTGCTTTACCTTTACTTTGACTAACGTGTTTCGAAGAAAACTGCTGACTCCATTATATTCGCGCCTTACCTGTAGATGGAGGCAGGATGTTCTCCAAGACGTTTGTAAAACGCATGATAAATGAATTGCAAGATAACAGCGTACTTTTAATTCGATGGCTGGGTAAATGTTTGCTAATTTCGTGAGTTGTTAGTTACAGGGCTGCTGATAAGTCCTTAGCCCGACTTGGAAGGAAACAAGCTAATGTTTCTGTCAGAATTCTTTCGGCGCCTTGCTTTGCAGGAAAAAAGAAACTTGATGACAGCTCGCGTCTCGATGTTGTTGAAATCGCGCGCGTCCCTGACATGCTTCCGAGCTTGTTTCCGTCCTGGGCGGGCTAAGGACTTATCAGCACCCCGGTAATTAGGTAATTAGTTACTTATTTACTTACTTACTTATTACTTACTTAATTACTTACTTACTTAATTACTTACTTACTTCAGATCAGCCGTGCGCATTGTGTGACCCCCGACAGTATCATATGTGGCCAGCACAGCCTTCAGTAACACACAGTGTTAATAAATTGAATATATTAATTCTACACCTCAAAACCCCTTTGCATCACTTCACCAAATACCTCGTATGTCTGTGGTCCTCGGTGAAAGACGAACGACTGCACATCACCGTTTCAGATAATTCTACATGGCCTAATAGATGGTTGTTCAGTTTCAGTTAATTTTAGTTGGTTAACCACTCAAAAAGTAAATGTTCAGGGTAGGCAGTCTATAAGCTGACATACAGTGCAGGCTACATAACATTTAGATCAGGGGTCGTCAAACTAGCCCTCAGCGACCCCAAAAGGGTATGTAGTATTACACTCTGTAACGGGACATGCAATAAATAAATTAAAAAAAAAAACCCCAAGGGGTCTCTGAGGCATTCCAGGGGGTCTATGACAGATAAGGGGTCCAAAGGGGGTCGGTGGGGGAATGAGAGTTCATTGGGTTTTCAGGTGAAGCTTGGATTGTTCAAAAATTCACTGGATCGCAGAGATTATAAATATTTTTCGAATTTGAAACATTTCTCCACGAGCTTGATGGAAGACCACAGCATTTCAGACGATGATATCGAGATCTTCACCAACCACCTGGGCAATCTGCAAGATGATTTCCGCGTTCGGTTCAAAGACCTTGAGAACATGACCACACCGGAATGGATTATCACACCCTTCGACGTGAAATTTGAAAACCGAAATGTTGAACCAGAATGTAAACATGAACTCGCCGAATTGAGCATGGACATTGCAGCGAAAGTCGTGTTCGAGAGCAGAAGTCTGAGTGACTTCTGGTACAACGTGAACACCAGGGATAAGTACTCAAAACTCGCAGCGGCGGCTGAGCCATTCCTTCTGGCATTTCCCAGCTCATATATGGTGCACGCTGGCTTCAGTCACGTCAATGCGATCCTCAGTAAGCAACGCAACCGCTTGAACCTCGAGGAACGGGGCGATCTAAGACTGAAGCTTACCAACATCCAGCCAGATGTGGACGCTTTGGTTCGTGCACACCAAACACATCCTTCACATTGATGACCTTAAGTTGAGGTGTCATGCTACCAATTATTTTTTAGCTATAAATATCCTGATGCTTCTTCTAAATTTTCTTATAAAGGCAGGTAATTTGTTTTCCTTTTTTTATATTATAGTAGTAGAGATTAATAATTTTGCATCGATATTAAAAAAATATTCATAAAAGTTGCAATTGTGTTTTAATTGTTGATATCAATAGGAGTTGATGGGGAATGAAGGTATTTTCAATGGGGTCGCTAGAAAATAAAGGTATGGTCAAGGGGGTCGCTGCTTAAAAAAGTATGACGACCCCTGATCTAACGGCATGTTTGTCCAGCTCTCGAGGAGGAAGAGAGAGGAGAAGAGATTGTCATCACATAAGGCATGGCTAAATGGAAAAGGCCGTGTCGTAAACGGAACAGGCCCAGGACAAAGAAGAGAGAAAGCCTACAAAGAAGAAGGGTAAGTGAGGAAAGTTTCAACCAAACGAGCAGGTACCGTGTATACAGGAAAATTTGTACACGCCGTCGAAATGCCTTCTCCGGTGTTTTGAAAGTTTCATTGGCCCTTACACGTATTTAGGGCACACCAGTCAGATTTATTTTCATATAATTGAGCCAGCCCCTTAATAAGCTAAGAATAAGCCAAAAATGTATTTTCAGAGTTTGGGAAAATGCCTTTCAGCTTACTCCTTTCCACACCTTGAAACAAATAAATCGCTGCAAACACTGACTTACTCTAACTCAATTTTTTTTTAATCTGAATGTGTCATGAAACTTACAATTTGACAGACAAGCGTAAAACATTTCGTTGTAAATGTTAGAGTATTCTGTGCCTAACTTGTAAGTCACCAGGCCGGCTATATCATATAGGAAAGTGGGGGTATAATTCCAGCCCTTCACAACTTACAGCACTATGTAGTCTTCGGTAAATATTTGCAAGCACCGACAGCTTTAGGGCACGCGGTGACGCAGTTCGTTGAGGAAATGCGTTAATAGCCAGAAGGTCGCGGTTTCGATTCCCGATTGTGTCATTGGAAATCTTCATCGACATAATCCATCCTACCGCACTATGGGCCTCGGGTTGACTCAGCCTCTAAATGAAATGAGTACCAGGAATATTTCCTGGGGGTAAAGGCAGCCGGTGCGTACAGATGTCAACCCTACCACCTTCAAGTGTCGTTTGTCTTGAAATCTGGGAGCCTCAACCTCCCGGAAACCTCAGGGCCTGTTCAGGCCTCTAATGGGATTTCTGTACCTTTTACCAACAGCTTTACCTCCGGTGAGAAGCCCATTCACTTTTGGATAAGAGCTGCTCTGGACAAAGCAAAATGCATGTTGTGTATGAGTCGTAAATCTACATGTGACGTTATAGCCTTGTAGCCCGTTGTCTATTCACAACACCGCATGAGTTTGAAGTCTTCCAAACATAGTAAACCTACAAGTGCACACTGATAAAATATGTATATTATGTATTTTATCAGTGTGCACTTGTAGATTTACTATATAAATGTAAATATTTGTTAATGCACAGATATGGAACATAAACATTTCTCCCACAGGTCTCACTGTAGTTAGTTCCCTTTATGTTCTATTTTTAAATAGTTTTGAGCAGCTGAGACTAACGAACGATACGAAACTCAGTGAATAATGAATTGGGAAGCATGAGCAAAGGAAAGGGCATAGCTTAATTTCAAGTGTTTGTCCTGACATTTGTTTGGATGAATTGAAAGCAACCACACACGGTATTAGTCATTGTAGCCACCTCCGACCAAAGGTTTGAACTCGCGATCACACGAATATGAAGCAGGGGTTTTAACCACATGACAGCAAAGCACCAACTGTCATTGTGATGTTCTGCACATGACAAAGTGCATGAAAAGTAAAGGCCGCATTTGGGATCTTCACAACTTTGGGTCTCGAATCCGTGAAGACTTTTGGGAACAAATACATGAAAGAAACGTCTATTAATGTTTAACACTGACTTTAAACCTTCAGCGCGCGGGAGACCACGTAATGGGAAGTGAATGGTTCTAACAATGGGATTCAAGTTTATAAGTGAAACGGAACTTCGAATTGTGTGTGTAACTTGCGAGAGTCAACAGCTTGCCACTGAGGCCTATACAGTACCCGATTAATGACTTTGTGGTTGCTGTGCTTCATTTGATTTCTTCCTGGAATCGATTCATTGCTCTTCCCTTCACCGAGATGTTAGATCACCTGAAACAGAATAACGAGCCCCTGACGAGTCGGATATCTGCAGTCCATTGTTAGCCAACTTGTTGGTGCGTCATGTGTGAGATGACGGCAGGGGATGAAATGCAGCCCGCCAGACACCACTCCTGCAAATCAGCCTATCATTAGTGCACTCCGGCACCGAGCAGTCAAAACTTCCATTTTGCATGTTAACAAAGGCACGTGTATGTACAGACAGCCGGGATAGATCAGGCGGTACAGTGACTACTCTACGGACTGGAAGACCAAGGAAATGTTCGGTTCCCTGCAGGTCTAACAGATTCTTTGTGTTTCGAAAGTCCACTCCGACAATGGGGCCCACGGAGCTCCCTACTAATTAGGCAATGGGGGCTCTCCCCGGTGGGTACAGCGGCGGGGGAGTGAATTTGTCCACTCACTTCCAACTTTGGCCGAAGGTAAGAATGTGTGGAGCCGCAGTTCCACAAGTCGATATGCCTTCATGAAATGGTACCGCAATAAGCACAGGGAGAACATTACACTTACGGACGAATAACTTTAGAGCAAACACATAATTAACGAAAAGTCTAACTATATGATCGTCACCACCATCGGCTCTAGAGCCCTGGGTGGGCCTTGTTCTCCTCCTAACTGTATGATGCAACGTATAAGTTAAAGGGGTTAGTCAAAAGGTCATGAAAGTCCCTCTGAGAGTTGAGGTCCTCAACATGGTGCCTGAAGATTAGGCTAGTTACGGTCTTCTGGTATGTGACGACATCTAGACTAATAGATATGTAACGAAGTTTCTGGACAACCCGCTGCTTTCATCTTCAGATGCATTTTTGACTCTAAACATTCCAGCCTCGGATATCTCAAGAAAATGGATAAGTCTGCTTGCCTATACAATAACACGACCTCACACACTAGAATACCGCAACCTTTACACTCACCACTTTGACACAATACAGGTTGAGCGTCACTAAATAAACCGCATACAAACCATCGTCAGAACCTCAAATTTCATACGAAGGTTCTTGTTACGTAAATTTCATACCATACAGCTACTTGCTTCTTTGTCTTCCTCTAATCCATGTATCCTCAAACACATTCCCTTAGACCAGACTTTCCCAAACACATTCCCTTAGACCATACTTTCCCAAACACATTCCCTTAGACCATACTTTCCCAAACACATTCCCTTAGACCAGACTTTCCCAAACATTCCCTTAGACCAGACTTTCCCAAATACATTCCCTTAGACCAGACTTTCCCAAACACATTCCCTTAGACCAGACTTTCCCAAACCTCCTTCCATGCATAAACCCCGAAAAGTAATTGTTCACATCCCGAGGAACATCTAAATATGAAAATGTTTACAGGCTAGGCACACTTAATTGCGGGGAATGCTATTAAATTACTTTTAATTATTGCCGAAAATAATTATTGGCATAGAGCAACTATATATAGCTGTAAGCAAGCTTACGTTGTAAGAAAGAAATCGAAGACTCCTTCCTGTCCTTCGAGGTACACGTGGAATTTTTCACGGTATTCCCAAATTTGAAAATTCTTATGCCCATGAATTCTCGCGGGAAAGCTCTTTAAGAAACACTGCCTTAGACACTTCGAACTAGCAGTAAAAATGTTAAAAAAAACCCCACTGCCCTTAGGTCCAGTACGTGGGTGTTTAACCTTTACTGAATAAGAGCCGCAACCGTCACGCGTGCCCTGATTCGAGACCCGCATGTGTTGAAATCACAATCAGCGGTACACACAAAGGCTTATAAACTATTGTGTAATTTTATTATGTATACATAAATCATAGATTTGGCCGCAGGCCGTATACCCATGCTGCAGAAAGTCTGTAGATGCCACAGCAGACGCATAAGAAATATGCGACTTTGGTCAACAAGGCCAAGACTCGAACGTCACAGGGCGTAATAAGTAAGAAACCAGGGTATAAACTCCTTAACCGCCTGAATGTTTGAATTCGATAGATTAAGGAACTGAAACCGACTTCTTTACCCGGAAAACATTAACACTAGTACGAGAACCAAGACTCTAAAGTAATGACTCACTTTGAGCGCCATTCTTTCCGTATGCTGCTGAGTAGCAATAGCAGGACAGTCCTAAAATCTAACGAGATGGTTACCATGACAACGAGACGAAAGCTCACTGGTTCAGCAAAAAGCAAAGCAACAAGATGAGTTCGTGCTCAGGTGACTCTTATTTGCTAGTTCCGACCAGAGTCGTTATGGTAAAAGCGGAAGGAGTGGGGAATGGGGGACTGCTTCTGCGTTACGATGTATATAGAGGGGGGAGGGAGAGCTCGGAAAACCAACCGACCGACAGGGAATCGCTCTAAATTGGCCACCGGCAAGGTTCTGCACGTATTTCTGAACGCATAAGTGACTTAACTGCATTAGTAAATTGTTTAAACACTCCACCAAAGTGACAGACTTGAGTTTCTCATGGAGGAGATGCCTCTGAAACGTCGGTACATTTCTACCAGAATACATCGCGATACACCGGTCGAGACGTTAAAATTCCTGCTTCGTACCTGGGAGGTCTCGGATTGAAATCCGGATTCAGGACGTCCTTAGGGAAATTTTCCCCTTGTATTCCACAAACCTTGCTGTCGAAGACCAGGCCAGGACTTCTTCTTTTCGTATCCTCTCCAAACAACATTTCATTTAGCGTTCTACAGTCTGAGCTGCTGATTGCATGATTAAACAAGACAGACCTAAAGAGAAATTTCCCGACGTTTTATCACGGGAAACAGCAATATTCATCCTCAACGCCATGGCAACCTCAAATCTCACTCAGTAGGTAATGTGTTTCAATAATTTATCCAGTACTACCTTACTTTATTGGTCCACACCAGTAAAATATAATATAAATAAAGGGTAAATCAGTCCCATTACAGGCCCGATGTGCCCAGAGAGTTCCAGGAAGTTAAGGTTCCCAGATTACGTGACAATGACCCAGGATCGTGGTAAGGTTGCCAGCCTTACGCACCGGCTACTTTTACCCCCAGGAAATGCTCATGGTACTCATTTCTGTTAGAGGCTGAGTCGACCCCAGGGCCATAATGCGATCGGAAGGATTATGTCAATGAAAAATTCCAATGACACAATCTGGAATCGAACCAGCGACCTTCCGATTTGTAGCACAGAACCTTAACCACTGTGCTACTGCGGTCCCCACAATATAATATAATATAATATAATATAATATAATATAATATAATATAATATAATATAATAATGTGACATAATCAGTAGAACACCACTGTGATGCAGATCCATAAGTCCGTAAGTGGCCTTACAAACACGGATCCCCTTCATCCTTCAGCAACTTCTGTAGCAGACTTGTATAGCGGGTTGGTGGCACAACGGAGTGCAGTGATCTCGCTGATGTAGGATACAACATCGAGCACTTGGCGTGACTGAGTCACACCCATTTTCGATGAGTTTCGATTACTTACACACGTACTTACTTACTCCATGGAGCAGAGTCATAATTGAGAAGCTAACTGGTTCTCAGGCAGTCAAGAAATTCCTTGGATTCTATGGATCTCGAAAGTTAATTACCGCATTCACACGTGTCACCCACCTGTCCCTATCCTGAGCCAGTTCGATCCAGTCCACTCCCCCACATCCCACTTCCTGAAGATCTATCTTAATATTACCCTCCAATCTATGCCTGGGTCATACTAGTGGTCTCATTTCCTCAGGTTTCCCCACAAAAAACCTGTACACGCCTATAATCTCCCCACATGCCCAGCCCATCTCATTCTTCTCGATTTAATCACCCGAACAATATTGGGTGAGGAGTACAGATCATTAAGCTCCTCATTACGTAGTTTTCTCCACTCCCCTGTTACCTCGTCCATCTTACGCCCAAATATTCTCATCAACATCCTATCCTCAACCACCCTCAGCCTACGTTCCTTCCTGAAGGTGAGCGACCAAGTTTTACCCCCATACAAAACAACAAGCAAAATTATAATTCTGTGTACCTTAAACTATAAAATTTGGATAGAAAACTGGAAGACAAAAGATTCTGCACCGAATGGTAGCAAGCCGTCATAAGTAGGACCCTGGCACCACCGCATGGCGCGACCTTAGTTTGCGGATGGAGGAACGGCCTCCAATAAGGAAGGCAGCTGCGAATATATTGAATAAGCAGTCGCGGAAAGTAGACATGGGGCGGTCCCCCAGCTTGCTTGGTGGTTGGGCGAGGTGCGAACAACTCCTCGCGGTAAAAACTTATCATGTTACGAAATACGTTTCGATGAAAACCAACAGAAATTTATTGGTATCAATTATTGTAGACTATAACAGATCAGCATCGATGACTATCAATGGTTACAGTGTATTGTCGGAGTACGGTCTAAATACTGCGCCGGCGTCTATATATATATAAAAGTTTTATTGCGCCTTCGGTATATACAAAATGTACAAGATAAATTACAAAATTGTTTCTGAAACCAATTTCAATAAATATTTACACTGTGGTACAAGTGGGAATGAGTA
>Ga0123355_10018236_pt1 | contig 11121 bp, 8 predicted proteins | sample TergutEmb28metaG_3_FD_89872 | JGI IMG/M metagenome (GOLD analysis project Ga0123355, IMG submission 89872) | Embiratermes neotenicus P1 segment gut microbial communities from Petit-Saut dam, French Guiana - Emb289 P1 | ecosystem: Host-associated > Arthropoda: Insects > Digestive system > Gut ...
ACGATCTTGAGATAACGTAGCAGCTTGTTTGTGTGTGAGTGTATAGTATTCGTGGCACGGTAAGCATTGAAGTTCTATGTAGTGGTTGCACAGAGTATAGATTACACAGAGTTTATATGTGCGATAATCCGTGTGAGCGTGTGCAAATAACTATAATCCATGGCTGTGTGTGTGTCGGTGTCTATTATGGAGAACGAAGTGAGAATTGTTGTCAAATGGAGTGGAAAGGAATATGAAATATGTAACTTATCTGAGAGTGATTCTGTTGGTACTTTAAAGAATGCAATACATAAGGAAACTGGTGTTCGACCCGAAAGACAAAAGTTACTTAATCTGAAATTTAAAGGTAAGTTTTTATATTAAACATTTTTGTTTAAATTTTAGGTTATCCACTATTTAAGAGGAAGTTGTTCAATATCAGCGGTGAATCTTGATCCCGAGGCCAGGTCCAGTAGCGGAAGGGTAAATGGAAGGCATTATGTACCTTTGCGTTAGATCTGACCCCCGGATGAGGTTTTGCCACTGTTCATTGTGTGTGGTGACTACAGACAAATCATCCCAGGTACAGTTGTCAGGTAAGGGTGAAACTTAAAGGGGTTGCGGAATAGTGAGATGACAAGCAGAGTTGAAATATACTCGTTGCCAAATGCAGCAGAATACGACTATGACCGAACAAAATATGACAAACCAACTGTGGAATCAGAAGTGAATGATTGTACAGTATGGGGTTTTTCCTTTAAACCTTATATTTGTCTTTTTAAGGAAAAACGCCAGAGGATGGATGCCAGTTGTCCACTCTTAAACTTAAACAAGGATTTAAGGTCATGATGATGGGCTCTCTAGAAGAAGACATTGCTGATGCATCAGGCCCTCCAGAAGACATTCCTGATGTAGTGAATGATCTTGACATTGAAGATGAAGAAGTTGCAATAGAGAGCAGAGAAGTGTGTTTCTAATTTCCATAAGTTTACTGGATAATGCATGTATCTAATAATATTTGTTACCGATGAAATGACCATATTGAAGCTTATTGCAATATTCGTTTCGTAGGTGTACTTAGCAAAGATTGAACGTCGAATTAAAGAGTATAAAATCAATATGCTGAATGGGCCTCGACCCGGAAAGAAGTTGCTTGTACTTGATGTTGATTACACATTGTATGATCACCGATCTTCAGCTGAGACTGGTTATGAGTTAATGAGGCCATTTCTTCATGAGTTTCTCATATCAGCTTACCAGGTGTGTGTGTATTATAGATTGCATGAGTTAATCCAACATTAATACATTTAGCTGTTTGGTGTACGTTCCTAAGTTTCTTAACAACATGAAACAAATATTTCAGTACCTGTCATACAGACCTAATATACATCCTTGACATAGTACCAGCCATGTTCTTACATTAGATTTTGAATTAAAATTCTATACTGTGAAGTCTCAATAAAATGTATCACCGAGGTTTTTCTTTGGAATCATTTTGGTGGTCATGAGTCACTGTACTTCAGTTCTAAAATAAACTTTATGCTTGTGTTCAATTGCAGAAATGAAAATTATGTAATGAGATTATAAATGTTCTATCTGACAGTACACCGTAAGTTTTTGAAAGAGTAAGGACAAGTAGAAGGGTAGTAGTAAGTGACACCAAAGAGGTTCTTAATATGAGAACTGGACTGAATTGACATGCAGACTGAAGGGCTGTTGTGATAGTGATGAGGTGCCTGTGGGTTTTATAACAAAGAAGATACTTTATTCTTAAGGGGTAGGAGAATCTTCATTGAGTGATTTACCTTAACTTTCTGAGTTTCAAACAATGTTTTAATCAATTGTTTATATTTTATGAAACTTGTATAACAGTTGTGTTCATTGAACTGTCATTGGCTGTGTGCTGCACTGTTTTAACAATGTGTAAGCTGGCATGCATGCAGTTTTTCTGTTCGACCAATGTTCTTAAACATATTTTGAAGGTGGAAGAAGCATTAAATGCTAGTAAGTGCAGAATCCAGGCCATGTTCTGAGACCTTATTAGCACCAAATGCTTATCACCAAAGATATTCAAGATATTTAACCAACTAACTCCATGGAGCCGATTTCTTCTTGAGAAGCTAACAGTTCCTTGGCGAATCAAGCAGTTCACCACATTTTATTAAACCAATGTTCATAGCCAGATTCACAAGCCTACCACTTATCCTTGTCCTGAGCTAGATTAATCCAGCCCATGCCATCCTATTCTATTTTAGTATTATCCTCCCATTTGCTACTAGGTTTTTCAGGTGATATTCTCCCCTAATATTTCCCCACCAAAAACTTGTATACATTTCACTTCTCCTCAAACATACAACATGCTCTGCCCATTTCATCATCCTTTATTTCATTACCCACATCGTATTCAGTGACAAGTTAAAGGCATGAAACTCTTTATCATGCAGTTTTAGACAGTTTCATATTACTTCTTTCTCTGATGCCCAAATGTCTTTCTCAGCACCCTATTCTTGCACACCCACAGCCTATTTTATTTTAATATGAGAGACCAGATTTCACACGCATGTTAAACAACACATGAAGTTACAGTTCTGTTCTGTGCCTTTGTGTTCTGACAATGGAAAGACAAATGATACTGGACCAAGCAATAGCAGATGTTGCCTGCATTTCCAGCTGCAATTAATTTCTTTGTGCATGCAATTTTGTTTTGTTTGTGCGATTCCCAGTTGGTTGAACTTAGCCTCATTTGGAAGTGATTTATTGGTTATCTGTGTTGTGATTTTTTCCTCTATTCTGTTCATGACATATGAACACATATTTGGTTTTCCTTGACACTTTCTTCTTCATCAGCCTACTAATTAGCAATTAATGAAGCTTCTGTGTTTTTCTTCATAGTACATATGTTATTGCCCACTAACCTAACATAATCTGCCTAGACAAGGAGGTGAAGTTTCCCGCTCAGTTTCAGTCACTCTGGTTTGCTTGGACCTATTTAATGACAAATTTAGAACATGGTTGGAAAGCAGTGGTGATAAGACAATTCCTTCTTGCAATCCATTCTGAATGGGAACTGTATCAAATATGTGTCTATCTGGACTGTGCTGTATGTTTCATTTCAACATATTTGTATTAACCTGCCTAGATCCATGGGAATGCCATACACTTTGAAAACATATTACAAAATTTCCTTCCCAACTTCCTTGAAATCTATAAATATCTGATGTACTGCCCCTTTGTGTTTCCATTTTTTCTGAAGTACAGTTTTGACAAATGCAGCATACATGATCAGCAGCTGGTCTGTTTCAATGAATCTAGTGACGATGTGCAGTACTTTTGTCTGCATACAGCATTAACTCTGAGAGCAGAATGTTGAATAAAATTTTGTATGCAGTTGATAATAATGATATGCCTGGATAATATCTGCACTCTGTTTTATTGTCTTCCTTCTAAGAGTACAATGAGTTACTGCTACTGTTTAGGTAATTCTGCCTTATTCCAAACAGACTGAATAATTTTATGGATTTCAGAACATACCAGTCTGCCTTTTGCTTCAGTCAGTTATGAAAATATTTGATCAGTACCTGGTGAGTTATCTTTTGAAATTCATATTAGCCATTTCCTTCTCAAAGGCACATGCTTGGGTATTAATGGCTCAGCTGTATGCATTTCAGTCTTCCTCACATCGTTTACCCAATATGCATTAGTAACTGACAGAAATTATAATATTCAGGATATATCACACAAAATTATAATTCTTTGTAATGCATGTTAATGAAATTGTAAGGAATGTTTATATACAGACTTCTCACAGTGTTTTTGATTTGTTTCTTACAGGACTATGATATTGTAATTTGGTCAGCGACAAGCATGAAGTGGATTGAAGAGAAGATGAAGTTGCTGGGTGTGTCATCTCACAGTGACTACAAGATTGCATTTTATCTGGATAGCCTGGCCATGATATCCATTGTCACACCTAAATATGGAATTGTGCAGGTCAGATGATCATTTTGAGTTAATTGTTTATAACGGCCAGAGCATGAAGCTGACCACTCACCTTCATCTGTACTAGGTTTCAGATGTGACAGTTTGTTATGCTGATAGAGACTTCATGTTGCGATGTTCATACATCTACGTCACTGTGACTGTCCCCTGTGATGTCTCATGTTGAGCAGGGCTTTCTTGTATTTATGCTACATCTTGCACAGGCTCTGCCTCTTGCTTAAAGTAATGAAACACTTCGAGAACTGAATCAATAGGTTGTCTTTGCAAAACCTGATGATTGTGTCATTGATCTTCCATTTTAAGTATACAGGAGAATGCAGTTGTCATGCTGCCCTGAAAAAGACCATGTACTAGGAGCAAAGTGTAAGATGTGTCAGTGTAAAGTGTATGTAGTGTATGGAATATGAAAGGAAGATTAACAGGAACAGGAGGGTATGGAATCAGCAAGAAAAACAGCATGTTCTTCAGTGGGATTATGTTTCCATTCACTTTGCCTCTTATTATCTGTATTAAAAGTACACAGGCCATGACATGTTTCAGCAGGTGCATTATGTTCAAGTGAAGTTTTGCAATTTTATTTTTGTTGTCAGCTCTTTGTTGGCAAAATGTAGGTAGTCATTTGTGCCATTGTTTTAAATGGTTTCCTTCTTCGACATCTTTCCGATGCCTTTCATAAGACTGAAAAGCCTTATTAACTTCAGCCATCTGTCAGATGCATTGTATGACAACATTCTGTGTCAACATTTTGATAAATTTTTGTGGTAAACCTTCCTAAATTTACAATTCCAGTTAACCATTATTCCCACAAAGTGTATGAAATCATTTCCAATAATATGTGTGTTTCTGTGTCTCACCTTTGAACTGTTGAATGAATCCTCATTAAATCTGGTATTGAACTAATCTCCACCAATTCATGCCAAACAAATTTAACCTTGATCCGTACAGCCCATTTAATTACTTTACATGAAAGTCAGACCAAACTATTAGTTTTCTAAATATATGCGTGTATAATCTGTTGTATTTCAGAATGGACACCTACCACTTCATATGAATTTCATCATATATTTTAATGTAAATTCTGTATAAAACATGACAAAACTTGTACTCATGATGAAGACAAACACTTTTTGTTTTGTGTATGTTTTGCTTCATATCATATTGTTTTGAAGTGATGTGTTGAAATTTTATTTCTGCATTGTTTGTAGTACACTGTGCAATTTGAATAATTTTTACTTTGATATATTTATGCAAGTCATACCTGTTTATTACAAGTCATATAATTCTGTACTACAGGTTAAACCCTTGGGTGTAATATGGGGTAAATTTGAGCAGTATTCTTCTCGCAATACGATCATGTTTGATGACATCAGGCGCAACTTCCTGATGAACCCTGGTAATGGGTTGAAGATTCGACCATTCAGACAGGCTCACCTGAACCGTGATAAAGATAGGGAGTTACTTAAACTTGCCAAGTACTTGAAGGACATTGTTCATGAAGAGGATTTCAACAGCCTGGACCACAAACATTGGGAGAAATACCGGCCAAGGAAGAAAGATAAACATACTGTGAAGAAAGAAAGTGGGGACTTGGGAGATAACAGAGATAACAGTAATGCAAGCTAGTGCATGCAGCACATGCATACAGAATAGTATATCTTTACATGCTTATAGGATTGTGTTAAGGGTGGTTACTGATGATCAACATTGCACTTCCCTTCTGTTACTCCAAAAGTTGGACAAGTAATGTTCGCAGTTTATTGGCTACTGCCTGGATCTGGCTAACAACAGCTGTTTTCAGACAAATGTGAATTACAGCTCTTGTGTCGTGCTTCTTAACATTCTTCTAAGTGGATTTCTCTGTAGAGTGAAATTACTGCTCCTCAGCCAGTTTTTGGAGACTGTGAAGGTTAAGAAAATTTATTTATTTAGTTGTATAATTTGTTTCCTTTAAAGTTGATGAGGAAACAGTTTTAATAACATTTTTCCTTGTGTAATGTTCCCATGTTTATTTCATCTAGCTTTTAACATGTGCAGTACAGAATAGCGAACAGTGCTTATGTGTGACTGAAAATACCTGCAACATGTGATGTGTAGTAATCATGTTCACATATTTTGGCAAGTACAGTAACACATTTGACATGTTCTTTTTTATTTATATGCATGCATGTGCATGCGTATGTGTATTTGAATCTGAAACAGTGATATTGACATTGCATTAAAAGAGATAACGTTGTATTCGTCCTTCCTGCTGCAATGTTAAAATGTAATAAGTAAGAGTATGATATTTGTACAAATGGCCATGGTATTATTATTCTCCATTTGTAGTCAGACAGACAACTCATACAGTTACATTGCAGTTCATTAAGATGGCCCACAGTACAGACAAGTGGTTGGGAAACTGTGACTGTTGCAATTTTATAACAGTTGTCCAATCATGTTAAATATTTCTGCTGTTAGTGAATATGGTGTGTAAATCTTAACTGTGATCGGAGAGACTGTAGAAGCAACTATTATTTTTTACACACCTATCATATGTTCTATTTCAGTTATAAGTTTCAAAGCGGATGTAATATTATAAGATTTTAAAATGTTGGGTATACTGTAGGACTTTGATCATGAATATTTGTTTGTTCTCTTGTGTGTACACACACATACACACAAACACACACACACACACACACAGAGTAGATGTGATATTTTTATATTGGTTTTTCTTTTAAATGGTAATGAGCTAATCTGGGGTCATTGATATGACCAGAACTGGTTATTGCAGTTCTGTAAGGGGTATAGTCTTTACAGTTTTAGTTCTAATAACAACCTCTCTGACATACGAAGAAGTTTACTGCTGAAGTTCTGTGTATAGGCCACATACAGCATTGACATGCAGTGTACTGAACCTGGTGATGTCTGAGAAAGTATGCATATATATATATTTAACAGAATGAGTACTAGAGAACTGATGGTATGAAAACAGAACACATGCTGTTACTCTAGCGCCAATGCCTTTATGGACCTTTATTCTTATAAGTACTCTTTCTTTACACTTATCTCAGTTCTTCATATTGATGTCAATGGGAGAGGGAGCACAGCACCCAGTGATGTCTGTGCCAACAGGCCTATCTCTGCATCGTATAAGGGATGAAAGATGCTGTGATATGTTCGAAGGATATTGTGTGATTTCTGTGCTAATTCCATCTTCCTGAAAGCTGACAATGTGAGACTTCTGTGCTGGTTTAATAGGTCTTCCATTAGGTTTCTTATAATTGGAACCATTCTGTGTTTTATGTATACATGCAGTTATCATATTCATACTACCATAATCAAGCAAAAATACAAAATTATCATAAAATACCTGTAATGTGTTCTCTTCGACAATCTTATTCAGTTTTGTTTAGATTTATTTTACTGTTCATATCAGATTTCTTCAGACTTGCATGGTGTTCAGTCCTGCAGCATTCCCTGCACGTAAAAAATATGCACAAACGGTGATGATGTTTCTTACGATGAACTAGAGGGGATATCTGAAGGTCAAGCAATAATTTGAGGTACCACATCACTACAGATCAAAATTGGCTGTTAGTGGGGAAATGGCAACAGCCACATATGTTAATATCTAATTACCAATTATGGAGATCACTAGAATAAAACAGCTGGAATGGAAACACAGAAAACTCTCACACAACCTTCCCAGGGGCCACTTTGTTCAGGGGGTAAAGTATGAATATGTATTAGCTGGGCACATACTAGATATTTCAGATTGTACCTGGGACTATTTGTTATGAAAATACTAATAGATACTGACTGGAGTAGATGAATCATCTCAGCTGTGTAAGTCTGTAAACCTGAAGTTCTCATCTTTCATTTTGTTAAACTTCTGTACACAATCCTGTATATATTTTTATCAGTCATTTCAAGAGAACTGTAATACAGCTAGTGTAATTTTGATCTTGACTGGAAATATATGTATTTTACCATATAAAACACAACATATGTATATCAATGCATTGATGAAATATCAATTACATCAGGGCTACATGTTTCGGCTGTAAAACAGCCATCATCAGGCCAATGCAGAACATATACAAGGTACAATATAAGCGTGCACTCTATGGAATCCCATATCGTTTACAATAAAGGTTAAAATAATTAAGCATCCAATTGTACAATGAAAAAACCAATTTAAAATGTAAATTAATTATGTCACTTATAGTGACCTTTATTGTAAACGATATGGGATCCCATAGAGTGCACGCTTGTATTGTGCCTTGTTTATGTTCTGCATTGGCCTGATGATGGCTGTTTTACAGCAGAAACATGTAGCCCTGATGTAATTGATATTTCATCAATGCGTTGATATACATATGTTGTGTTTTAGATGGTAAAATACATATTTTTATACATATGGCCCCTATATATATATATATATGAAGACTGAAAATATTGTCTTGAAATCCATTCATATTTCAAGAATTTATGGACTGAAATCTCAGAAGTTTCAGAAACACCCAATTCAAATAAGCCATCAAATCTGTATTCACAGTAGAACTCATCACATAACAGTTCAGACTCAGATGTACAACTTAATAATCATTATGAAAGTGGAATGTCAAATGTTGTGATTTTAACTCATATAATGAAAATTATTAAGTCCTCAAAATTGGTAGTAATGAAAGCAATACAAGACGTAATTAAAAAGCCAATATGTAATTTTCAGCTTTAGGCCGTGCACCAAAGGACATATCTTATTCAGAAGAGATATGTAAATATTGCTTCATATAGTCTAAGTTCATCACACATGACCTGCACATGTCTACTTTCTCGAAACAAGGTCACACTGATGAGGATCAAAGCACACAAACAAGACAAATCCTGAGGATGAATATGTATTTATATGTAAGAAATCATGCTTTGCATTGTAATCTAAAATTTCATTTTACATTAATTTCTATTTGATTTAAAATATCTTTACATTTACATTTATATTGCTAAATAAATTAAAGAATTTCCAAGGTAAATTATGTATACATGTCTTAAAATATTTATCAGCTACACCATGTTTCAATTTGTTTGTATTTACCTAGTGTTTTCGAAAGACGTCATACGCATATTAAGCAATTTATAAATCTTGGCTTAAATCTGAGTAATATACTGTGTTCTTTAAAATAATATAATAATAATATTATATATATATATATATCATAATAATAAGAACGTTTAAAACATCACTGATTACACTCTGTAGATCAGACTCAAAGGTTGATCATTATTCCAGATAAACACCCACATCTATGCAAACCACTCGTACGAAGTCAGCTGATTGTTGTATGACAAATGCCAAAACACTGTGTTTGACTGCATCGCTAGGTTCAATAAGAGACACCTTATACTATAATGGGATTTTGCTTAAGTTAACAAATTTGAGTCTAGGCTGAAGACCTCAGCTAGGGTACAGCAAGGACTCCTCCTCAAGCACAATATTACTTTATTTAGGGGGTATACTTTGGTTGGATGGATGGCTGGGTTTTGAGTTCAGTCTGACGTAGTCGTGAGCAGCAAACATGGGACTGTGGTCGGTGTCTGTTAACCTGCCGTGCCCCGTCTTTGCATTATACCCTGGCATTCACCTTACAATTGAGGAAAAATCACGGAAAAACTTCAGTCATGTGACAGAAAACGTAGCCCTTGTTTCAGACGGCGCCCTGTAATGAAATTTTAGGCGGTCTTGGAATTCCGCATCACTCTTAACGCATTCGCAGACGCATATTTCTTGCAAACAAAGGCGTTAAGTTGATTACTTAGCCATTTTTTCCGTTTGTTCAGCATTACCACGAATTGCGCCTTCACCTTTTCCAAGCTGTTTTATTGGATCTAATTTCTCTTCAATGCAGGTTACGTTTCTTTTTATCACTGACAGACGTCAAATTTCCTCATCAAATTTGATGGGCATGATATTAACCACAAATCATCTACATACAGATATTTGTGGACTGTTATATCCTCTCATCGGGTCAGTTATTATTCTCTTGTCCATGGGGGTTTACTTGCAAGTAGTCATTTTCGAATTGGTGAGACAGCACGCAGTGACAGCATTCAATATGAGCATCCTGTAGTGTCGAAGGGTGATGAAATGTTTAGGAAGAATGGTAACTTATGATATCGTGTGAATTGTAAGTGACGGTTACGATAGTTCTTTTGTTTATTTTTTGTAATATATTGAAATGTAAATGTGATTGGTCCGATTAGTTTAATTTTTTGTTAATTTCTCAGAAGTTCATTCCAACAATGTGTCGCCCTTCTACGCCAATTTTTTTAGCAATCATTTGTAATATGAAGCCTGAACAGTCATCAAAACAGGTGTGTCTCGCATAAGTCAATTAATTGGAATTGGGTCGTGTAAGACGCGGGCCAATTTATGCCTCACTACTTTAGAATGTGGTACAATATGGCGGAGGCGGTTTCTATCACTGTGACCCATGGTTACCCTTCTCAACAGCCCCACTTGCTCGTGTGGCGCTTCGGGCGTTCGTCACTTACGTTCCGAGACTACAGATTTCGAGTGAGGTTGTGCTGGCGGTGTATTAGACGAGGAATTAAACTGTGGTGTTATTCACGCGCGCTGGTGGAGTTGCTTCTGTTGTTTAATCTTCGTCGCAGACGAACAAAGGTTTGGGGTGTGAGATAGCACTAGTGTCATTGCTGTCTTCTTTAGGTGTGTGCGAATGTCTGTGCTGACAGAAGTGCTTATCTTGCGTGCTTGCTTCTGTTCAAGACGGATAAAAGATTCCCTAGTAGTGATGGATCTGCTCTAAGCGTATGGGCAACGATGTTGCAGTCTGCCAAGTGTGGCGCTACTGTAATAGTGGTCGACAACTCTCTGTGTTCAGTGTGCCGTGACGGACGAGAATCAGACATTTGAGACCTACTCTGATCTATGTTTGAGACACACTTTCGATCCTGTTTAGGCTCTCTCTGTTACACCCAGTGGTCTGTTTTTGAGCCGAGGTGGCAATTTCACTGCCGAGTGACATCTAAACGTGATTACAAGTACTAGCGACTGGATCACAGAGACTGGATGGAGAGGCAAGTATTTCCTACCGCTGACAACAGGTGTCACTACGGTCGAAAGCCACATGATCGCCTAGG
>Ga0123355_10018237_pt1 | contig 11121 bp, 3 predicted proteins | sample TergutEmb28metaG_3_FD_89872 | JGI IMG/M metagenome (GOLD analysis project Ga0123355, IMG submission 89872) | Embiratermes neotenicus P1 segment gut microbial communities from Petit-Saut dam, French Guiana - Emb289 P1 | ecosystem: Host-associated > Arthropoda: Insects > Digestive system > Gut ...
CACCACCCACACACACACACCACCCACACACCCACCCACCCACACACACACCACTTACACGCGCACACACAACACACACACACACACACCACACATACACCACACCACACACACACACAACACACACACACACCACACATACACCACACACACACACACACACCACATACACACACACACCACCCACCCACCCACACACACACACCACATACACGCGCACACACACACCACACACACACCACCCACACACGCACACACCACATACACACACACACCACACACCCACCCACACACACACCACACACCCACCCATACACACACCACATACACGCACACACACACACACACATCTCGCATTGTTCTACACAATAGCAATAATACAGCAAACTGCTGATTGCGATCGAGATGGCAACAAAAGTAATATCGCCTCGCCTCGCCTCGCCTCGCCTACACATTGTGGTCCGTATTATGATGAAGCAATGAGAAAGCGGTTCACAGACACAATGGACAAATTACAGCATACGTGGATCGACATAAAACGATGGTTTACGGAATCGTACTTAATGGAACTCCCGTCGTCATCGCTCAAATGATTGCCTGAAGAGTGACAATGTAACCAACTAACTCTACGTCGTTGAGTCTTCCTTGAACAACCTATTTGGTCAAAATATTCTACCGTGCAATCGGCCGCATCCAGACAAATGATCTGCTCTCATCACAACAGTCCCTGATGATGGAGACAGTGGCGGTTTCCGAAACGTTGTATTTCCATTCAGTATTGACACGGCTGACTGCACGATAAGGTTTCGTTCCTTTTACTTGCCGTGAAAGATTCAACACTTCAAATCAGTCATGAAGTTTCGCGGTTCATTGCTCATTGCTACAATCAAAAATATCGCACTCGAAACTTTTTCTCGAGCATGCAGAAGAAACTAACTCGATGGCGCAAAGCTACCTCAGCCATTCAAAAAAGTCCCTCTATTTTATGGAACCCGAAGGTTCATTGCCATTCCACACGAGCCCGTTACTTGTCCAAATCCTGAACCGGGCCAATCCAGGTTACGCGCTCCCAAACTATTTCTTTCAAAATACATTTCAAAATAATTCTTTCGTCTATGCCTATGTCTTCAGGGCTGTGTCTTTAGTTAAGGTTTTCCCACGGAAACCCTCTATGCACTTCACCTTAACTCAAACGTTCTACATGACTTGCCCATTTCATTCTTCTTCATTTTATCACCCGAATAACATTCGGTGAGTGGTGAAAAGCATGTAGGTTCTACTTATGCCATAAGCGGAAAGAACTACTAAGATAAAGGTAAAATAATTCGTGCCTGCGAAATGAAATAATACGAAACGTGCCTTGGACGCGATTCATCCCTCCTTCTACGGCGCTGCAGCCCCCTCTGGGCCCTGGCCTCCCTCAGAAGACACCTCCATTCTTCTCTGTCTTCTGCTTGTCTCCTCCATCCTCGTATTCCTAGATCTGTGATGTCCTTCCGGAAGATATCTTCTCATCCTTATCGTCTAATTTTAATATCGTCTACTATATTCACTTCATTGTAAAAATTATACATTTCACCCTACCATCTAGGCGCCAGCGCCTTGGACATGATGCGTAGCAGAATTTACTGTGTCGGCCAATCATCTCTTGCATATCGCTTGCGTTGCTGAACACTGTAACTGCAGAGAAAGAGGCGACAAAGTAAGACAGGTGTTTCTTTGAGTCTCGTACCGTTACAATCAAGCTTCATGTTCCTTGATGGTAGTCTATGTTGCTCGAAATGCCAAGATAATTTGTTGTGGTTTGCGCGAACATCGGTACATCTTCCAAGCCTTCCCTTAATGACTGCAAATGTACAATACATAGATGAGAGGCCTCGGTCAGAAATGAGAACAGCTTCGAGCTACTGTAGTCTGCCACAAGAGGAGAGGAGGCGGATGTACTTTGGAGAATAGATATAATTAATATACAGTGTTGCCTTAAGACACTGATGAAAAACCTGGGGTCCACAAACCACACAACACAACACAACACAACAAAACACAAAGGGTATTATTAAGGACGAGTCTTTAAAAAAAACTCTTGAACACAATTAACCGGAATAACTTAGTGCTGTGGACTATGGACTGCGCATGCCGCAATGCGAATCCAGACAGGGAGAAATATCTTCTCTTATCGCTATCAGCGCTGCAGCTCTCTTGATTGAACTAGAATATTAAAAATTCATCTCTTTTATACAATATTTCTACCAGTGGGTACAGGAGACTGCTTGTGACCCAGGCGTGAGGCTACCCTATGGAATTATATATAGTGCCACTGTTAGGAATGTGTGAATGTGGTAATGGATCTGGCTTATATCCGATAGATGCCACTTTCGAATCTTAGCCGGAACGCAGACGATACTGGCTGCAGGTTTTCATGGACATACTCAATTCCTCCAGGACGATTCGGCAATGATAACTTTACATTAAATTATAGAAAGGCAGTTTACAGTAGAAATTGCCAACATAAATATTAAAAATGCGTGAATTTAACTCCTCTGTCTCTTATCAAGGCAAGGAACTGTGTCTGAAGAAAGAATTTATCTTGTTTTTCAGTTGAATATTGACTGACAGACTAATAAAATGGCAGAAACAGAGTGCTGCCACGCGGTGTCCAGTAAGATCAGTATTATACAGTGATATGTTTCTACCGTTCATTGCACCATTCTGTACATCTTCTATGAACTTTCATATTTCAGTAGCATCAACAAATAAGTATTGTTCAAAACTTTCATTTTACGTAGAATATTGAAAAAGGCTACACATGATTCAGCTTCGCTAAATACCCCAAAATTAAACATTTAGACGGTTGTAGTTTCTGTACGTACCGCTATACTCTATTCTGGAAGTCTCCTTTTTCCTAATCCAGTTTATTTAGGTACTGGGTACAATATTCAGTAAGGAATCCCAGATTGATTTTATAATGGGAGCCAATTGTGTTCTCTGTGATATACGAACTGGATCATCATATATGCATTTTAGTTTAATTTTAGCCCCCAGAGGTTTAATCTCTACATCTCAAAATCCAACCTCAGTGCCCTCGTCGCGAGGGTTGTGCAACAAAATTAGGGAACTCTTCACTAGGTTGATGTACGGTGGGGAATCATCCCCAGAACCGCTACGTTAGCCGAAAGGGTTTGGTGAGAATCCTAAAAATTGCTAATGGGTCTCTAGTAAGGGCACAAGGGGTTCGTTACGTGTGGTGAAGTCAACCCTCTAGGAGAGTAAACCCTAAACAGATCTAAGACATTGCGGGCCAATCCCCCTCGAATCCGAAATTTGAGTTGATTATAGACTCAAAAAATCCTCTAAACCAAATGGTAGAAGAGATTCGCATCAGGGAAGTAAAGGTTTAATCTCCATCAACCAAGTACAACTATTCCATACAAATAATAACAGCAGTTGATCAGGAAACGGTAAACAGTCGATGAATCAGCGAGTTCATGTAAGTATGCTCTAGTAGGTGACGCCTTGCCACGACAAGAATCATATAAACGTAGCAGCTGATATGACGTTGACTAAGGACCAGGGATTAGTCTCTTACTCTAATTACGTTTGGTGGTGCCGTCAATGACAAATTACTAAAAGTGCTGCTTCTGGCTTCGCTATGCCTGCATGTCTGTCCGTCTGTACGCGTGTAATAACTTGAGATACATCGCCAGACACCCACAAAACAAAACGTTGTCACAACCCACAAGAACAGAGTTTAAATTTGAATGAAGTCATCCCATTGTGTTATCTGAATATTTACTTTATTACAATATGTTTCCGTCAACACAACTAACATTCACAATATTATACGGTGTAAGGCATATGTGATTCCAAATGCACAAAATAAAACCTGTGAAATGTTAAACGGTTCTTAGATCAGCCTGATGATGATTGTAATAAAGAGTTTAAATGTTTTCCTCCACAAAAACTGAAGCTAACTACATTTTGCGTCATACAAATGTATCATTGTGTGTATTTAACATGGCCTATCACAAGACTATCTTTATGTTCCAGATAGACTAAGTTTAATATTACAACTTCTATCAATGAAAGCAAACATGTTTTACATTCCTAGTGCATGTATTCCGTTTAGTACAGGATATCAAAAATGTCCTTGCAGAAAAATAATTTTGTAATTCCAGAAGTGCAAGCAGGCGATGGATTTCAATCACAGGTTCCTGCATAATTCTGACATTTCCTACTTCTTGCAGGCGATAGTAGCGACGCTTCATGTCAATGTGGTGTGTAAGGAGGCTTCGATAGACCTTCCTAGACACAATGACCGCAGGTAATTAACGAAATGAAAAACGAAATTATTCTTAAATACATTTAAAAGTTCCCTTCCTACTTCACAGCAATTTAGTGAAATATCCAAAAGCAGCTGGTTATTTTGTGTATTATAAGAAAGTAAATAAATTTTATGGAAAAGTGCATGGTATGTAATGTTAATGCGGCTCTAAACTACAGCATCCATTGTTCTTTAAAGTGTCTGCTTCTCTAAGTACCACTCATTTACAAAGGAATATATTTATCAGGGTTGATTAAACCAAGGATCTTCCATTACAAATTTATTTCAGCGTGACCTAAAGCCCTTAAGTGGCGATGCAATTAACACATGGTCCAGGTATTTATTACAGCTGTGCTGCTGGTAAAAAATCCTCACTATTCTGGAATCCTCAGATTCATAACAGTATTGCGAATTGAGCCCAGTCCACACCCTCGTGTCGTGTCCCTCTAAAGAAAGTATACGATTCAATATCTGCGCCCAGACGACTATCTCTCCTGCCTATACGAACTACGACTAAAAATTCTGAATGCAATACTTCATTCCGGATGCAAGTTACAAGCTTACACTTCGCGGTTTCAGAATTTTATTGGCATCTGACTCTTTGTTTAACGACGCCGGTAAAATTAGATACTGTACAGCGTCGACTGACGTGGAAAGGTGTTAAGAAAACGTAAGTGATCATGCATTTAGAATAAGATGGTTGTCCTCTATGCCAACGTGCGTTACTGTTTACGTTACTACTCTGTCATTCGCGTTGAGTGACTGGGGAAAACTACAAATCAAAGAAACCTTTAATATGGCAACTAATAAGTTTCTAATACAAGTCCATTTTCCTTATATGAGTTTAGAACAAATTAAATATTATTGTCATTTGTGACAAAAATAATGTATGTGTACCGGAAAACATTGTGTTACCATTTACAGCCAAACACGAAACTCTATTGACAAATTTCGTTCTACGTACGTTATTAGCGCCTGATTCAGAAGCAAGATGTGGTAGAACAACGCTACCGATATGTACACTTTTTGTGGGTACTGTACCTACTGAAGCCAATGTGTAACACTGCGAGAGGCTACACCTCATAAGGCTACTAATTATCTTTCCATTACTACACTGCGTCCGAAGCCATCTCCACTGCGAGCCTGATAATGATGCCTCTGCTCTGGACGATACGAATTCCGGTCGACCGCACAGCCTCGGTACATATGCACCGTAACATACAGTTCACTGGACAGCTCATGTGTGATACTTAGTATATTTTAATGACAGAAAACCGCTGAGGAAGACAAATGAACTTCAAAGAGAAGAGGACATAAATGGAAGGAGTAATTGATAATAATAATGGCACTTTTGTGTTTAGCACAATATTTTGTGGATAATTAAAGAACTAATATAGAATAATTGAGAGACAATAAGTGCTTACAGATTTTAGTCGGAGAACCTCAAGGGGGAAAGTCAATTTGGAAGAACTCAGTCTTCATGGATGTAGCATATGAAAAAGGGTAGAGTCAGTTTCGCGACAATGTGGTAATTTCGTTCTTGTGATACCTCGCGTTATAGAAAATCGTGTAATAAAAATAGGACCAGATCAGTAAAAGTCTGAGCCGTCATCCGAACTTCAGTCTTCATACTGTTCACCGAAGCACTACAACAGCCAACGGGCGTACACGAAATTTCGCGTTGTACAAACACAATTCACCTAGTCATCAATCGCAGTGTAGAAATTCGCGTTGATGAAATATGCGGAATAGCAGAAATGACTGTAGTGTACAACCACAGCAAAAAAGGTATGAACTCTCGTAAACTTGGTCACGTTACAGCGTAGTGGCGGAATTTATTTAACATGGTAATGTATTTTAATGTTTTGTTGACAGTGCATCGTGATACATCCGTATAACTTGAACCAACAAGATGTACTATTTTCTATTAAATTATTTCAATAGTAAGCCTCTACATGTTTCGAGCAGGCTTGATGTTCATCATCAGGAGGATCGTCTCTGTTTAAACAGCGATTGGTATAGTCATGCGTTGTGTTGACAGGCTGCTGGCAAGGTCGGGACCCTGCCAGCAGCCTGTCAACACAAGGCATGACTATACTAATCGCTGTTTAAACAGAGATGATCCTCCTGATGATGAGCAGCAAACCTGCTCGAAACATGTAGAGGCTTACTATTGAAATAAATTAATAGAAAATAGTGCATCTTGTTGGTTCATGTTATACGGATGGTAATGATCCTTCAATTCATAATAAAGCCGGAAGTTTCTTTGAAAGCTGCTTAAGTTGAAACCTTTATCCACACTATCTGCTGGCTCGTGGTGACGTGACGGTCAGGATAAATATCATTCGATATAATATGTGACACTAGCCTAATGTGATTACGAAAAATTTACAGTCTGTATGTAACGTTGGAATCAAAATGAGCCGCATTCGAATGCCCCAACAGCGTTCAAGTAAAAGGCAAATTTCAACCTATATAACCTTCCATGAAGAAACAGAAGAGAAGCAGAGGTATAACTGTACCCTTTCTTTGGGCTCGGTGCTAGATGGGGTTGGGTAGTTTCAGACCACACCCCGGCCGCTTTACCCGCGGGAAAGAGACAAATTACCCATGGCACAGGAGGCTTCGTGGACCACAGGGTCGGTCCGGACGGGTACGGAATATCTCGCGCCTACAAAGATTCGATCCCCGGACCGTCCAGCCAGTAGCAAGTCGCTATACCGACTAAGCTATCCCGACCCATGAGCTTTTAAGTACATTAACCAACATATACACTTTCATTAATACGTCACAGCACGACCCGCCACGCACACGGACTGCTAGACCGGCACCACACAACATGTACATCGAGCAACAGAGACCTCTGAAAATTACAATCGTGGGTTCCCGACCGCTGGCTAAGATCTTAATGTTTTTAGGCGCGTTCGCAGACGTGCGAAAAGAGATAATTAGCTTCGTCATGTCAGTCTGTGCGCAAAGAACTCGGCTCACACCGGACGGATTTTCATGAAATTTGACATTTGAGTATTTTTCGAAAACCTGTTCAGAAAATTCAAGCTTCACTGAAATCTGACAAGAATAACGGGCACTTTTCATGAAGACAAATGCACTTTACTGATCATATCTCTCTCAGTTATTCTTAGAATGAGAAATGTTTCGGACAAAAGTTGTAGAGAAAATCAAAACATATATTTTTATGTTCAATAACTTTTTTTTTTCGAAAAGAGTACCCTTTATGAAATAATGTGGAAAAATATTGTACAGCTCGCCGGACCATAGACGACAACATGGCACACGCGGATTACACGCTGGGTACCTAAGGCTAAACATGCACACTCAGAATATGTAAGACTTATTTGCTTTTCCACTACGACAATATTTGCACTTACGCTCCTCAGCGTTACGTTATACGTATTATTGTCTCAGTTGTATTCTGTATTTGATATGGTGTGCGTCTGCCTTCTGAAATAGCGATGAACAAACGTATTCGTGTGACAGTTGTATTCTGTATTTGATATGGTGTGCGTCTGCCTTCTGAAATAGCGATGAACAAACGTATTCGTGTGACAGTTTTACTAAAACTTTCATGATGCCGAGTTCTTTGATGACATTTACAAAAAAACAAATGTGGCAATTTGGAGATCGCAATTCCCAATAGTATCACTGGAACTTTTGTATTCGCAGTTTATGCCTTCTTATTAGAACTTGCAAATCCTGATGATGTCTTAATTAAAAGCCGAAGGCGTAGAGCTGTTTTTAGGGTTTCTGTATCAGACACCTGTTTGATGCATAATTATTGTTTCTTTATGTGAATTCTCCACCCAAAGTCTCGTAACGTAACGTTACCTTGACCTGAGCGTGAACATTTAAACTTGCCCCAGAGACGAAGTGCGATATTCCAAAAATAGATGAATCTCTAAATTCTAAGTGAACAGCAGCTCTGTAGGTTATTGAACATTAAACCATGCAGTTAAGCTTCTGTAAAGTACATGTAAGCAGGAAGCCATATACACTCGACATTCTCGGTACGCATCAATTGATACGTCTCTCTGTCCCAATGCCCTTGTTCCACATAAACAGATCCCGCACAATAACAGATACGAGGACAACAATTTAATCAGCTGCGAGAAACTGCAATTCGCAGAAGACGGAAACAGGATTACTTACGATAAGTCGTTTTTATGTGTTGTTTTCTTAACAAATGTCAGCCCTTTCACAAGTGCACTTTTCAACATCTATCAAAGCGAGACAGCTTTCATCACACGCCAATTACAGAATTAGGCCTACTTCGCATTCCATTCTCGTATCAAACGAGTAGAAAACGGACGCGGCACTGGCTACATCTAGACTTCCCTACATTGAGACTGTATGGGTCATAACGATGACCAAGCCTTGGGCGCAGTGTCTCGTAGTGTCTCGCCACACGACTGGCCACTCACAGATTGCTCCCTGCCCCATTTGCAGAGATTCAGTCATCAAACAACCGGTAGAGCACTGGCTTCTTTCTCGACGAAGCATTTCTTAAGTTCTAAATCATTCTGTCATCGACTGTTTAAACTCTTATGGTGAAGTGGAAAGTTGTCCTTGTGCCTGCCATGAAGTCATATGGGGGGAAGAGTTGAGGCTTCACTCATGCTTGTCAGCTTCACGCCACGGCCATTTTATCACCAGAAAACGTTCCTCCTTTTTCCTAATTAATAGGTGCCTGGGGGGGGGGGGCAGCAGAACCAGTTTAGGCGTTCTGGGGAAAAACTCTCACCTTTGTCTTGAGACCGAACTAGTGTGTAGTCTAGACACTATATCGATTGAGAAACACATATAAATACGTCACAGCTGCGTACTCTTCAGTCTGGCAGCTGATGTCTCTGTGTTTGGTTATACCAGCAAGTTGGGAAATGCGTAAAAAACTGTGGTGTGTTCGCTCCAGTACTGCCATTCGTGAATTCCAGCTTCTTATGTTTCATTATGAATGGTGTAAAACTTGATTACTCGAGCAAAACAATGACAATTGTGAGCATTTTAAAACAAGCGTTTCCACTTTCTACACAACAAAAGCACGATGGCCAGAATCACACGAACTGGCATTAACAGTTCCCATATAGCAAATAAAAGTTTGATTCACACATCATTATCCAGTGTTGAGGTACAAAAGTGAAGGTAAGCAATCCCCGTAGAGGCCTATTCAGGCCCTGAGGTTTCCAGGAGTTTGAGGCTCCCAGATTTCAAGCCAATCGCCACATGAAGGTGGTAAGTTCGTCAGCCCTATGTACCGGCTGTCTTTACTCCCCACGAAATATTCATGGTGCTCATTTCTGTTAGAACCTGAGTCGACTCCAGGGTCATTGTGCGACCGGAAGGACTATGTCAATGAAAAATTTCAGTGACATTATCGGAAATCGAACCCGCGACCTTTCCGGCTTGTAGCACAGTGCCTCAACCAACTGCGCCACCGCGTGTCCCTAAATAATTCACTGATGCTGAATGATTATTCAAAATGGAAAGATGTCAGAGTTATTCTATGTACTAAAAACATTACAGTTGCAGCAGTCCACTGAAAGAATACAAGACATCTGCTCACAGCAATGTAGAAAGCATTACTACTTTTTCGTTTGGCAAGGTGGTCAATATACAAGTTCTAAAATGTAGGCAGGAAGCCTTACACACTCGACATTCTCGAACATCCAATATTTGAGGACAAAGTATGAGAGAGATGAAAAATGAAGAAACCAACATAACCTTAGCCTCTACCAGCACTGTTAAACAGTACATTTAAAAATGAAGCTTCTCGTCTCCTTACTTTCTACATTCCCAGCTTACTTTCTTTTTCCCAATTAACTAAAACACGAAGCTCACCCTTCTACACAAGAACATGCCACGTGTACCAAACCTAAGCAACACATATTTAGTACACGTAAAACCTTTCTGTTTATTTCAGATCCATTTAATATTATCCTACCATTTACACCTAGGTCTTCAAAGCTATCTCTTTCCTTCAGGGTTTCCAACCAAACCCCTGTATGCAATCCTGCTCTCCCACTGCGTGCCACATGACCTGTCTATCTCATTTTTTTTTTATTTGACAACCCTACCAATATTTGGTGAGGAGTATTCACCACAAAGCTCCTCACTGCGGAATTTCATCCTTCCTCATAAGACTTCGTCCCTCACAGGGTTGCCTTTTCCTAGGGCTCGCATATTATACACAGAATTTTTGTCTCCAGACATTCCTACATGTGTGCTACTGGCAGCGAATAAGGTCGACCGAGTAGTTCGATCTACCGGTAACACTCTTAGATTTGTATTTGGGAGAGGCCGGAAGTATCGTTCACTGGGACAAACATCTGGGTTTAATTCCTCCACGTATTCCAGAATAATACCGGGATTAATTAATGACTGCTTCTCTCTGCACGATCCGACCATTGCAATTATACATGGTGGCGCAAAAGTCACTTAACTTGATTTCTGTGTTGTTCAGCACAGAGTGTAGAGTGACATTTGCGCCACAATGTATATTCCGATGTACCGACAGCACATTAAAACAAACCGCTAAGAAAGCGGGCCTATCTTTCACATCACCGCACCGAGTTTCTCTACACTTACTTTGAATGTTACTCTCCCATTTATGCCTATGTCATGGTGTTGAGGAGAATATTTGGACCTAGGAAGGACGAGGTAATGGGGGAATGGAGGAGACTGCATAACGAGGAGCTAAATGATTTGTACTCCTCACCCAATATTGTGCGGGTGATAAAATCGAGAAGAATGAGATGGGCTAGGCATGTGGCGCGTATGGGTGAGGA